>Ga0105046_10008990_pt1 | contig 15665 bp, 15 predicted proteins | sample MAT03_FD_78385 | JGI IMG/M metagenome (GOLD analysis project Ga0105046, IMG submission 78385) | Freshwater microbial communities from Lake Fryxell liftoff mats and glacier meltwater in Antarctica - MAT-03 (megahit assembly) | ecosystem: Environmental > Aquatic > Freshwater > Ice > Liftoff...
GTCCACGAACACCCTTGGCGGAACGGGAGGGATTTGAACCCCCGGGGCGTGAACCCTTCCGCTTTCAAGGCGGATGCATTTGGCCGCTCTGCCACCGTTCCGGGCTCGAATCTATCGTGGCGAAAGACCTCACGGAATCTGAATGAGGTGAACCGTGGCAGAACTCAGGGCACCCAAACCTGCTCGAACTTGGTGATCTGGCCACCCTGCACCGTCATCAGGAACGGGAAGCTCGAGAAGCTGAAGTCGGCCGGGGCCGGGTCGCTGGCGCTGGAGGCCCGGACCCACCGCAGCTCGTCGGGTGTGATCCAGTACTGACGCTGGGTGTCCGACGAAGCGACCGTCAGGTAGACGTCGTTCGTGAAGGCCAGGTTTTCGAACTCGCGGCTCGGGGTTCCCAGGACGAAGATGTCGTTCAGGCACTCCTCCCCAGAGGCGACGGCTTGCGTCTCGCACTCGCCGCCGAAGAAGGCCTGGACTACTTCGATGCTGGGCGTCATGGTCTCGCCACCCTGGTAGATCACCCAGTACACGCCATTGGCCAGTGTGCCACTGAAGGCGAACGGGTCGGAGTGCGTAGTGGGCGGACGGGGCGCAAGGACTTCGTCGTACAGGCTCAGGCCGGGCGCCGGCGGCGCGGTGGCAGCCGGCGTGGTGGCCGGGGGAGCGGTTGCGGGCGCTACCGTCGCCACCGGGGCAGTTGCGGGCAGGACGGTGACCGGGGCGACCGTGGCCCCCGGCACGGCGGCAGGGTCGACGGTGGCGATGGTGGTGCCACCGTCGATCGCACTCTTCGTCTCGCTGCTGCAAGCGGAAAGGCCGATGGCGGCGACGATGGCAGTGGCGATGGTGATGCGGCGGATGTTCATCGAGTTTCTCCATGGTCGAACGCTCGGGTGAGCGGTGTGTTGCTCGTAGGAGTACCGAGTCGCCCGGCCACAACACCTCCCGCAGAAACGTGTGTGCAGGCAGTGTGACACCCTGTGCACAGACGCTCAATCGATCGTGTTGCGCAACCTCTGCACCCAGTCGTCGGCCTCGCGCCAACGGGCATCGGCGTGCTCACGAGTCGTGCTCGCATGCTCGCCAGCAGCCGGGTAACTGCCGAGGAACTTCACCCTGCCCTGCTTGGCGTGAAGGGCCCGCATCGCGTCGGCCATCAACTCGTCGGCCACGTGCCCGTGCGCGTAGACGACGAAGCAATAGTCACCCAGGCCGCCATCCTTGGTGGGTCGCGACAGCAGGTTGCTGAGGTTGATACGTCGGGCCGCGAACTCCTGCAGGATGGAGATGAGACTGCCCGGCTCGTCGGCGCGCTGGTAGATCACCAGCGCGGTGCAGTCGTGGCCGGTGGGGGCCGGAATGCCCTGCTTGGCCACGACCACGAATCGGGTCTGGTTGCCCGGGTGGTCGGCGATGTCTGCGGCAAGAATCTCCAACCCGTAGAGCTCGGCGCTCGACCGTGGCGCAACGGCGGCCGCGCCTGCGCCCAGCTCCTGGGCCACCATTCGGGCAGCTTCAGCGGTGGAGTTCGATGCCCGCAGCTCGGCCTGGCCCAGATGCGTGCGCAAGTACGTGTGGCACTGCGCACTGGCGACCGGAATGGAGAGCACCACCTTTACGTCGTCGAACGTGGTGCCCGTCTTGGCCATCAGGCAGTGCTCGATGTTGAGCACGACCTCGCGCTGGATGAGCAGATCGTGCGCAAACGCGAGCTCGTCCTGCGTCAGGTTGACCATGCCCTCGATCGAATTCTCGATGGCCACAAACCCGAGATCGACCTCGCCGGCCTCGACCGCATCGAGCACATCTGGCATCGTGCGATAGAGGACATGCTGGGCCGAAGCCAGATCGGGCTGCGTCTTGAGGGCCTGCTCGGTGAACGTTCCCAGCGGTCCGAGGAAGCCGACACGAGTGCGATCGGAGGTCATGGCTGCAGGCTATTGCGCCGCCAGGTCTCACGGTGGCCGCTTTGTGGCGGGCAAAGTACTCTGTGATACCCATTGAGTACTGTTGTTCGTATGGGCTGCGACGGCACTCCTCAACTCGTGAATCGTGTGGCTTCGGCGCCGGCCGACGGTTCGCGCGTCGCGCTGGCCGTCGGTGTGTCGGCGTTCCCCGAGAAGTTCATCGCCGAGGCCACCGGTGGCTCTATGCGCGATGCGACGGTGTTGCTGGCCCGGGCGCTTGTGGTGGGTCAGTTGCCGGGGTTGTCGGCCGCACTGGCTGCGGGCTCGATTTCGGCGGAGCACCTCGATGTGGCCGTGCGCCGGTTGCGACGGCTCGAGCCGGAGGTGCGCGACCGGCTGCTGCTCGACGCGACTGGTTTGGCAGCAGAGGCGCTGTGGCGCACACCGGAGCAGTACTCGTCGTTCGTCGCCGAGCGCGTGCGACTGGTAGCGGGCGGTCACAACGGATGACGGCGCCGATCGGTTGGGCGCTCAGCACGGATCTCGACAATTTCCTGCCACTGTGCTCGAAACACCATCACCTGGTGCACGAGGGCGGCTGGGCTCTCGCCTTGCTCGCCAATCGCACGCTCACCATCAACCTGCCCGACGGTACGGTGATGAGCACCGGCCCGCCCGTCCGGAGAGCCGCATGATGCGGTGGGCAAACCCGACTCTGCGGTGCGAGCGGTGCAGGCTCAGGCGGCGAGTGCAGCGGCGACGATGGTCTGAAGCTCGGAGGCTTCGACCTCGCCAGAGACTCGCGCCTTGACCTTGCCGTCGGCGCCAACGATCACGAAGTACGGCCAACCCGACGCGCCGTAGGCAACGGCGGCCGTACCGGCGGCACCGTCGCCCTGAGCTTCGTCGACGATGACCGGCCACGGCCAGCCCTTGTTCGAGAACCACACGGCAGGCGGGTAGTTGGCCGCGTTCTCTGACACGGCAGTGGCCACGCCGATGACGTTCAGTTCCGGCGGCACCGCCCCGCTGTTCTTCCAGTCGATGAGGCGAGGCACTTCAGCGTTGCAATGCGGGCACCAGTGGGCGAGGTAGACCAACATGTACGGGCCCTCGGTAGCAGGGTCGATCGCAATCGTCTGGCCCGAGAAGTTGAGCCCGGACAGCAACGGGGCATCCACCCCGACAGCGGGGTCGGGGCTGTTCGTAGCGTCGAACTTGGCGAGCGGCGCACCGGTAACCGTGACCGGCTGGCTGGTAGGCAGCGATGCGAGACCTGACGAATCCGCCGAGGTGTCGCCGGGGTCGGCCTTCGAATCGTCGCCGCCACCGGTGAAGGCGATGATGCCGATCACGAGCGCGATGACCGCGGCGAGGCCGATCCAGATGCCCAGCTTGCTGCCGCCGCCTTCCTCGCCGATGGAGCGAGCGACCTTGGTCTGCGCCTTGCGTCGGGCCTCAGCCCGCTGACGATTGGCCATCTTCTTCTGCCTCCGTGAGGTCGTTGTTGAGGGGCTCTGTTGTGAGGGGTTCACTGTCGAGGGGTTCTGGGGTAAGGAGCAACGCAAGGATGGCAGCAAAACCGGAGAATGCCATCACTGCAAGGGTGACCGGGAAGCCCGAAGTGACGAGAGTGCCAGTGGTGAAGTCGAGCTCGCCGAACGACACGCGCCACGGCGCGGCACAGCTCTGCACGTTGAAGCACGCCTGCGATTCTTCCACCACGCGATGCTCGATCAGAATGTGCCAGAAGCTGACGCAAATGCCAATGGCCGCCAGCGGCACGGCAAACCACTTCACATTGCGGTCGCGCCGAATGGCCGCCACCGTGAGAATGACCGCCAGCGAGAACATGAAGATGCGCTGGAACCAGCACCACCGACACGGAATCCACTGCTCGTTGAACTCGCTGAAGAACAAGCTGCCCGAGGTGGCCGTCACCGCCACCAGCGCGGCGAGCGGCAATTGCACCTTGTAGAGAGCGTCGAGAAAGCGCACACCGATCACCGTCGGAATCAGACGGGCCGCCACCATCAGCACGACGCCGATGAGAGCGACGATTGCGAGCGCGGCCTCGACGTCGTGAAGGGTGGAGATCGCGTCGTACGACATTCCCCCATTCTGGCGCGCGATCAAGCAAATGTGCTGGCAGGATGCTGCACGTGATCGCCCCGGTCGTCGCCCCACAAGCCGTTGCCGGGCTGGACCCCACGCACACCGTGGTAGCCGATGTGCGCTGGTATCTCGACGGTCGCGACGGCCGCGCAGCGTTTGAACAGTCCCACATCGCAGGCGCGGTCTGGGTCGACCTCGACCACGCACTTGCCGCACACGGCCTGCCTGCCACCGAGGGCCGTCATCCGTTCCCCACGCCCGAGGCGTTCGCGGCCGAGATGGGAGCGCTCGGCATCGGTGACGACACGGTCGTGGTCGCATACGACGACACGGGCGGCCTCACCGCCGGCCGCCTCGTCGTCATGCTGCGCATGCTGGGCCGCGAGGCAGCGGTGCTCGACGGGGGCCTCAGCGCCTGGGTGGCCGCCGGCCTGTCGACACAAACCGGCCCGGCCGCGAAGCCGACCCCGAACACTTTCACCCCAGCGCCGTGGCCCCACGACCGGCTGGCCACAGCCGACGAGGCCCTCGCACTGGCCGCCGCTGGTGGTGCGGTCATCGACGCTCGTTCGCTGGCCAGGTTCACCGGCGAGCAAGCCCTCATCGACCCTCGCCCCGGCCACATTCCCGGCGCCCGCAGCGCACCGTGGTCGGCAGTGCTCAACGACAAGGGTGAACTGCTCACCACCGACGATCTGAGAGCCCACTACACGGCCCTCGGTATCACCGATGCCGACACGCAGTCGGTCGCCTACTGCGGCTCCGGCGTCAGCGCGTGCATGAACATCGTGGCAATGGAGCACGCCGGGCTGACCGTGCCGCGCCTCTACGTCGCCAGCTGGTCTGGGTGGTCGGCCGACCCGGCCCGCGCCGCCGAGCTCGGCCACTCAGAGGTCGACCAGCCATGACCGAGTCTGCATACTCAGCGCTGCGCCACCTGCGCCGCACGCGCCAGCTGCATCGCCTCGGCAACATCGAGTGGTTCGAAGCCGCCTACCGCGTGTACCTGCTTGGCATCTTCGGTGGCGGCAGCATCCTGTGGATCAGCAGCTCGATCGAGGACGAAGAGGTTGCCGCCAGCACCGCCGCCGAGTTTGCGCAACATGCCCCAGCCGTGCTCGGCCTGCTTGTCTGCCTCGGCTTACTGGCCGGTCTGCGCGGTGGCTCGCAAGGTGGCCCCATCGCCCTGGAAGCCGCCGACGTGGTGCACGTCATGCTCTCCCCGGTCGACCGCCGCCGCGCCCTGCTACGCCCTGCCACCCAACGCATCCGCGGCATCGTCTTCTCCGCCGCCATCGCCGGCGCGATCGTCGGCCAACTCGCCGGCCGCCGCCTTCCCGGCACGCTCATGGCGTGGGCCGCCGGTGGCGTGCTCTTCGGTGCCACCGCAGCGCTGGTCTGGGGTGGCTCCGCACTGCTCGCCCACACCCTGCGGCTGCCAAGCCGGATTGCGACCGCTGCCGGCCTGGGCATCTTCACCTGGCAGGCCATCGCCGTCGCCACCGACGTGCCCGGCCCCGCCGACCGATTCGGAGACCTCGGCCTATGGGGCTGGCGGCAGCACCCCGCCGACCTCATCCCAGCCGGTCTCGCACTCGCCACCGTCATCGCCGGCCTGCTGCTGCTGCGCCGCATCTCGCTGGAAGCGCTCGCCCGCCGCGCCGCGCTGGTCGCGCAGCTCCGTTTCGCCGTCACCATGCAAGACCTGCGCACCGTCATCTTGTTGCGCCGCCAGCTCAATCAAGAGACCGCTCGGCGCCGCCCCTGGCTTCGCCTGCGCCCAGCAAGGGGTGCCAGCTTCACCACCACCGTCTGGCGCCGAGGTTGGCACGGCCTGTTGCGTTTCCCTGCGCCGCGCCTGGTGCGCCTTGCCGCCATCGCCGCAGCTATCGGCGTGCTGCAAGCCGCCACCATCCGCGGCACCACGCCCGCGATGCTCGGCTCGGCGCTACTCGGTTTCGTCCTGGGCCTGGAAGTGATGGAGCCGCTCTCGCAAGAGGTCGACCAACCCGACTACAACGACAGCTACCCCGTGGACCGCGGCGATCTGATGGCCCGCCACTTGGCCGCCCCATTGGTGGCACTCGTACCGCTCTCGGTTGTCACCGCAGTGGCCGCGATCGTGACGCTCGGGGGCAACACCACGGCCATTGCCCCAGCCGCGATTCTCGCCCTACCCACCCTTCTGGGTGGCGTGTCCGGCGGCATCATCAGCATCGTGCGTGACGCCAGGGACACATCCAGCTCTTCGAGCCAGCAGGCCTTCATCCCGCCCGAGATGGCCGGCTTCACCACCCTCATTCGACTGCTCTTGCCGCTGCTCGTCAGCGCCGTCGGCACGTGCACGGTGCTGCTGCCGCGAGCGGCACTCGCACTGGGCGACTCGGTGGTCGCCGCGGCCATCCGCGCCTCTATCGGCAGCCTGCTGGTCATCGGCACCACCTGCTATTGGGTGAAGGTTCGCGACCGCCTGCGGGCGAAGATCCGTAATTTCATGAACGAGGGCCGCGCCCACACCGCGTCTCAAAGGGCAGCACGAAGGAGCGGCGCATGAGTTCAGCACTCAGCACGCAACAACTCACCAAGAACTACGGCGATCGCCCGGCGCTGCTGCCGCTGGATCTGGAAGTGCCGCACGGCCAGCACGTCGCGCTCGTGGGCCATAACGGCAGTGGCAAGACCACTCTGTTGCGGATGGCCGCCGGCCTGCTGGACAGCACCGACGGTGAGGCCTATATCTCCGGCCATCTCGCGGGCACACAGAAGGCGCGCACCGCACTCAGCTGGCTCAGCGACACCCCCACGTTCTACGACGATCTGTCGCTGTGGGAGCACCTCGAGTACGTCGGACGCCTCCACGGTGTGAGTGATTGGGCCCAAAAGGCCGAATCGCTGCTGGGTCGCCTGCAACTGAGCGATCGCCGCGACGACATTCCCACCACATTCAGCCGTGGTCTGCGTCAGAAGGCGGCCATCTCCATCGCAATGGTGCGACCCTTCGACGTGATGCTGGTCGACGAACCATTCGTCGGTCTCGACCAAGCAGGCAAGAACACGCTGCTGGAATTGCTCGACGAGGCCGCCGCCTCCGGTGCCACCCTGTTGGTCGCTACTCACGAGCTCGCATTCGTCGCTCGCGTGCAGCGGTTGCTGGCACTGCGTGACGGATCGCTGGTGTACGACGGCGCCCCGGAGGCCACCGACGTGCACGCGCTGGTGCTGCCTGCTTGAGCGAAGCTGAAGACTGCCCATAGCCATGCAGCGGAGAGCGCGCTACTGTTCGCACTCATGTCCGCCGAATTCGTCTCCATCAGCTCCTCGTCGTTCGATCCCTCAGCCCTCGCTGCGCAGCTCACCGAGCACTCGGCACACGGTTGGTCGGTGGTCAGCATCGTCCCCACCGGCGGTGACGTCACCGCCTTCCTCACTCGCGAGGCAGTGGCCGGCGAAGCCGAAGCACCTGTCGTTGCAGCAGTCGTTGAATCAGCCGTCGAGGCGCCACCGGTCGTCGAGGCCGCACCGGTTGCCGAGCCCGCTGGTTGGGCCGTTGCCCCCGATCCCGCTCCGCTGGCCCCCATCGTCGAAGCACCCCCGGCCTACACCCCAGCCCCCGCCTACACCCCAGCCCCCGCTTACACCCCGGCACCGGCCCCGGCGTATGCACCGGCGCCCGCCGCCCCTGCCGTTCCCTCCGGCTGGTACGCCGACCCCGCCGGCCGCTTCGAGCTGCGATACTGGGACGGCAGCGCATGGACCGAGCACGTGTCACGCGCCGGCCAGCAGTTCACCGACGCCCCCGTCGCCTGACCATTCTGAGACGTCTCAGACCGCTCCGGCGCGCGCCGGTAGCCTCAACTCATGCGTGCCACGTCGATCGGTCACGCGGGGATCCTCGTCGACACGATCGACGGGTCGATCTGCTGCGACCCATGGTTCCTGCCCACCTTCTTCGGCTCCTGGTTCGTCTTCCCTCGCAATGACCAACTGCCCGCAGAGTTGATGAACCGCATCTGCAACCCGGACTTCCTCTACATCTCGCACATTCACGCCGACCACCTCGACGAGGAGTGGCTGGCGGCCAACATGAACAAGGACACCAAGGTCCTGATCCCTGGCTACCCGACTCGCGAGCTCGAGCGCATCATGCGCCGCCTGGACTTCAACAACATCATCCGCACCGTCGATGGCGAGGAGATGGCACTCGGCCCCGACTTGCGCATCGCCATCCACTGCGAGATCAGCATCACCGATGGTCCGGGCGGTGACTCGGCGCTGGTGATCAGTGACGGCACCGGCCGATTGGTCAACCAAAACGACTGCCGCACCAGCCCGATGGAGGTGCTGAGCGAACACGGCCCTGCGGACCTTCACTGGATTCAGTACAGCGGCGCGATCTGGTACCCGATGGTCTACGAGGAGACACCCGAGCGCATGCGTGAACTCGTCGACGCCAAGGTGGACAGCCAGTTCACACGTGCGATGCGCTACGTGGAGGCTGTCGACGCGCTGGCAGTCGTGCCCAGCGCCGGCCCGCCTGCGTTCCTCGACCCTGACCTGTGGTCGGCCAATGTCATCACCGGCGACGAGCTGAGCATCTTCCCCGACCAGCGCAGCTTCTTGAGCATGTTGGCGAAGGTAGGCCGCACCGGCATCCTCGCGATCCCCGGTACCGAGATCGAATTCGGCAACGGCCGCCCACCGGAGCAAATGGTCGTCACGCACCCAATTCCCGATGACGACGTGCACGCAATCTTCGACGACAAAGAGGCCTACCTCCGCCACTACCAGGCCGACTGGTTGCCGTGGCTGCGGCAGATGCGCAGCCGTTGGCTCGCGCCCACCACCGACCTCTTGGCGACGCTGAAGGCGTGGTGGGAACCGCTGATGGCAATGTCGCCGACGTTGTGCGCCTCGGTCGGCGCGTTGTGCGTGCTGCACGCCGGCGACCCGACACAGCCGGGAGCGCTCTCGGTGGCCATCGACTTCCCCAACAGGGAGGTGCGCGAGTGGAAGGGGGAGGCGCACTCGTTCCGTTTCACCATCCAACGCGAACTGGTGGAGACCGTCGTCGCGCAACGATCGAATGATTGGAGCAACGCACTGTTCCTGTCGTGTCGCTTCACGGCCTGGCGCGATGGCCCATTCAACGAGTACCTCTACAACTTCTTCAAGTCGCTCTCCGTCGAACGCATGAGTCGCGCCGAGGCGGAAGCGGTGCGCAAGCACGACCCCGATCGCGGCCTGCTCGCAGCCGAAGAGTTCGAGATCGGCGGCTGGATCGTGGAGCGCACCTGCCCGCACCGTCAGGCCGACCTGAAGGTGTTCGGCGAGATCGATGGCGACGAGTTCATCTGCACCCTGCACGGCTGGCGCTTCGACCTGGAAACTGGTATCTGCCGCAACGCCGCTGACCACCAGCTGCGGATCCGCCGAGCCGAATAGTCGTCGAAATGGTCAGTTTGCTGTAGTCGGCAAACTTTCACGTCATAACTGCCCAGTTGGCGACGTCTAGTCGTTGTGCAACGCAGACCGACGCCCGGCGACACGCTCGCTGCATGGCTTGAGCGCATGGGCGCCAACGGTGAGCCGGTCGACTCGCGCCTCATCGAGGCCGCTGCAGATCTGGTGGAGACGATGAGTTCTCGGCCGAACGGTCTTGATGGCGCGCTCGCTCGCTTTGGGAACACGCTCGGCTCCGACGGTTGGCCCATCGCTCAGGTCAGTCAATGGCTGCATCTGCTCAGCAACTTCGTGCCGCGCAAGCAGCGCAAGCAGTTGGCCCACTACTCCTCGCACGCATCGGTCGCACAGGGCTGGGCCGAGGGGTTCGTGCGGGGCGCTCACAGCGGCATGTGCATCGACCCCACTACCGGTCTCGTGACCGTGATGGTGCTGCAGCTGCGCCTGCGAGAGATCTACCAGCTGTGCCAGGTAACGGGCACGCTGCCATCCGACCTCTACACCCTCGTGGTCATCGACATCGATAACCGCGACGACTCGCGACTCGACGCCGATCTGCTGACCGCCTGCGTGGCCGACATTGTGTCGGGCACCTTCCGCGAAGGCGAAACGATCGTCCGTGCCAGCAATCGCATACTTGTGCTGGCGGCCAACGCGCAGGCGACGCAACCCAGCGCTGACCTGCTGGCAAACCGGCTGTGGCTGACGCCGACGACGCGCCGGGCAAATGCAACCGTGCTGCTCGACGCACTGCCACCGCAACCCGAGCTGCTGGAGGGTTACCTCCACGATCTGGTCGGCTGAGAGTCGGTTAGACCAGGCTCAGACGATACGCGAACCGGTAGCGGCCCGCCGCCAACCGATACTGCGGGAGCACGTCGGGTCCGCAGCTGGCGGTGCCCACGCCCCGGTGCGCCGCGTCGAGGTGCACGATCAACTCTCGCCGGGGCGACAACTCGGTGTGCGTGGTTGCCGCGAACAAATCGTCGGCAGTGAAGTGCGTCGCCGAGCAGTGCATGACAGCCGGAGCGGGCGGGCGCCCTGTTCTCGACCCAACCGGCACGGTCGCCGACAACACGTCGATACGAAGTGTGTGCCCCTTGGCCGGGTCGATGCATTCGAACCAGCGGCAGTCGGTGCGCAAGCCGAACTCCTGTGGCACCAGGTACGGCGACTCGTCGGGTGCACTGGTCCAAATGCCCAGCGGCGAGCCGGCGTGGCGGTCCGGGTAGTTCTCGCCGGGCCCGCGACCGAACCAGCGGAGCTGTCGGAAACGACTGGGCAGCGCGAACTGCACACCGACGCGCGCCAGGTCCGCCAGTGTCGCGGGCACCGTCACATCATGGTGGTACTCCACACCGCCGCCCACCTCGCGGCGTGCCCAGGTGTGCTGCACCAACTCCTCTGCGGGCAGGCGGTCGACCCCCGCTTCTTGCCAGCGGACCAGCGCCTGTCCGCCCACGCCGAGGCGCTTGGACAGGTCGGGCATCAACTTGAACCCGTCGTTGTCCGTCGCAGCGCGCCACAGCGTCAGTGACACAGGGCTGACCAGCGTGCGATCAACCGGACGCGCGCCACCGTCCACAACCGGCGCGGTGACGGTACGGCGCTTGCGTGCAGCGCGGAGCTGGACCTGGTCCCAGGCGACGAGATGCCCCTTCGGCGCCCACGGCTGTTCGGCGGCACTCTGGAACCGGACGGTGAGATGCACTTCACCACTTGCAGGCACTGCGCACGGCAGCGCAACGGTGGCCGAGGAGTGCGGCGCGACGGCGGGCAGCGTCAGCCGCCCGGAACGCTGCACGACTCCATCGACGAGCAGCTCCCAGGTAGCGCGCAACCCACGCAGGTCGGTGAACGACTGCCGGTTGCTGATGACCAGCGCGCCCCTCGAGCTGCGCGTCACCGTCACGGGCCGGTAGACCCACGCGACCTCGCGCATCGCCGGGTGCGGAACTCCGTCACTGTCGACGAGCCCGTCGGCGACGAAGTTGCAGTCGTTCGGTTCGTCGCCGAACTGGCCGCCGTACGCCAACCGCACCGTGCCATCGGTCAGGACCTGTCGGATGCCGTGATCCTTCCACTCCCAGATGAACCCGCCCTGCAGGCCAGGGGTCGTGGTGATGACCGACCAGTAGTCGGCCAGCGAACCGTTGCTGTTGCCCATTGCGTGGCTGTACTCGCACATGATCAGCGGTCGTGTGCCAACGCCCGCCTCGCCGTACTGGCGGATGGCATCGATCGTCGGGTACATCGGGCACACGAGGTCGCTGGCTGCCATGCCGCCGTCGACCCAGCCCTTGTGCAGCATTGTGCCTTCGTAGTGCAGCGGTCGGCTGGGGTCGGCGCGGCGAATCCAGCCGGCAAGGGCATCGTGGTTGGCGCCGTAGCCGCTTTCATTACCAAGGCTCCAGACGATGATGGACGGGTGGTTGCGATCGCGCTGGACCATGCGGCTGCCGCGCGCCACCCAGGCGCTGAGCCAACGCGAGTCGTGGCACAGGCTGGTGTTGTAGCCGTGGCTCTCGATGTTGGCTTCGTCGACGACGTAGAAGCCGAGCTCGTCGCAGAGATCGTAGAACGAGCTGTCGTTGGGATAGTGCGAGGTGCGCACGGCGGTGATGTTGTGCGCTCGCATCGTGAGCAGGTCTGCGCGCATGTCGTCGACCGTGACTGCCTTGCCCCGCTCGGGGTGGTGGTCGTGGCGATTGACGCCGAAGATCCACACCGGCCGGCCGTTGACCAGCAACTGCCGTTGGCGAATCTCCACGTGACGAAACCCGATGCGTTGCTGCGTACGTTCCAACACGCTGCCGTCGGCGCCGAGCAGCTCGATCTCGACGGTATAGCGGACGGGTGTCTCGGCGGACCAGGGCTGCACGCGCGGCACGGTGAACTGGTGATGCGTGAGAAACCCGCGGAACACGTACGGCACGGCGTACTGGTGCGGCACGGGCAGCACCGACGGTGGACCGATCCGCTTGCCGTTGGGCGCCAACAGCGTCGCGCGCACCTGATGACCCGCCTCCGGTACGGCCGTGAAGGCGACATCGGTGGTGACATCCAGCGAACCGGTACCGGTTGCCACGTCCAGGTCGGCGTGGCAACGAACGTCGGCGATGTGCACCGGCGTACGGGCCTCGATGTGCACGCTGCGATGTAGGCCCGCCATCCACCACTGGTCCTGGTCCTCCACGTAGCTGAGTGCGCTGTAGCGCATCACGACGATCGCGAGATGGTTGCTGCCCGACACGACAGCGTCGGTGATGTCGTACTCGCTGGGCAGGCGGCTGTCGGTGCCATAGCCGACGAACTGATCGTTGAGGTACACGGCATGCACGCTCTCGGCACCGCCGATGTGCAGCACGACACGGTGCCGCTTCCACGCGCGGTCAGTCGTGAACGATCGGCGATACACACCCGTCGGATTGCGATCCGGCAACTGCGGGGGCGGCCCATCGAACGGCATCTGGACATTGGTGTAGTGAGGGTGGTCGCCGACGTTCTGCACCGTCCAGTTGCCAGGGACAGCAACCGTGCGAGTGCCGGTGGGCGTCGACCCGGTCACCGCATCATCGGGCACCAACTCGGGCGAGTCGAACAACTCGAACGCCCACTGGCCGTCCAGCGACTTGCGGGCGTCCTCGCCCAACGAGTTGCCCAACGAACTACCCAACGGCAACGGCACGTGCATCGGAAGCCGGCGTAGGGAGACGACCTCTGGGTCCGTCCACGGTGCAGGGGCGCCGATGGCTGGCAACACTAGTTACTCGTGAACCCACACAGGGGTGCCGATTGGCACGAGCCCGCTGTCCCACACGAAGTCCATGGCCTGGGTACTGAGGCGCACGCAGCCGTGAGAGGCCGGGTAGTTAGGCACGCTGGTCATCCCGTGGATGGCAACACCGCCAACGAAGTACTTCGGCCGATAAATCTTGCCGAGGTCGCCCTCCCACCAGCCTTCCGGACGCTCGCGGGTGATCTTGTACAAACCGGCGGGCGTGACGGAATCGCCCTTTTCGATCTTGGTGGGGTCGTTCTTGTTCACGGCCTCGTAGGGGATGCCGCTGCCCGTGGACGTGTTGAACGCGAACAGCGTCTGCCCGTCGACCACGATGAACAGCAACTGCCTGGCCTTGTCGACCTCGACGAGGGTGCCGCTATCGGCCAAGCCGTGGGCCTTGTCGGTATAGGCAGTGAGGTACTCCGCCGTCGCTGCGTCGACCTTGCCGGTGGAGGGCAACCCGATGTACTTCTGGAACGCCATCACGGCCTGCAGCGTGGCGAAGCCGTACTGGCCGTCGGGAAGACCAGCCCAGAAACCCAACGTGTTGAGCCGATCCTGCAGCGCAAATGTGTCGGCCCCGTTGTTCTTGCCGACCGCGACGATGGGCACCGCCGCCGGGCCGACGACGACGAGATTCGACGGCAGCGTAGTGGTGGGCGCAGCCGCGGTGGTGGGCGCCGCTGTGGTGGGGGCTTCGGTGACTGGCACCGTGGTGACTGGCACCGTGGTGACTGGCACCGTGGTAGGCGGAACGGTGGTGGCCGGTGCGGGCGTGTCTGAGGCACGGACGGGTGCCGTCTCCGAGGATGACGGCGAGTCGGCGCCGGACGTCTGTGAACATGCCGACAGGGACACGAGCGCGCTCGACATGCATAGCCACGCGATACCGGTTCGAATCGAAGTCATATGGAAGCCCTGGGGAGAGAAGACTGTTGTGCGGCCAGGCTAGCCAATGGCTGGGCTAGAAAGTCGGCAGCTCGAACCAGATCGTGAGGGCGTACTTGATGCCGCTACGCAGCGGCGTCGTCTGGTGCGGATGGGTGACCAATGACGGCCACGCGATCATCTCGCCGATTCCCGCCGGCTCGTTGGTGACGTGCTGGCGCGGGAAGTCGAGCACCGCCCCGTCGTACCCATCGTTGAGCTTGACGGAGCCCGACACCTGGGCGATGTCGTGGTGCATACGGAGGTGTTCTTGCTCGCCCATCGCGTAGCGAATTACGAACACGTCGCGCAGGCCGCTGTAGTCGATGTACGGCCAGACCTGTTGCATTTGCGGCCAGATGCGCCTGCCGAGGTCGATCTCCACTGCTTCGAAAAGGCGCGGGCTGATCAGAGCCAACGAGACTTCATGACCGGGCACGGGGTCGCCGGGCTGAGGCTCGAACGCGCCGACCGCCTCTGCGGCGCGGATGACCGTTGCGCAGAACGACGGCTTCCAGAAGGGCACCACCAAGATTTCATCGGACATGCTGTGCACACCGATGCGCTCGTCGATGGCTCCCTGATATCCGAGAATCTGTTGCAGGTCGTCGGGCAGGTCGGTCATACAGCGATCGTGTCAGAGATCATCGGCATTGAGCGACCACGGCACACGGGTCAATGCGTCGATTCGAAAGCGAGAAACCAACTCGACCAATGTCACAACCTCGTCCGGAGCGCACAGCCCAAGGCTGGCCGCCAGTCGAGACAGAACCTGCTCGGGCCCAACACCGCGCGCGGCTAGATCATCCAGGGTCACCGCGCCATGGCGTTTCGCAAGGCGCGCCCCGTCGGGCGCCAGCACCAGTGGAACGTGCGCGTACACGGGCTCGCTCAAGCCCAATAAGTCTTGCAGCAGACGCTGGCGAGGTGTGCTGGTGAGCAAGTCGTCGCCGCGCGTGACGTGCGTGATGCCTTGCTGCCCGTCGTCCACCACGACCGCCAGATTGTATGCGGGCACGCCGTCGGTGCGCCTTAGGACGACGTCGTCGCTGGCCCCCGTGAACGACCCAGCGATCAGGTCGTGCACGACGAACCGTTCGTCATGGGCCGCCAGGCGCAGTGCCGGCCGCCGACCATCGGCCGCAAACCCCGCTCGCTGCGCAGCGGTCAAGTGCCGACAGGTGCCCGGGTATGCGACCTCTGGCAGGTTGCCGTGCGGCGCCTGCGCAGCTTCGCGAATCTCGCGACGAGTGCAGAAGCACTCGTACACGCGACCCTGTGCGTGCAACGTCGCAATCGCATCGCGATAGAGGTCGAATCGATCGGATTGGCGCACGACCTCGCCATCGGGCTGCATTCCCAGCGCCGCAAGAGCCTTCAGCTGGCCAGTCGCGTGCGCGACCGACGCCGTCACCCGGTCGAGGTCCTCCATCCGTACCCACCATTCGCCGTCGGCCGCCTTCACCTGA
>Ga0105046_10008991_pt1 | contig 15665 bp, 7 predicted proteins | sample MAT03_FD_78385 | JGI IMG/M metagenome (GOLD analysis project Ga0105046, IMG submission 78385) | Freshwater microbial communities from Lake Fryxell liftoff mats and glacier meltwater in Antarctica - MAT-03 (megahit assembly) | ecosystem: Environmental > Aquatic > Freshwater > Ice > Liftoff...
GCGCCCCGCCAAAGCCGCCCTGACTTGGTCCGAGAGTATGCGATAAGCCACATTGTTACTACCGCCCACTGATGACATTTGAAGGGCCTTTCCCAACTGATTCGGAACCTGCGAGAAGTAGAGCGTCGTTCCCCAGCGAAAAAGCGTGTTGAAATTTGGATCGTCAAAACCATCGGTCAAATACACATCTCCCAATTGCTCTTCAGCTCCTGAGTTCAGCGAAAAATTATCAACAGTGCCTGAAGCATAATGGCTGATTATTCCAGCGAAATTCCATTGAAATGGCTGCGGGAGCTTATAATTGCTGAGAATTTGCACCCCGTTCGCAAAGGCACTTACTGAATTAGCCTGCGCATTATAACGCAATTTAAGAATGATTGGGCCCCCAGTGTAGTTCGGTACTAAATAATAGTTGATTCCGTTGTCGAGGTTCAGAATTGCCCCATTAAAAAAAACCCAGATCAATCCTCCCTGGTCTTGATTGATAAGTTTTAAACCGTTCAGATTTGTCGGATGGCCAATAGACCCTGTTAAAGCGGTGGTCTCCAATCCGAGGCCAATATAGCCCGTGCCCTGAACGTGCGCCGTCGCCTGCAACTCGATAACATCAGCAGCATGGCTGGGTATGGGGATGGAAACCGAGGAAGCGGTGTTGCTGGCGAAATTCAAGACTCCGTTGTTTGGGCCCACATTGCCTCCCGCCGCGCTTGCGGCACTCCAGATGCCCGGGCCCTTCCCGACGGGTTGTGAGTGGATCGCGGAGGCGTTTGCCGAGAACGAGTCTTCCAACAAAGGAATTGGTGACGGCTGAGCCTGTGAGAATGCTGGGATGGAGGTGGCAATGGCCACTGCGACAAGGAGGCGTTTGTTCATGGGGTTATTTAGGTTGTGCCGACGGGAAACGGGGCTGGCGTCGGAGGATGAGTTGGGGGTTGGGGAAAATTGACGAACCGTAACTATCTCAAAGAAACAAAAATTTCGAACCACTGTCAACAATAAATCATTAAAACAATAAATAATGTCTGCCATTTGCCTTGGACGCCAAAGTGATCAAAAAATTCTTTCGAAGTTTCAATGACCAAACCATCCCGCCAGGAAGTCCGCAAGGGTTCGGCGAACGTGAGCCTTGGAATCCCAGTGTTGATGCCATTGCAGGGATTTCAATTCCACCAATACCACTACAATGCTTTAATTAATCATTGAATTTAAATCAATTTGAGGTAACCAATCCTTTGAAGATGAATATTTCTTTCGAAGACCGAGTTTTTGGGTGTTGGTTAGGCAAATCGGTGGGAGGTACGCTGGGACTTCCGGCTGAGGGCCGAATGGAACGATTGTATTTTTCTTTTTATGACCCAATTCCAGCGGTTGCCCCACCGAATGACGATCTGGAACTCCAACTTGTCTGGCTGCATATGTTGGAGACCCGAGGTGCCACGCTCACGCGAGATGATTTTGCCATGGCGTGGTTGGAACACATTCATTACATGTGGGACGAATATGGGCGGTGCCGATGGAATCTGAGGCGGGGGATACCTTTGGACAATGTGGGGACGTTTGAGAATCCTTTTGGATCGGGGATGGGGTCGCCGATTCGCTCGGAAATCTGGGCCTGTCTTTTCGCAGGCGATCCTTCAAGTGCCGCGCATTATGCTGCGCTGGACGCCTCGCTGGATCATGGGACTGAAGGGATCGCGGGAGAGGTCTTTTTGGCCTACATGCAGTCGCTCGTGGCGCACGGGAGTCAACTGAAAAGCTCCATCTCTGCGGCTCATGAGGTGATTCCCTCTTCATCTGAAACCGCGCAGGCGATCGGTCTTGTTCGGAGCCACTTCGAAAGCAGCCTTCCTGCCTGGGAGTCTTGGAGTCAGATTGTGGCACAGCATCACAGCGACAACTTCACACACGCTCCGCTGAATGTGGCTTTGATTGTTTGGGCTCTCCTTTATGGTAAGGAGGATTTCGACGACACCCTGCTCTTTGCAGTGAATGGTGGATACGACACCGACTGCACTGCCGCGACGGCCGGGGCGACGTTGGGGCTCACTCTCGGGGCTGAAGGGATACCCGGGCGCTGGATTGCACCAATCGGCGAGGAAATCTTTATTGGGCCGGGCATTCTCGGGATATCAGCACCCCGCACAATCCGGGAGTTGACTGCCCGCACGATGGCGCTTGTTGGAAAGCTCGAAGCAAAACCCCTGACCCGTGATGTTTGGAATCCCCCGCAGGCCATCCCGAACGAAGCAGATCTTCCTGGAACAATTTTCATGACGCCGCTGGGAGGGGGGGCACCAGTTTTGTGGTCCAATGGAGAGTTGCCCGAGCAGGTCAAGCTTGCTGGAGGTGGCACTTGGGATTGGGAGGTGACCGATGAGGCATGCAGAAAGGTGCTTTGTCTTGCAAGCGGCGGTGCGACCTTGTGGATTGATGGCGAAAAGGTGGTGCGGTGTCCAGCAGGGCTGCCCTACGTTCCGGCTCCTCACCGATGCCCAAATGGTTCTCTCGTTGAGGTGACTTTGTTGCCTGGAACACATTCTGTGCGAGTCGAGCTCGCTGTGCAGACTGCCCACCAAAAGGCCTGCGCACTTTTGGCGTATCCGAATTTTCATCTGTGTCCATGGACAGCAGAGGAATTACCCGCTGCCGCAGAACTGGCCCCTGAGACGTCAAATCTGGCACCAATGATCCATTCCGATTTCTCCTCGAAAATCCCGGTATTTCTTCATGCTTGAACTTCTGGCACCCAGAGAGCTTTCGTGCAAGTTTAGCCCCCGGCGCATCCTCGGGAAATCCCGTTACGCCGACCATGTGGAGCTGAGAGGCGAACTCGGTGATCGATGCGCACGTGCCCTGGGGCGTATTAGCCACGAGATTCCCTATTCGGAAAATTATTTCCTGTCGCAAATCCAAGCCGAGCCGAGTCATTGGGCTGATTTCCCGTGCTGTCATGGCGACACCGCCGGACGCTGGATCTGGGCTCAGAGCCTGGCCGCATCAACAGAGAGCCATCCGCCCTCTGCCTTGGCTGCCCTTGTTCACAAGGCCATTGCCCTTCAGCAGTCGGATGGACATTTTGGAAATACCACGATTGAGTCAGGCACAGAGACCATGCTCGGAGCCTACGGAAATGGGTGGATGATCAAAGGCCTGCCGGTTTATGCCAGTTTGTTTCCCGATGCGGACGTACGATGTGCCGTGGAAAAGCATGTGCAGTGGTATATTGATAGCTATGGCATGTGGAACGATCTCACGAAAGTGGTGGGCGAGCGCGATACGGGATTTTATGCCGTCACGCCCAGCGGGTATTTCCATGGTCTCGACGGACTCATGAGTGCCTTCCGCCTCACGGGCGACAAGCGCATTCTTGAGTTGGGTAGAAAATTCCTGCAGCACCGGGTCCCTCTGGATCAGGCAGACCATTCTCACTCCTATCTCACCGTACGCCGGGGGATTCTGGCACTCGCAGAAATCACCAGGGACGATGCCTTGACCCAATTGGTCGCAGCCGATCTCGATGCGGTGTGGTCGCGATTTATTACGGAAAGTGGAGGGGTTCCCGAGCGCTTTATCATTTACCCAGAGGGAACAAAGCATGGCGACGAGGCCTGCTCGCTTGCGGATTGGATTTTGCTTTGCCTCGATCTTCATCAAATGACCAACGAGGTGAAGTGGCTGGATCGCGCCGTGCTGAGCCTGGAAAACCAACTTTTCTATAATCAGCAACTCAATGGAGGGTTTGGTGCGCGTCCCATCGAGTCAAACTACTACACCCAGATGGGGATGGAGGCTCCCTGGTGCTGCTCGCTTTATGGTCCTGCGGCTTTGATACAAAGTGCTGCCCATTTGGTAACTTTTGTAGACGGGGTGCTCTCGATTCACCATCCCATCGAAGGCACTTTCACCTTTGGAGATGAGCAAATTGTTTTATCATGGAGCCCTGAACTTTCGCACTACGCCGTGGACACAGCCGCTGCACCTTCGATCCGTCGCATCCTCTTGCGTCAGCCGCCGTGGCTTCGTTGGGACCAGAGCTCCGAAGATTACCACGAGGCGGTTCCCGGAACCTTTGCAGCGGAGTGGAGGTTTTGGAACTCGGTGCCGGGCCGGGCACCTGAACCCGCGGCCGGAAACACCCGCGAAACATACACGCAATTTCTTGGCCCTTGGATGCTCACCTGCAAGGCCTCCGAAGGTGATGAGCCGCCGCTTTTGCCGAACTTACAAGCGAATGGTCTGCTTCGGGTCATGCACGGACTTCCTCATGCCCGAAAAACACTAAGGGTCGAAGTGTCCTCCAATTTGAAGACCAATCCTTGCGATGTTTTTCGTTGGCCGCGTCAGCCCGCCAACCAAATTCTGCTCTACCCTCTCAAAGACAAGGAGTGCCCCGGAGGAACACGGGCCTGGTTTCGTTTATCGTAAACCGTTCAAGCCCTTCTCAACCGTCCCGCCAAAGCAAAGCAACCCCATCGTGTGCCATCAAGGAAATTTCTCCCGCCGCATCTGCAGGGGTTGATTCATCGGACCAGAAATCGCGCCAAACCGCATGAGGCGGACCTTTGAGCCTTATGGGGCGGCGTCCTCCTTGAGGGATTTCCGGCGCAAGCACCACAAAAAGCTGGCCGCGATCCGTTGCCACCGGATGCAGCGTTGTGCCACGCTGTCCGGGGATGGGCCACAACGTCGGCTTAAGTCCAACGGTCACACCGTCCAGGATTGTCCGTATGGCCTCGTCCTCTTCCGGCCACTCAATGAGTGACGGGCCAACCACTCCACGAATAATGACAATACGCCACGAACCCCAGTCGCGTTCCCAGACAGCAGGTTCGCCATCAATTGCGAAACGCACATTGCACCACGCCGTCCAGCCCGCCTCAGCATCGAGCGATGCTGACAATCGCGCGAGCGGCCACCGCCCGGCAGGATGTCCATTCACTTCGATGTCGTAATGTTCTGCTCGTGACTCATGGCCGCCAACGGCGAGTCCTATTGATTCGGCAAAATGACCCGGCCATCGCCTGTATTGAACGGCGTCAAATGTCTTGCGCCCGCACGTGGCGTCAATGACGAGCGTCCCCCCCGCATTTGACCAATCCAACAAACGCCGGGCCTCGTCCGCTTCCCATGCTACCAAATGAGACGCAAAGGCGACACGGCCCAAGGGATTCTCGGGCATATCTTTTATCCTTGCCACCACGCCTGTGAGACCCCTCTCGGCGAGGCGCTGGGAGAGCAGCGCCTGCCCACGAATGCTGTCATGCGGACGTCGACCGGGCATTGGGATGTTGCCGGGAGCATCCGCCATTTCAATCGCTTGGGCGCGCGGTTCCATCAGCAGCCAAACATCAGGTGGGGCAACTCGCCACGCCCCGATCACATCATCAATTGTCGCCAAAACCTTGCGCAACTTGCGAGGGCGCTGGTGCGGGCATTGAGATTGGCCATATCGTCGAGCAACCCCCAGTCGCCAGCCTCATTGTCCCTTCTCCGAATGTTTAAGCACCAACCAGTGATTGTTTTGGCGCCGCCCGCAACCCGGCAAGGCAGAATCGCACGATTTCGCCAAGACAAACAGCATTGGGACGATGGGAAGACTGGAAAGTGTTGCCCATCTGGACCTCTGTTACTTCCACTTCATCGGAATATAACCTGCAATGTCGGACGCCGCATGTCATGAGCGCCGGATAATCTCGCCTTGTGGCAAATGGTGCGAAGTGCCATGCCGGATGATAGCTGGCTCTAATCACATCGCAGATTTGGCGTCCCATTCCGCCTCTTGCCGCTCGATCCATGGCCACATTAAAAACACCCGCAGCCACCCCAGGCAGCTCTCGGCGGCTTTCTGACAGAGCCAGTCCACGTGTTCCAGCGAATCATCCGGTTCCAGCCAGATCTGAGCGCCTAGGGGGCTTTATTTTTTTTCCACAAATTGTGATAACTGATTAATACGATTCAATCAATGGGCGTAGAAATCGACTGTCTAATCGCCAGCAGGGGAATTCTGCACCGTTTTTATCTTTTTTTCTGATCTTAATCTTGTTGATCCATGGAAGATAGGTACTCAATGGCTCTTTTAAATCATTAAATCGCTATATTTTAATGATTTCACCGGAATCTTTAAACATTTGAAGCATTAAGTATACATCGGAGCTAAATGCAACTCATTGAAAGCGCCATCTTTTCAGCGAAAAATGTGCAATTTACCAAGCGCAACATGAATTCCCGGGCTTCTCAGGGGTGTCTAAAAAAACAAAAAACTTGCGCTTGTCTTTTTCAATGATTAATTAAAAGCGCATGACACACTCCCCTCCATTGCAGGACAACTGCAAACCTGAAATACGCCCCGGAGTGGGATGCTATGGCGCGGGGGCATTTTCATTGATCGAACTTCTGAGCGTGGTTGCCATCATCAGCTTGGTGGCGGCATTTTTGGTGCCATCCATCGGCGGAATAAAATCCAGCCAATCTTTTACAAAGAGTCTTTTTGATTTGGCGGGTATTTTGGACGTGGCACGAAACGAAGCGCAGGCGAAAAATAGTTACGTTTGGGTAGGGCTTGCCGAAAAGCCCGGGATCCCGGGAGGCTTGCTCGCCGCAACGGTGGTATCCTTGTCCGGTGAGGCCATTATCACCTCGGATGTCGAGCAGAGTGGCCGCGTTTATGAACTGTCAGGCATGGCATTCGGCGCCCCGGTGCCGGGCTCTCCCGCAGGCAACCATCCCATTCAAGACTCGGATTTGGGCAGCTTCACTCAAAAAGCTGGAGGGGTGCCCACACAATTTTCTTACCTGATCAGGTTCAGTTCAAATGGTGAGGCCGTGGTGAAGGCAAACAGTGTTCCCAATTGGGTCCAAATCCCGCTTCGGGAGGCGAAACCTGGATCTGTAAACAGTGCCATTTTGGATGTCTCAGGCTTGAGCGGACTCGTGAAAATTGTTCGAGAGCCCTGAATCATGAAAGTTTCGTTCATCCGCATCTTTGCAGGATTCTCTCTCGTTGAGGTGGTTTTAGCCTTGGGCATTTTTGCCTTTGCGATCACGTCCGTTTTGGGCCTGCTTCCAGTGGCGCTTCAAACAAACAAAGTCTCATTTGAGGAGAGCCGCGCATTAAACATCATCCATGAGGTGGTTGCGGACGTTTCTGCGCTCGCTACGAATGCGCTGTCTCCCATCCATGATCTTCCATCCTTATCATCGACCAACGCCATCCCGGATTTTTTTTTAGATGAGGGCCATCGGAAAGTGCAGCAAGCTGAGTCAAGGTATCGGGTTTCCGTCCGATATGATCAACCAGCCTCGGGGTCAGGTCAGCCCGTTGGAATCAATTTGCGGGTGAGTTGGCCCGCCGTGGCCCCTACTGCGACACCGCTAAACCGGGTGGAAACCTATCTTAGTTTTTATCCAGAGTCATGACGTCACTTACTATTGTGCAGAGGAAACATCGCAAGGGATTCACTCTGTTGGAACTCCTTGTGGCGACAACCGTTTTCTTGATTTTAGCCGTGCTGGTTTCTTCGGTTGTGGATTTGACAGGAACCAGCTACAGGCGCGAAAAAAATCACGTCGAGCGGGAGACGGCGGCCCGATTTGCCTTGTCCCGCATACAAAAAGATCTCGATGAGAAGATTGTTAGGCCCGATTTCCCCCTTTTCAGTAATGTGGCATCAGCGCAAGTTCCCGGATTTTATAGTCGGGTCTTGTCGAGCACAGGCGACCGCGGGGTTGCGGCTATTGTTTATCGTTTGCGGGGCACGACATTGGAGCGTGGTGTTCAGGGAACAGATTTCGCCGGACCAAATGCGACCCGGTTTCTTCCGGCTTCCTTCCCTCTGCTGAGCAATTCCGACTTTCAAGAAGTCTCCCGGAGTGCCATTGGGCTCGGAACGATTTACCTGAAAAAATCGGATGGCATGTTGACCGCAACGCTTCCTGCCATCTCAGATATCGCATCCGTAACAGTAGGACTGGCTTTGATCGATTTGGAAAGCTTGGGAAAACTTGATAATTTGCAGAAAAATTCTCTGGTCGGCTTGTTCGTCACTCCCGACGGAGCTCTTCCATTGCAGAGTTGGTGGAAGGCCCTTTATGAGGACAGCCTTCCCAGCGATCTGCCGGAGTGGATCAGGGGTCAGATCAGCATGCAGCAACGGACGATCTCCACTCAATGAAAAAGCTGGCGCTTGTGCAAAGGGGATCGAGTCAAGGCATCGCTCTGGTCACAGTCCTTTTGGCCGTGGTCATGATCACTGTCCTGCTCTTCGCTATTTTTTCGTGGGCAACCTTCAATCGCCTTTCGTCCGTGGGAAATTTGAGACAAGCCCAGGCACAACTGCTGACGGACACGGCCGTTTTAACAGTGATTGGCGACCTTCGTGGGGAGATCATCCAGGGCTCTGATGCGATCGTTGTTGGGCCGGAGACGTATTATCGGCCAAAGTTGGTTGGAAACCTCTTAGTAACGAAGAGTCCCCCGATTGGTGCCACCAATGTTCATAAAATCAGCAAGTCAGCCCTGCCATCGTGGGTCAGTTCCACCAATGCCACCTTCACGAGTCCAGGACCACAACGCGCTTCGAATAGTTCTACAGTCACACGCTCCAAAAATCGGCGCTTTGTAAAAAAGGACCGATGGAACCTGCCAGCCCTGATCTCTGCAGGCGAATTTGCAGCGAAGTGGGTCGATCCTGATTGGATTCTCATCACGCGGTCAGGTCCCTTGACCAACGCGGCCGCTGCTCCTCCCCTCAACAAACTTGGAGATTCTTCCGCTGGAAATGCCGACTATGTGCTCGGGCGCTACGCTTATGTGGTCTATCAGGTCGGCGGGCTGCTCGACATCAATGCCGCAGGGAGTGACTTGGCAGCATCTCAGAAACGCCTCAAGGGACGGACTCTCACGGCTGATCTTCAGGAAATCAGCGCAATTTTTGACCCTCAGTCTTTCCTTCAGTGGAGGTGGCCCATCACCGGCACCAACGCCAGCACCACAGCTCCGGGCCTGCTTGCGCCTGCCAGAAATTTTGACAGGGTGGAGGCGGCCAATCTCACTGGCAGCGAACAACTCTTTGTGGATCGGCAGGATTTGCTCAAGTATCAGAAAGCGAATCCATCACAAATTGGCCCGGAGGCCCTGCCTTTTCTTACCGTTTTTTCTCGCGAGAGCAATGCCCCCACCGCCAAGCCCGGCCCGGATGCTGTCAATAACCCAGGGCTTCTTGAGGTTGTTTGGGATAGTGACTTCACCCTACCGGAGGGAATCAATGTCAAAGCTGGCACCCCAATCACCGATCCCCGATTTCCCCTGAGCCGCTTGGCACTTGTTTCGGATTCCGCCACCGCCACCGCAGACAACGCCACCGACGAAATCTACAGGAACTTTGGCCTCACCCGTGCCGCAAATACCTTGCCTTGGACCTACAATCATGGCAACCCCACAAAAATTCTCACGCTCAGTGAGGTAATCGCCCTAAAGCGTCGCCCGGACTTCTTTGAACTCTTGAAGGCCGCTATTCACAGCGGATCCATCGGAAAAGCCGGGTTTATAGTCGGCAATCCAGAGGATATGACGAAATCCGCAGTTCGCGATTCCATCAAAGACGTCCAAATCCTTCAGATAGGCGCCAATCTGCTCGATCAAGCCGATGCCGACAGTTATCCGACGCCCGTGCAGTTTGGGAGTGAGGCCATCTACGGAATTGAGGATCTTCCCTACATCTACTCGATTTACTCCTATGTCTATCGTCCTGTGAGTGGGAACAATGCCACCCGCGACACCGCGGGACTTTGGTTTGTTCCCTCCCTCTGGAATCCTCATCAGGTGACAGGGGCCGCTTCCCCAATTTCCAACTTGCGGTTCTCCGGCAGTGGGCTGGGTCCCCTTCGGTTAGGGGCTCCTTTTGATCCCGCGTGGGGAAGCGGGTTACAAAAAATTGTGTACGAGAATCTCCCGATTGCCGAGCTGCAAACCCAGCCACCCATCACCTTTCCCAACAGCTATCGTGATCCCAAATTACTAAGAACCGCCGCTGGAGAAGCCTCTTCATCAGGCGCTAATCTTTTGGAGCCCACGGGGGATAACCTAGTAGGCATCTTCGGAGATTCCTCAGTTGCTCCCGATTCTCGCATCACGTATGTGACAGACGCAACCAACCAGCAATGGTCTGCCGCCGCGCCAATTTTCCTGGATCGCGAGAACAGACCTGTGGCATTTGCTTTGGAATATGACCGCGGAGGAGGGGACTGGCGCCCTTACCAGAAGTTGGGAGGCTTTGGCTATAATGTTCTTTGGAACGCTCCTCCCTATCCCCATGATAGTGCCTTTCGCACCCCCTACCCCATTTATGTCTTTCAAAAGGCCGACCCGCGCACCAATCGCTTTGGCGCGAATAATGTAAATTCGGAACTTGCCGATGGGAGAAGTCTCCGCGGCACCCGAGCGGGCTTAGGATGGCAATGGGACCAATACAAACCAACCGCGTTTGCCTCAACGTCTCCCGGAACCCTGGCGGAAAATCTTACAGGCACCCAAGGATTCTATGCCGACCCCGACGGGGTGGTGCGTCCTGGTGACGCAAAATACGGTTCCTATCCTCAAGCGGAGTCGGCGGATGCCGACACGCCTTCGCGACCGATCATCCTGAACCGCCCCTTCAGGTCTGTTGGAGAAATGTCCTACGCCTTTCGCGACCTGCCATGGAAAACTTTGGATTTCTTCTCCGATCAATCCGCAGATGCCAGGTTGTTGGACGTCTTCAGTATCGATGAGGGAGGTGTTGTGGCTGGGAAAGTGGATCTGAACACACCCCACGCCAGTGTGATCACCAGTCTTCTATCCGGGGGAGGTCTTAACCTTGCAAACACCACAACCAGCCTGAGTTCGGGAAACGCAGCTACACTTGCCCAGGCCATTGTCGCTAATGGTCCTTATGAGAATCTTGGCGATCTTATCAAAAAACTTGCACCCACTTACCCGTTCTCCGCCACCTCAGACCTTGCCCGATTGAAACACGAACGCGAAATTGTGGCCCGGGCGTTGGGCTCTGCCACCCAAACCCGCACATGGAATGTCATGATTGATATCATTTGTCAGACCGGAAAATATCCGAGATCGCCGACCTCCTTGAATGATTTTACCGTCGAGGGGGAACACAGGGTCTGGGTCCACTTGGCCATTGATCGCTTTTCTGGCAAAATCATCGAGCGTTCAGTCGAGAGGGTTTCTCAGTAAATGATCTTTGGCAAGAATGACAAAATAGAAGCTGAAATTTTATTTATTTATTCAATATATCGTGACTTTTCGAAAGAATTGTGTAGTATTTTCTAGGTTCCCTCACCGTTTTTTTAATCAAATCCTCCCATCCAATGAGCACCATTATCCTCCCCATCCATGCCCGCTTGATTTTTTATTTCCGAAAGTTAGCAACGATCTTTGCGCTGGGATTGATCCCCGTTGTTGCAGTGGCGCAGTTCCCGATTGTTGGTGACAATTTTGACAATGGTGTAGTAGCAGATGGTGGGGCAGGGGACGGATACTGGAGGACTTTCGCTTCTGTCAACTCTTCGGTGGTCGAGGGCGGTGGCAAAGTCACCTTGTCCTCCGGTGGGACAAGCGCAGATCCTTATTATACGATTCTTCACACGCAATCAGTCAGCAACGACTTTGATTTTTTTAACAAGAAGCTGCGATTCTCGGCTGATGTGAGCCTGAGCGGCAGTTCGACATACAGTAGCACCATGTATTTTGCACTTTCGTCGGTGCCTGGTTATGCCTATGACTCGGATGACTTCCTCTCGCTCGCCCTCAATACTTCGAACTCTGTGCAATTGAGCAGGAACCAGGACAAGCCTAGGGCGGTTGGGATCAACCTGATCAATGGTGCGACGGTGGGGGGATCGATCACCCGTTTTGAACTCACCCTTGATGCCACGGACTACACCTTGGTTGTTTACTTTCAGGGTGGCTCTCAAACGTTCACCGGTGCCCATGGCCTTATTGGAAGTCGCTGGGGGGACAATGGAAAAACCGGGGTCCTGTTTCAAACATTCATGCAGGCAGCAGGAGGATCAGCCCAAACAACCGTGGCCACGGTGGACAACTTCGAAGTCCTGAGCTACGCGCCACAAGTGGCTTTGTTCGAAGATGTGTTCAGCAACAATGCCATCAGCCACAGCAACCGTGAGAATAATGTCTGGACGCACATTGCCCCGCAGAATGCCCCTTTTAACAGTACAGTCTCCGAGGCAACCGGAAGGCTTGTGCAGCGCGCATCGTCGACCTCCAGCGGGCCGGTAATTGTGGCGGCGAACACGCCAAGGGAAGGACGATTCAACTTTTTCGATAATCAGATCCAAGTGCGGGTGAAACCAACGACCGCGACTTCCGACGGGAATGCGTACGTGAGCGCACGCTTCGGGTTGGTTTCGGAAGCAGGCTTCTCTCACACATCGGATGATGCGATCATCGCCGGATTTACTCCGACCAACCATATTTTCCTCACTGCCAAGAACAGTGCCAATAGCACAAATGGTTACACTGTGGACCCGGAATGGACGAATGTGGCCGGCGTCAGCGCGCTGTTTAACCGGATGCAGCTTGGAGTGGTTAGTGAGGCTGGTTTGACTGTGAATTCCAAGCGTTTTCGATTGCTCACCTTTTCCGGGGATCGCAGCAATGGGATTGCCCGTTTCACAGGCGAACACGGCCTGACCCGCGCCGGTTGGGGGGCAAATGGAAACGCTTCGGTCGTGTTAGAATCCAACCGGGGGGATGCAGCTTTGGCAAATGGCGCCGCGGTCTCCTCGTGGGACGACCTCACCATCGAGGCCAATTCATCCAAGGTCCTTAACGAACCCTTCGTGGATTTTACCGCCGCCTATCCGATTGGTTTCGGAGGAAACCAGACAGGAAGCTATCGGATTTGGCTGCCTTCGACAGAACCAGTGATCCGAGGGCTCATCTTTATTGCTCCTGGTGATGGCGTGGATATGCGCGGAGCGGTCCACGACTTAGCCGCGCAGGAGGTGGCACGGGCGCTGGGTTTTGGGCTCGTAGGCTATACTTTTAATTCGCGCATGAATCTCATGGGAAACAACCCGGCAGCCATTAAGGCTGCCATCCAAGCCGTGCTCGACAGAGCCGCGCAAGTCACAGGGCGCCCCGAGCTCTCCAATGTGCCGCTTTGCTGGACTGGGTTTTCTCGTGGCGCCTTTGATTCCTGCTTTCTTGCGCGCAACTGGCCAGAGCGGGTCATCACGATTGTTCCTTTCTGCGGAGGAGAGTGGAGTAATTTCACCATGACGCCTGCTATAAAAACTGTTCCGGTTCTTTTTGTCGGCGGGAGTACTGATGCCAACAGCCTCACCGATCCCTTCATTATGCAAAACAGCTTCAACTTCTGGCGAAGCCAAGGAGGGTTGGCAGCGTTTGCCGTGAACTGGAATGTCGGGCATACGTTGATCGGCAACCAGGGATGGGAATCTGCTCTCGCTTGGATCGCAGAAGTCTCAAATGTGCGATACCCGCGGCCCATGATGCCTCCGCAGACCCCGGCCACCCTGCCTGCCTTGCTCAGTGTGCCGGAGGAGTCGGGCTGGTTGGGTCAGAGGTCCGAGTTCTCTGGACGCGCCGCATCATATGCCATCCCAAGCGTCACTCAACCGTTCGCAACCGTTGCCCCCTACAACGAATACGTCGGTACGAAATCCAATGCCTCATGGATTCCCACAGCAACAATGGCGAAAGTCTACCGTGTTTTGACTTCCACCGATCTTGGCCACCGGAATGCGGTTCCAACCCATTCTCCACTTCGGATTATCTCACCGGCCCAGTTTGAGGAACCTACGCAGGCCGGATCCGTGGTGACCATCCGCGTGGACCCTCGCGACTTCAGCTACACCACCCCCATCGCAGCAATGGAGTTTTATGTTGGTGAAACACTCCTCGGTACGGTCACTTCAGGTTCGGATTGGAGTTTTTCCTTCATTCCGTTACTTGGCAGTCATCAGCTGACAGTGGTCGCCACGGATTCTTCAGGCAATAAGCGAGATGCCTATCGACAATTGAATGTCATTCCTGCGGATTTTCGCCCTTTGGCCGTGCGGCAGTCGCTTTCTGTTGTGTCCGGGCAAGCCACGAATGGAACCCTTCTTGGGATTGACCCGGAGGGCAACTCAGTGACATTTGCCATCTCCGAGCACCCTGCCCGCGGAACTGTGAGTATTGAACCTTCAACTGGAGCCTACACTTACACATCCGATGCGGGATATGTGGGCACTGACTTCTTCGCTTTCACAGCAAATGACGGCAACCTTAACAGCATCCCGGCCCAAGTTCTTGTTAACGGTGCTGCGGAGCAAATAGGCCCCATCTCGAGCGTCACCGCTCAACCTGGCGTCCAAATCGGTGATATCAGTTTAAGTTGGAGTGGAGCCTATTTGGCAGAAACCTATGCGATTGAGCGTTCCACCGTTTCCAATGGCGGGTTCACCCAGATCGGCCTGGTGAATGCTCCGACCGTGACGTTCTCCGACATCAACCTGCCCCTTAACCAAACATTTTATTATCGAATTCGTGGTGCCAATGCGGCCCTACAAACGGTGTATTCCAGCGTCGTTTCATCGCAAGCAAACAATGTCTATGGCCCGGTTGGCACGGTTTCGACCCCTGTTGCCAGCGCCGGGTCAGGGCTTGGGCAGATTAACCTTTCATGGACGGCTGCCGCAGGAGTTACCGGATATAAAATCGAACGCGCTGTTCCAAGTCAAATTCAGACGCTTTACCCCGTTAACAATGGCTTTGAGAGTAACAACATAGGTGCAAATGCCGTCGTGGAAACAGAAACGAGCGCAGTGGCCGGGTGGGGCGCGACCCCAGGAAGCAAGTTGGTTTCAAACAACAGCGTCGCGGGTGTTCAAGGTGGCTATGGCGTGACACACGCGAGAAACCTTAACGACAGCAATGGTGCCACCAGCACCACAGGACAAGCCTTACTCATACAGTCTTACAGTGGCGGAAATATCAACCAACTCGTGTCGGGATTCCGAAAAGGCACAGCCTCGATCACCTTCCGCGTCCAGCAGTGGAAAGCTTCCGCGGCACCGGAAAAAATTCATGTCTATTTTAATAATCTCCTCATCAGCACTTTCGCCACCACCAATTCACAGACATGGGAGACGTTCACCTCGGCCACCTTCCAAGTGCCTGCTACAGGGGCCTATAACGTGACATTCCAGGGCGAGGGAATCCATGTCTTTTTGGATGATATCTCGATCACGAATACCCTCGAACCCGGCAATGTGGTCGTCGGGACCTTTTCGGAGGTGGCTGACCTGGGCGCCTCTTTCTTGAATTTCACGGATACAAACCTCATTCCCAACCAGCCATATTACTACAGGGTGCGTGCTTATAACCCTACCTACCCGGGATCGCCAAGCCCGCAAGTTTCTGCGCTGGCTTCTCTGCCGGCGACCATCGCTGGTTGGCGCTACACCCACTTCGGTTCCGGCTCTCCGGTGCCAGGCTTGTCCGGCATCACCGACAGCCCGGCGGGAGATGGCCTCACCAACCTTTTAAAATATGCATTGGGAATTGTCCCGACTCAAAATCAGATACCAGTTCCCGCCAGCCAATCAGAACTGCCAACGGTCGAAGTCAGAACCCTGAA
>Ga0105046_10008993_pt1 | contig 15663 bp, 9 predicted proteins | sample MAT03_FD_78385 | JGI IMG/M metagenome (GOLD analysis project Ga0105046, IMG submission 78385) | Freshwater microbial communities from Lake Fryxell liftoff mats and glacier meltwater in Antarctica - MAT-03 (megahit assembly) | ecosystem: Environmental > Aquatic > Freshwater > Ice > Liftoff...
GGGCTTCCCGCCGGTGATTCCGGCGAGGGGAACGGGTGACGGGCAGCCGCCTGGGCCCGAAGCCCACTTCACGGGGCCGCTGGGGGAAGCCGCGGCCGCCCTCGATCCAGCCGTCTCCGGCCTCCGCCGCGCTGGCGCGCAGCACCACATCCCAAGCGGCCTGCTCACGCGGGCGTGGCTGCGGTGTCTGACCGGCGTTCGCACCGGTCCCGACAGCGCCCAGAGCGACTTGGACGAAGCCTGGGAGATTGCCGAGCGCGGCCCGATGCCGCTCTTCCTGGCCGACATCCACCTGCACCGCGCCCGCCTGTTCGGACCCTCCGTCAGCCGCCAGGCGCTCGCCTATCCGTGGATCTCCGCCAAGCACGACCTCGCCGAAGCCCGCAAGCGAATCGAGAAGTGCGGCTACGGGTGCCGAATCCCAGAACTCGAAGACGCCGAACGAGCGCTTCTCGGCCAGACCCCTTAATCGCTCACCCGCCCCGCGTCCCCGATCAACAGCCTACCCCTTCACCAGGTCCCGCAGTACCTTGTGCAGGATGCCGCCGTGGCGGTAGTACTCGACTTCCACCGGGGTGTCGATGCGGCAGGTGGTGACGAAGTGGACTTCGTCGCCGTTGGCTTTGCGGGCGGTGACTTCCACAGCTTGGCGGGGTTTGAGGGTGTCGTCGAGGGCGATTTCGAAGATCTCGGTGCCGTCGAGGTCGAAGGCTTCGCGGCTTTCCCCCTCGCGGTATTGCAGCGGCAGCACGCCCATCCCGACGAGGTTCGAGCGGTGGATACGCTCGAAGCTTTCGGCGATCACACAGCGGATGCCGAGCAGATACGTCCCCTTGGCCGCCCAGTCGCGGGAGGAGCCGGTGCCGTATTCTTTACCGGCGAGGGCGACGAGGGGAGTGGGCTGATGGCTGATGGCTGATGGCTGATGGCCAGCGACTTGTCCCTTGGCACTTGTCCCTTGTCCCTTATAAAGCATCGCCGCGTCGTAGATCGACATGACCTCCCCCGTCGGCAGGTAAACGGCGTAGTTGCCTTCCTTGCCGGGGACCATCAGGTTCTTCAAGCGGATGTTCGCGAACGTGCCGCGGGTCATCACGCGGTCGTTGCCGCGTCTGGCTCCATAACTATTAAAGTCTTCGGGGGCGATGCCGCTCGCACGCAGGAAGAGCCCGGCGGGGGAGTCCTTCTTGATATTGCCGGCGGGGCTGATGTGGTCGGTGGTGACCGAGTCGCCGACCGAGACCAGGCAGCGAGCACCGGTGATGCCGTGGATCGGGCCGGGAACCTTCGGCATGTCGACGAAGAACGGCGGCTCCTGGATGTAGCTGCTCTGGGGGTCCCATTGGTACAGGTCGCCGGTTGAGCCCTTGATCGCCTGCCACTCGGGCGGGCCATCCGCAGCCTTGCCATATTGTGTGGTGAACATCGACGGCGAAAGCGAATGGGCGATCGTGTCGCTGATCTCTTTCTGCGATGGCCAGATGTCCTTCAGGTAGACTGGCTTCCCGTCCTTGCCAGTGCCGAGTGGCTCAGTGACGAGATCGATATCGGTCGTCCCGGCGATCGCATACGCCACGACCAGCGGCGGGCTGGCGAGGTAGTTCGCCTTCACTTGCGGCTGGACGCGGCCCTCAAAATTGCGGTTCCCCGACAGCACCGCAGCTGCGACGAGGTTCCCTTCGGTGATGGCGTGGGAGACCGCTTCGGGTAGCGGACCACTGTTCCCGATGCAGGTGGTGCAACCGTAGCCGACGGTGTTGAAGCCGAGCGAATTGAGTGGCTCGCTGAGTCCGGCCTTATCGAGGTAATCAGTCACGACACGGCTGCCGGGGGCCAAGCTCGTTTTCACCCACGGCTTACTGGTCAGGCCCTTCGCGACAGCGTTCCGGGCAACCAGACCAGCTGCGACCATCACGCTGGGGTTGCTGGTGTTGGTACATGATGTGATGGCGGCGATGACGACGGCCCCATCAGTGATGGAGGCGGGCATCGGGCCGGGGACTGCGACGGGGCTCGATGCGTGGCTCTTGCTAAACGTCGTCGTCAACTCTTTACGCCACGCGGTCTTCATGTCCTTCAGCAGCACGCGGTCCTGCGGGCGCTTGGGTCCGGCCATGGAGGGCTGGATCGTCGAGAGGTCGAGCGACAGCTGGCTACTGAATCGCGGCTCGGGGCTGGCGTCGGTGCGGAACAGCCCCTGCTCCTTATAGTAGCGCTCGGTGAGATCGACCGTCGCCTTTGAACGGCCAGTGCGCTCCATGTAACGCAGCGTCTCGGCATCGACGGGGAAGAAGCCGATGGTGGCCCCATATTCGGGGGCCATGTTGGCGATCGTGGCGCGGTCGGCCAGGCTCATGGCGGTGAGGCCGGGACCGTAGAACTCGACGAACTTGCCGACGACGCCATGCTTGCGGAGAGTCTGGGTGACAGTCAGCACGAGGTCGGTGGCTGTGGCTCCCTCGGGGAGTTCGCCGGTGATCTTGAAGCCGACCACTTCGGGCAGCAGCATGTAGATCGGCTGTCCGAGCATGACCGCTTCGGCTTCGATCCCGCCGACGCCCCACCCGACGACGCCGAGGCCGTTGATCATGGTGGTATGGCTATCGGTGCCGACGAGCGAGTCGGGGTACGCGATGCCGTTCTTGGTGAGGCACACGGTCGCGAGGTACTCCAGGTTCACCTGATGCACGATGCCGATGGACGGAGGAATCACGCGGAAGTTCTGGAACGCCGTTTGGCCCCACTTGAGGAATTGATACCGCTCGATGTTCCGCTCGAACTCGATGTCGAGGTTCCCCTGCAAGGCCCCGGTCGTCGCGAATTGGTCGACCTGCACCGAGTGGTCGATGACGAGGTCGCACTGGACCAGCGGGTTGATCTTCTTCGGATCGCCGCCCATGCGGACCATCGCCTCGCGCAAGGCGGCGAGGTCGACGACAGCGGGGACTCCGGTGAAGTCTTGCAACACCACCCGCCCCGGCATGAATGGGATTTCGACTTCCTTCGGCTTGGCGGCATTCCAGCCCGCCACTTCGGCGACATGCTCCTCGTTGACGATGAACCCATCGACGTTTCGCAGGCACGCCTCGAGCAGCACCCGCATCGAGAACGGCAGCGTCTCAATCCCCGGCATCCCGGCGTCCGCCAGTTTCTGCAAGCGGAAGATCGTATAATCGCCGCTGCTGGTCTGGAGAGTCGATCGTGATCCGAAGGCGTTGCCAGTCATGGGATTTCAGTGGGCTAGATGTCGATGGGCAGAAGCGGTCACTCCCGCGCCGCCCCTGTGGAGCGCGGGGCGGCAGTGCATTGTGGCTACCAGAGCCAGTCAAGGCAAACCCGCGTGAATCGACTCCCCCCCAGCGAGCGGGGCGGCGTAAGTCTCCCGAGTCTTCGGAGCGGGCCCATATTCCGTGAAACGCATTCTACCTGTTTTCAAAAACATGCACCGACGGGGTGGCCGGGTCTGACGGCTTTGCGGAAGGCCCGGAAGGGTGGGCGTGTCACACGGGGTCCCGCCAGGGCCATGCGCTTCGCTGCTGACCCGGCCACTCGGCCACAGATTCCCCGAGCCGGAAGCGTCAGCGCCCGGAGATTTCGTCGTTCGTTGTTCGCTCCGGGCGCTGACGCTTCCGGCTCGTTTGGCGGGGACGCTGTCACTTCCCGGCGACGGCTTTGGCCCGGCGTTGCAGGAGGATGTTAACGCCCTTTTTGTTCGACAGGGCAATGTCGAGGAGGCCGTCGCCGTCGATGTCGCCGCTGGTGAACTGGGTGCCGACGCCGGTGTCGTTGCCGGCGGGGATCTGGTGCTTGGTGAACTGGGGGCCGTCTTTGGCGCGTTCGATCTCGTACCAGACCATGACGACGGGGTCGTTGGCACCGGGGTCGCCGCCGTTGTGGGCGTAGTAGCGTTTGCCGGTGACCAGGTCCTTCTTGCCATCGCCGTTCACGTCGACGAACAGCAGAGCGTGGGTCTGCGAGACATCGGCATCGACCAAGTGGTAGGTCATGCCGGGCTTCCCTTGCTTCTCGCCATTCTCAAACCACCAGACGCCGTGTGCATGGGCACAGGTCATAAGCATGTCCATATCGCCATCGAGGTCGAGGTCCTCGGCATAGATGTCGGCACCGGTCTTGGGAGCTCCGTCCTCACCGAGCACATGCGGGTGGAACGCCCAGACCTTGCCGTCGAGCGTGTCGGGGTGTTGCCACCAGCCGTGCGGGATCACGACATCGTGCTTGCCGTCGCCGTTGCAATCGGTGACGCCGAGACCGTGATAGTACTTGAAGGTGCCGTTCTGGTTCGGGTCGCCCGGCTCGCTGACGGCGACAAAGTTCCACTTCTGATAGACCGCGTCGCCGGTCGGAATCTCGATGTAACCCATCTGAGCCTCGGGCTGGCTGCCAATCACGAACTCCGGCTTGCCGTCCCCGGTCAGGTCGGTGAACTGCGGCGACTCGTTACAGATGCTGTGCCAAATCACATGTTCAGCCCAGTGTTTTTCCTCGCCCTTGGGGTTCTCGTACCAGTGGAACGGCTCACCGGGGAAGCCCGCCACGATGATGTCCATCCAGCCGTCTTGATTGATGTCGTAGGCCCAGTTGCAGAAGCTGTTGCTGTAGAACACACCGGCCCAGTAGTCGCCGGGCTGGCGGATCTCGTGCTGCTTCCAATCGGGAGCGGAGTACCAGATATCTCCAGCCGAGATGTCCATCTTCCCGTCCTTGTTGAAGTCCCCGATCGAGACTCCTTCGGAGCGGAACCGTGCATCGAGTTGAACACGCTCGAAGGAGACACTCGTCGAGTCGTCGGCACGAACCGCACCAGCACAGACGCACAGAGAGAGACAACCAACCGCAAGAAGAGCGAATCGCCGCATGGGGCCACTCCTGAGAAATCCAAGGATCAGAACAGCGCCGGTCCACTGGCCAGCCAGAATCTGGTATACCGCATGACAGGGGTCGGAAACAAACGAACCGCGATCAATCGAGTCCTGGATGAATTCACCTGCATCTCAATCAGCTTCTCCCACTGGCACCGGATCGATCGGGATTGCCATCCTGGCTGCGGTGGCGATAGCGCTGTCGTTGGGATTGCGCATGGCGGGAGTGCAGGGCGCGCCGTGGGGCTGGCCGTGGCATGACTGGCCGCTGTTCATCGCGTTGTTCGGGGGCGGAATTCCACTGGTGTGGGAGTTACTGCGGGGAGCGCTGCGGGGCGAGTTCGGGTCGGATTTACTGGCGGGAATCTCGATCGTGACATCGGCTCTTGTGGATGAGCCACTGGCCGGAGTGATTGTGGTCCTGATGCTTTCGGGTGGGCAGGTGCTGGAGTCGTACGCGATTCGCCGTGCCTCCTCGGCTTTGGAGCTGCTCGCTCGCCGCATGCCGCAGGTGGCTCATCGGCGCGAGGGGGACAAGACCACCGACATCGCCATCGACCAGATCCAAATCGGCGACCTGCTGTCGATCTATCCCCATGAGACCAGCCCCGTCGACGGCACGGTTGCCGAGGGGCACGGCACGATGGATGAGTCGTACCTGACCGGGGAACCGTATCAAGTCGACAAAGCTCCGGGAGCAACAGTCATCTCCGGAGCCATCAACGGCAATGCGGCGTTGACCATCCGGGCCGACAGGCTCGCGGTCGATTCGCGGTACGCCAAGATCATGGAGGTCATGCGGGCTGCGGAAAACCAGCGGCCCCGCATGCGGCGACTCGCCGATCAGCTGGGCACCTACTACACCCCGCTGGCGGTCGCCATCGCCAGCGCAGCTTGGTACTTCAGCGGGGAACCCAACCGTTTCCTCGCGGTGCTCGTGACGGCCACGCCTTGCCCGCTGCTGATCGCGATTCCGGTGGCGATCCTGGGAGGGATTTCGCTCTGTGCCAAACGCGGGATCGTGATCCGCGACCCGGGCGTACTCGAGCGGATTGACAGTTGCCAAGTGGCCATCTTCGACAAGACCGGGACGCTCACTTACGGCCGCCCCAAACTCGAATTGGTGGCCCCTGTCGGGAAGCTGACAGCGGACCAATTGGTCAGTTGGACCGCCTCGCTGGAACGCTACAGCAAGCACCCGCTGGCCGAGGCGGTCGTGGAAGCGGCCCGCGAGCGACAACTGACGATCTATCGAGCGGATGCTGTCAGCGAGCTCCCCGGCCAAGGTCTGTCGGGCACCGTCGAGGGGCACACGATCCGCGTCACCAGCCGCAAGAAGCTGCTCGTTGAGATGCCCGAAGTGGCTGCTCAATTGCCGCCCTCGGCAGCGGGGTTGGAGTGTGTGGTCCTGGTCGGTGAGCAGTACGCGGGGACGCTCCGGTTCCGCGACGAGCCGCGCCCCGATGGCCGGTCGTTCATCGGCCACCTCGCTCCTCGGCACCACTTCGAGCGAGTGATGCTCGTGTCAGGCGACCGCATTGAAGAAGTCGAGCACCTCGCGAAACGAGTGGGAATTACCGAGGTTCTCGCGAGTCAGACCCCGGAACAGAAGCTGGAAATCGTCCGGGAAATCACCCGCACCAAGACCACGCTCTTCATGGGCGACGGCATCAACGACGCCCCGGCTCTGTCCGCGGCCACAGTCGGGATCGCCTTCGGGGCCCAGAACGAAGTCACCTCCGAAGCGGCGGGGGCTGTGATCCTCGAAAGCTCTTTGGCCAAAGTCGACGAGCTGCTCCACATCGGCCGGCGCATGAAACGCATCGCCTTGGAAAGCGCGGGTCTGGGCATCGCGCTGAGCCTCACCGCTATGCTCTTCGCAGCGGGTGGGTTCATCAGCCCCGTGACTGGAGCGCTGATCCAAGAGGCCATTGATGTGCTGGCGGTTCTCAATGCCCTCCGCGTCCCGTGGCAGACGAGCGGGCTAACCGACTACGAGTAGCTCGCCGCGATGAGCCCGGAGGACAAAGACCATCCGCCTCTGGGCTTGCCCCGGTGGTTCCCGCGCTTGTGCGCTCCAGTAGCGCACAAGCGAAGGAGCCACTCCGACAAGTGGGGCGGAGGGGACTTGTCTCTGAATCGATTGCCTTGAGGCGGATTCAGAATCTTTTGGCCGGTGAGACTGGCCGGCATGTCTGTCCGACTTCCGGAGAGCGGACATTCCTGCCCGCCTTTCTCGTGAACACCAATTCTGAAACTGCTCTAATCCGGTCCTGTACGCTTTCGAACCTTCGACTCTGGAGAACAGTCATGCGCAAACAATTCGGCTGGATGGCCCTGTTGTTATGGATCGGGGCTGGCGCTGCACGAGGTGACGAGTTGCCGGGCTGGCTCGACACCCATGTCGCTGAACTGGTCGAGGTCTATCAACATTTTCATCAAACGCCCGAACTTTCGTTCCACGAGGAGCAGACCGCAGCGACGCTGGCCACGGAACTGCGAGCAGCTGGCCTGGAGACGACCACGGGGGTGGGAGGTCATGGCGTCGTGGGTCTGTTGAAGAACGGGGATGGGCCGACAGTGATGTTCCGGAGCGACCTGGATGCCCTGCCAGTGACCGAGGAGACAGGGCTGGCCTATGCCTCGCAGGTCACGACGAAGAACGACGACGGTGTCACGGTCGGGGTGATGCATGCGTGTGGTCACGATATCCATATGACGAATCTCATCGCCATTGCCCGCTACATGGCAGCGCATCGCGACGAGTGGCAGGGGACCCTCATGCTGATTGGACAGCCGGCCGAGGAACTGGTCGACGGGGCCGTGGCGATGCTGAAGGACGGCCTGTATACCCGCTTCCCCCCGCCTCAGTTCGCGCTCGCTCTGCATGTCGAGGCCGATCTCGCTGCGGGCCAGGTCGGCTACCGTTCGGGATATGCACTGGCCAATTCGGACACGTGCGACATCATCATGAAAGGCCGCGGAGGGCACGGCTCAAAGCCTGAGGCCTGCATCGATCCGATCGTTCAAGCCGCCGAACTGGTGGTCGCTCTGCAATCGATTGTCAGTCGCGAAGTCTCTCCTCTGGAACCTGCCGTCGTCACCGTCGGAGCGATCCATGGCGGAACAAAACACAACATCATCTCGGACAGCTGCCACTTGAAGCTCACGCTTCGCAGCTACACTCCCGAGGTCCGGAAGCTATTGCGAGATGCCGTGGCTCGCAAGGCGAAAGCAGTCGCTACGAGTCATCGGGCTCCTGAACCGACTGTGACATTCGACGAGGGAACATCAGCCGTGTTCAACGATGCAGGGTTGGTCGCCCGGGTGGTGGGCGGCTTCGTCGCGGAACTTGGGAAAGAACATGTCGTCCCCGTCGATCGCGTGATGGGGGCTGAGGACTTCGGCGAGTATGCGACAGGGGGGATACCGATCTTCATGTTCCGCCTGGGGACGATCCCGCCGAAAAAGCTGGAAGAATACCGAGTGGCTGGCACTGCACCGCCATCGCTGCATTCCGCCCAGTATTTCCCCGACCCCGAACCGACGCTGCGGACCGGACTGCGGGCGAGTGTCGCGGCTCTTCGGGAGCTGATGCCGCGACGCTAAGCGACGCTCTCCAGATGCGACGGAACTTGTTGAGAATGCGTTTCAGAAATGCGTGGTTATTACACAGCCGTGCATCGATTTTGCCAGACGATTCAGTGAGTCTTTCGCTACGATAGGAACATCATGAACCACGACTTCAAGTATCACTCGCTTCGTTGGAATTGCGTCTCAGCGGCAATGCTTCTAGCTCCACTCTGCGGGCTTTTTGCCTGCCCTGCATTCGCGTCCGAGCCCGCAGCTGCGCTCAGCTTCAATCGTGACATTCGGCCAATTTTGTCGGACAAGTGCTTCGCATGTCATGGCTTTGATGCCCAGCATCGTCAAGCGGATTTGCGACTCGACGCTCCCGAGGGTGCTTACGCCACCTCCAGCGAGAATCGGGTCGCCATCAAGCCTCATGATCTGGCGAGAAGCGAGCTTTGGCACCGCATCACCAGTGCTGATCCTCAGCAGCAAATGCCGCCGCCGGAGTCGAACAAGACTCTCTCGACCCTGGAAAAGGAAACGCTGAAACGCTGGATCGAGCAGGGGGCAGACTACCAAAAGCATTGGGCATTTGAGCCACTCGTTCGCCCGGCAGTGCCCGCAGCCCCAGCAGCGAATCCAATCGATGCTTTGATTATTGCACGCTTGGAGGTCCTCGTTGATGGTCCAGCCGTTACGGGCGATGAGTTGGCTCCTGAAGCGGATCGAGAGACCTTGCTGCGGCGAGTTTCACTCGACCTGACGGGGTTACCGCCGAGGCCGGAAGAGATTGACCTGTTCCTCGCCGACCTGTCACCTGATGCATACGAGAAGCAAGTCGACCGCCTGCTCGCCGCACCACAATACGGCGAGCGGATGGCGACCTTCTGGCTTGATGTCGCTCGCTATGGCGACACCAATGGCTACTTGCACGACCTGCTTCGGACCGGCTGGCCGTGGCGAGATTGGGTGATCCAGGCGTTCAACAACAACATGCCATTCGACCAGTTCGTCATCGAACAGCTGGCTGGCGATCTGCTTCCCGAGGCAACCCCGCAGCAAGTTCTGGCAACGGCATTCCTGCGAAATCATCCCATTACTGCCGAAGGCGGAACGATTGCCGCAGAGTACATGAACGAGTACTCCGCAGACCGGGTGCAGACCGTGGGGACGGCGTTTCTCGGACTGGGCTTCAACTGCTGTCGCTGTCACGACCACAAGTTTGATCCGCTGACACAGTCTGACTTCTACAGCTTGCAGGCCTACTTCAACTCGATTACCGAAAAACATCTGGAGAGCAACCAGGCGAGTGCCTATCCTCCGCTGATCGAGATACCCTCCCCGCTATTGCCCGACGGTGACAAGGTCAGTGTCATGGTCATGCAGGAGGCTCCCGAACCGACAACGACGTTCGTGCTCATACGGGGTCAGTACGATCAACCCGATCATGATCGCCCCACGACGCGTCGCCCACCGCTCGTGTTCGGTCCGGCACCGACCGACCCGCAGAACCGCTTGACCCTCGCGCGGTGGATCGTCTCGAAAGAGAATCCGCTGCTGGCCCGAGTGACCGTAAATCGTCTCTGGCATCAACTATTCGGGACCGGGTTGGTGAGGACCGTCGAGGACTTCGGAATGCAGGGTGAGTACCCGAGTCATCCCGAGTTACTCGATTATCTCGCGGTCGAGTTCCGCGACGGAGGGGGCTCCCGCTCCGCCTGGGATGTGAAACACCTCGTCCGGACGATTGTGACCACGTCGACGTATCGCCAGTCTGCAAATGTGCGAAAGAACCTCTCTCCCGAATACGTCGCCCGACTGGCAGCGAATGACCCCGATAATCGGCTGCTCAGCCGGTTCCCTCGACAACGTCTCGGTGCCGAGGAGGTCCGCGACCAGGCTCTGTTTGCGGCGGGGCTACTGTCGCCGAAACTGGGAGGGGCTCCAGTGTTTACCTATCAGCCTGCCGGTCTCTGGGAGGAACGTGGGAACGAAGGGAGCAACACCAAGGACTACAAACGTAGCGAGGGTGAGAGCCTGTACCGCCGCAGCCTATACACCTTCTGGAAACGCACCTGCCCGCCACCACTGATGACCGTCTTCGATGCTCCCGACCGGCTGAACTGTACGGCCCGCCGGTCGATGACGAATACCCCGTTACAGGCACTCGCAACACTCAACGACGAGCCGTTTCTGGAGTGTGCTAAGCTGCTCGCTGCTCGCACTCTCCAGGAGAAGTCTGAGACACGCGAGCGACTGACACTGCTCTTCCGGCGGGCGACCGGTCGATCGCCATCCGAGGTCGATTTGCAGACTCTCGAAGCGGGGCTCGACTCCCTGCTGGTTCGGTTCCGCGAGTCACCAGCCGATGCCGAGAAGCTGCTCCAGCCGGGCGCGACACCCGCTCCCGCTGACCTCGACAAGTCGGAACTCGCCGCTTGGATGCTGATGGCCAACACCGTGCTGAACCTTGACGAGACGCTCGTGCGAGACTGACCCGCCCGGAGGGCCACGCTCTTGCTGAGCCGCTTCTGCCAAGGACTCTGCCCCCAATCAGCGTTTGAACAGGGGCATCACCGTGCCCGTTCCACAAAAACCCCCGCTCCCGAACATCCCTATGCAACCTCTTCACGACTACTGGTTCAATCTGAATCGCCGTCAACTCCTCGATCGTTCCGTGGCGGGCGGCCTTGGGTTTCTGGGCGGCATCGCGCTGGCTCAGCTCGCTGGAGCTGAGGAGCCCGCAGCTGCTCCGGCAGTACACCAAGGACTGCCCGGCCTGCCGCATTTTCCGGCCAAGGCCAAACGGGTGATCTATCTCTATATGGAAGGGGCTCCTTCTCAGCTTGATACCTTTGACCACAAGCCGGAATTGGTGGCCCAATTCGACAAGGATCTGCCTGAGTCGGTACGCGGCACACAGCGGCTGACCGGGATGACGAGTGGGCAAGCCCGACTCCCGATCGCCCCGTCGCAGTTCTCTTTCACGAAGCACCAAAATGCCCAGGACGGACTGTGGGTGAACGATCTGTTGCGCAAGACCGGCGAGATGGCGGGAGACATCTGCGTCGTGAAGTCGATGACCACTGAGCAGATCAACCACGGCCCCGGCATCACTTTCATGCAGACAGGCCACCAGCTGCCGGGTCGCCCCAGCGTTGGTGCGTGGTTGTCGTATGGTTTGGGAAGCTCCAATCGCGACTTGCCGTCTTTCGTTGTGATGATCAGCCAGGGACGGGGGCAGATGCAGGCTCTCTTCTCGCATCTTTGGGGATCGGGCTTCCTGCCCGGTGAGCATCAAGGGGTCCAGTTCCGGGCCGCGAACGATCCGGTGCTATTCCTCAATGATCCTGCTGGGATGCGCCGCGAGGATCGCCGTCAGGTTCTCGACATGATCGGCGAACTCAACCGCCGGCAGGCAGACCAGAACGGCGATAGCGAAGTCCTGGCCCGGATCGCTCAATATGAGATGGCCTATCGCATGCAGACCAGCGTGCCGGAACTGACCGACTTCACTCACGAAACCGAGGCGACGTTCAATCTGTATGGGCCCGATGTCCACAAGGCGGGGACATACGCCTACAACTGCCTGATGGCCCGACGGATGGCCGAACGGGGCGTCCGCTTTATCCAGCTGTACCATCGCGGCTGGGATCATCACGGCAGCGTCCCGCGTGATTTGCCGCTGCAGTGCCAGGATGTCGATCAGCCGCAAGCAGCGCTGCTTGCGGACTTGAAGCAGCGGGGGTTACTGGAAGACACATTGATCATCTGGGGTGGAGAATTCGGGCGCACGGTCTACTGCCAAGGGGCCTTGACCAAAGAGCAATATGGCCGCGACCACCACCCGCGCTGCTTCAGTGTCTGGCTGGCCGGTGGCGGAATCGAGCCGGGGATTACCTATGGCCAGACCGACGACTTCTCCTACAACGTCGCTGAGAACCCGATCACCGCCCACGACCTCCATGCTACCATGCTGCAGTGTTTGGGGGTCGACCACGCGCGGCTGACTTATAAGTCACAAGGCCTCGACTTCAAGCTGACCGGCGTTGAGCCGTGTCGGGTGATCCACGAGATACTCGCCTGATGTTTCACCGCCGAGCGAGCAGTGTCCGGCGGGAGGGCGAAGCCCCGGCTGAGCCGCTTGCGCCGGACAGCGTCCACTCCGGTCAGCGGCTCAGCCGGAGCTTCGCGCCCCCTTCTGGCCCTCGCGCGACGAGTCGATTCACGCCTCCCGTTCGCGGGGTTACTTCACGCGGACGAGTTTCATGATCCGGCCGGAGACGTTCCAATCCTGGACGTAGAGATTGCCGTCCTTGTCCCAGTTCGAACCGTGCGTGCCACTGAAGATGCCTTCGACCCACTTCTCTTGCGGAATGCCATAGTTGGTCCCCAGGGCCGGATCGGGATTGTGACCCAGAACGGCCATAATGGTGTTCGTCTTGTTGAGAATCACCAGCCGCCCGTTCAGGTCGGGCACCGAGACGTAGTCGCCTTGCACCGCAGCTGAGGTCGGCATGCCAAGGCCGGTCACGACCTCTTCGATGTAGTTGCCGTCGAGGTCGTAGTGGACCAGACGGCCCTTGGGAGCATGGTTACGGTCGCAAACTAGTAAGCGGTTCGGCTCGTACCGAGTGTCGAGTGTCATGCCGTGCGCGGTGTTGAACTCCTTCTCGCCGTTACCCTTCACTCCGAAGTGCTTCAGGTACTTGCCCGTTTTATCGAACTTAAAAATCACGTTGCTCGCATAGCCGTCGGACAGAATGATATCGCCATTTGCGGCCACGGTGATCGCTGTCGGATTGAATGGAGCTGCGGGGTCGAGTCCCGATTCCTGGGGAAACGGCAACCGCAGCACGATGTCGCCCGACTCCGCCTGGAACTTGAGCCCCTCAGCATTGGCATTCCGCGCCCCGTAGATGTACTCGACACCATCCTCCTCGCGAATCTCGATGTCGTGCAGCCGCGTGTGATTTTCGGTCACAAACCGGCGGATCAGCTGGCCCTCTGGATTGAAGACGAAGACGCCCATGTCGGCACTGGTGTATACCTCGCCATTCTTGCCGACTGCGACGCCCCCGTGGGTGGGACCAATCTGCGACTTGCCGCTCTCGTCGAGTCCCCAGCCTGGAACCGTGTCAAAGGTCATTAAGCCGCAGCCCATCCGGACCGGCTTCACAGGGTCAGCTGCAAAAATCGGGAGAGCGAGACCAAACAGGACAGCGATCGAAAGCCAACATTTCTTCATGATCAAGTTTCCTGGAAGATTGCTGGTCATCAATGCATTGCGGATTCTTGACGAAATCTGAAACGCGAAGCGATGCCAGACAGTGCCTTGGTGAGACGCATCACAAGTGGTTGAAGTATCCGGAGACTCGCCCCGCATTGCAACCGGCAGACATCGACTGAATAGTTAATACATCGCCCGATAAATGCTCGTTTCCAGAAGTTAACTGTTCGCGAACGGTCTTGGCAGAATCACTCCGCAGTACAGGCTGAAGTGCATCTCCCCGAGAGTTGAGCTGGACCTCAGCGACACTTCAATTCGGCTGAGGAGGTTTGCGTGTTGAAATTCCCCCAGAGCGATTTTTCCCTGTGGCTGCGGACGGACTTCACGGACGATGCCGGATGGAACTGTCTGCGCGAAGCCGTCCAATTGCCGAGCGATAAAGGCTTCCTGGCTCGTTTTGGTTGCCTTAACGATGCTGAGTACCGTGGGCTCACGATTGAGGATCTTGCGGCCTCAGCTCCACTGCGAGGGAACCACAGCTGCGTGTGCATTGTGGATCAAGTGACGCTCACAAATCCCGAGCGGACCATCCTTGTTGTTGACTGAATCTAGTGAACCCGGCAAAACATTCCGTGTCATCCCGAGCGAAACATGGAGCGTTGAGAATAATCTGTCCCTCGGGAATATGGACTTCGCCGAATTCGCCGACAGCGTCGATGCCGACGGCGTCTTCCGTGAGTCTGCGAACATTAGAAGACATGTCGCCGAACTAGGCGATCCATGGCCCTCGCCCGGACGGCACCGCTGAGTTTACCGCACATACCAGTGATCGGGGCCTGCCTGATGTCGAAAAACAAACGCTACCGAATCACGGACGACGACGTGAACCAACTGCAAAACCGTACCCTGGACGAGGAATTGATTGACGGCTATTCACGGTAGGTGAAACTGGTGCCGCAACTGGGTGCACTGATACAAGAAATCACTGAAGTATTCGAGGGGACGAAACTCGGCGACGGCATCGGGCTTCTGGAGGCAAACGGAATCGATGATTACGCGTCAGCTGCGGAGCGAGCCGAATTGCGATCGCGGGACGAGAAAACCGATTGGCGTCGGATTGATTCGAAAACACTAACTCGCTGCAATGCTGCTCCGGCATTTTTGTGACGCCCGCAGCTGCTGGTTCCAGCTCGCGGCATTTCTGATCGCAGAGCTAAACAATGATTTCGGACTCAGCTTCATCGAACAACTCATCAACACTACCCGATCACCGGGCAGTTGGCACGACCTCTTAACGAAGGCTCAGTGTGCCGCGATCATCAAAACATTGAAACTTGTCTCGGGACATCCCGACTCCTTGGAGCAGTTAGCAAACGTCAATGTCGCGATTCAGCAACTCAAGTATCGCCCGCTGTCGGTGAGTACGCCAACAACCGCTCCAATTCGCCAGAACCTCTCCCAGTCGGGTTCCGGATTGCCCGCTCACGCATCATGTACATCGAAGATAAGTCAGAGGGGCCGGTGGGAGAGGCCAGAATTGGAAGAGTCTACTTTTCGAAGTCCGGAAGAACGCTCTACGATCGGGGGCGAAAACTCCTGAGATTGAAAGGGGCGGGATTCAAGGCCAACGACTTCGATGTGGATACGGGAAGGGAATTCTGAATCTCTGGGCCACGAAAAGTTCGAAGCGTTCGACTCTATGGAGGAAGCCAAGGCGTGGACATCGATTACGACCTAAAAGAGGAGTACGCAGTGGAACTACGAGGTGCGTGCGTTACATCGCAATGATGATTGCGGAGCAATCCAAACGCCTGAGCCAGAACTGAGGACTGAAAACTCGTCAAAGAAAACTCGCCGACCGCCAACGACAAACACCCCGTGGGGGCTTGCGCCTCCACGGGGTGTTGTGTATGAACAGGTTGGTGACACACGATCGTACTTGGGCACCAGCGTGGCTTGGGTTGCAGATGCTTCCCAAAC
>Ga0105046_10008994_pt1 | contig 15662 bp, 11 predicted proteins | sample MAT03_FD_78385 | JGI IMG/M metagenome (GOLD analysis project Ga0105046, IMG submission 78385) | Freshwater microbial communities from Lake Fryxell liftoff mats and glacier meltwater in Antarctica - MAT-03 (megahit assembly) | ecosystem: Environmental > Aquatic > Freshwater > Ice > Liftoff...
CATTGATGCAGCGGACGATGCCCGCCGCGCACGGCGGCTGATCATTGGGCGGCACCGGAGCGTCGCAGGCGATGCCGAAGATCTTCGGCTGGTTTGCGACGACGTCCACCTCCTCGTCGATCGAGAGATCGCAGTCGTTGTCGATGCCGTCGCAGACCTCGGGCATCGGGACGCAGTTCGAGCAATCGAGCGGTTGGTTTTCATCGTTTTCGTCGACGTAGCCGTCGCAGTCGTCGTCGAGACCGTTGCAGACCTCGATGCCCGGCGGCAGGCCCGGGTTGTCGATGACGCACTCGGTGCCGAGAAAATCGAGCGTGCACTGGAAGGTGCCAGTGCCGGCGCAGATACCGAGCTCACCGTCGTTGCAGGGCTCACCCTTCTCCGGGAAGTCCTCGTCGACCAGCTCGTCGCAATCGTCATCCACTTCGTTGCACAGCTCGAACCGTTGGTCCTGACCGATGATCTGGGCGAGCGCGTCGGCCAGCTCCTCCTTGTCGTCGACGAAGATTGCCGCAGCAGTGCCGCCGGCCACGGCGATGGCGTTGAGGCTCGCCTCCTCGCTGGCTAGGACGGAAAAGCCGATGACATAGGTGCGCACGATCTTGCCGGAGACGCCCGAGAGCAAGTTGGCCGCTGCGCCCTCGGCATCGCCATCGCAGCTCTCTGCGCCATCGGTCAGCAGGATCGTCGTATAGCTCCGGCACTCCTTCGCACCGTCGCAAGCGATCGTGGGGGTCAGGAAGTCGAACGTCGCCTCCAGCGCGTTGCCGAGCGGCGTCGGGCCTGTGCCGCGCAGCTCGCAGTCGCCGCCCGGGCAATGGTCCCCCTCGGTGATGGTCGGGTCGAAGTCGCCGTCGTCGTCCTCCCTGCCGTCGAGCCACGACAGATAGCGGGTGATCGGCTCGTCGAAGCCGACGACGTACTGCGCGCCGCGACGAGGCGGCCCGCATGCGCCCGCGTAGTTGATGCAGGCGCCGGTCGAGGGGTCTTCCCCGGCTTCGGCCGGCCAGCCGATCGCGATGTTCGCGCTGAACGCCGGGTCGGCGGGGTAGCCGGCGGTCGGGTAGATCTGGTTCAGGACGCAGAAGTTGTCGGGGTGCGTATCGGGGTATGCCGGCGGCAGGTTGTCGCGCGGATCGTCATACGAGCAGCAGCTCGCCGCGCATTCGAAGTTCGACGCGGTCTGGCAGCTGCGGTTGACCCCGACGTCCTGGTAGTAGCGGGCGAGCGCGTAGTCGCTCTCCGGGAAGGACGACAGCACCTGGCTCAGCGCATCCTTGGCGATGAACAGGCGCGAGTTGTTTCCGTCGAGGGCGTCGGCGTCGCTGGCCGTGTCGACACCAGGGTAGTCGTCCGAGCCATCGCCATAGGTCGGGATGCCAGCTAGGTCGTTGAGCATCGAGCCCGAGGTATCGACGATGAGGGAGAAGCGCGGGCGGGCGTCGGTCGCGGCGACCTCGCATGCGGCAATCTGCTCGTCGTCGTAGACGCACAGCTGCGGCACGCCAAGAGCGCAGGCGTCGATGACGTCGCCGTTGGGGCACGTGAGAGGCGGCAGCTCGTTGTCGATGAGCCCGTCGAAGTCGTTGTCGTAGCCGTCGCAGACCTCGCCGACGTAGGCGCTGTCGATCTGCAGCTCGCCGGCGCCGCCGCCCGCTTCGCCGCTGCAGATGGGGCAGATCCCGCCCTTGCCGCCGCGCACGTTGAAGACGGCGCTGGGGTGGATCTCGGCGAGCCGCGACTGAATGTTGAGGATGCCGCCGCCGCCCGCGCCGCCGCAGTCGTCGCAGACCCCGGTGAGCTGGGTGCCGGCGCACTCCATCTCGTCCTCGCCCGGATCGTAAGGTGTGCATTGATCGCTTCCGTCGACGCAGATGGAGGGCATCCCGCCCGCGCCGTCGATGTCGCGGCAGGTCTGCCCAAGCTCGGTGCTGCACTGCGCGTCGGTCGTGCAAGGCGTGCAGTTGCAGGGAGCGCAAAGACCGCCGGTGCAAGCCTGACCGGTGCCACCGCAGTCGGCAGCGGTCGTGCAGGGCAGGCATTTCATCTGCGAATCGCCGCCGCGACCGCCGTGGGCCGCGACGATCGCCGACGCAGCCATCGAGACGAAGTCACCAACGACCAGGATGGTGCCGCCGCCGCCGCCGCCCGCCGAGTCGTTGCCCGACGAGCAACCGCGTGCGCCGTTGGCGATGATCGAGCCGCGGATGTCGATGGCGCCGGTCTGCGTCGCGTTGGCGGCGAAGAGCACGACGCGACCGCCGCCATCGCCGGCGCGCGGAGCGCCGTCGAAGCTGTCGCGACAGCCCTTGTCACCGCCGGCGGCGCCGAACTCGATGTCGAGGATGTTGTGGCGATAGGCCTGACCCGCGACGCTCGGCAGGCCGTCGCCCGCTTGCGGGTCGGCGCCGCCGCCGTAACAAGAGGCGTCAGGCGAATCGACGCACGCGCCGCCGACCAGTGAGCCGCAATCCTCCTCGAACTCGTCGGGGAACTGGCAGGATGTCGTGCTGCCCACGAGGAAGCAGTCCTTGGTGCCGCGACCGCCCTGGCCGAAGTGCGCGCCACCACCACCGGAGTCGAACACGCTGCATCCGCCTTTGCCGCCCGCCGCGGGGGTCGGACCCGGGCCGTCGTCGCAGAGGAGGCCCTGGTAGCCCGCACCCTTGCCGGAGATCTTCGACTCCTCGTCGACCGTGATGGTGCTGGTCGACTTCAGCACGAGATTGCCGGTGTTGACGCGGTCGACGCCGTCGAAGGGCGTCACGCAGAGCACCGCGCCGTTCGTCAGCTCGATGCTGTCGAACGTGTGCACACCTCCGTACATGCAGCCGCGACGATCCGACGCCGGCCCCGTCGTGCGGCACAGGCTGTCGACGGACGCGCCGCCGCCCGGGCACACCGCTTCGGCCACGACCGCACCGTCCAGGTCGAGCGCCTGCGCCGAGGCGACCATCGGCGCGAGCAGGCCGCAAAGGAAGGTGCAGAGCGCAAGCAGGCGACGCAGAGACATTCCGGCAGGTTAGGGGAAATCCCGGGCGTTGCGGCAGCGTTATCGGCCCGCTCTGGGATCAAGGATCAGATGGAGAAGAACTTCTTGATCCGATCGAGGAACTGCCCCGAGCGTGCGCTCACTGCCATCGCTCGCTGATCCTGGGGGAGGTTCGCCGCACGCTCGTCCAGCATCGTCTGCCGTTCGGCGAGGACCCGCGACAGCTCGCCCGCCAGCTCCGGCGACTCGGTGAGGATCTGCTGGAACGCGTCATGACCGATGACCACCAGCTCGCACTCGGTGACCGCGCGGCACGTGGCGCGCCGCTTCTCTCCGGTCACAAGCGCCATCTCTCCGAAGAACTGGCCCTTACGCAGGCGAGCCACCTCGCTTGCCACCAGCGCGGTGTCGTCACCCTCGATGAGGACGGCAACCTCGCCACGCTCGATCATGAACAGCTCATCGTCGTCGTCGCCCTGATGAACGATGATCTCACCCGGTGCGAAGAGCCTCGTCGCCGAGGCGCCCGCGAGGGCCCGGCGCTGCTCGGGCGATACGACATCGAGCACGCCGACCTTCTTGAGGGCGCGCTCACGGGCGAGGATCTTGCGATCGCGGAAGGCCGCCTTGCTGGCGTCCGAGATCTCGCGACGCTGGACCCGTCGCTGCGGGATCGCAATGGCGATTCCAGCGCGCTGCAGCGCGTACCACATGCGCTCGCGCACCCCGCCATCGATGCCGTCGCGCAGGTGGAACTGGTCGGTGTAGAAGCGGACCCAGTACTCCACGCCCACGTCGTCGAAGGAGTTGGTCACGACGCTGGGCGGAGGGTCGCGCAGCACGCCGGGCGCATCGCGGACGGCCTGGGTGAGGATGTTTTGCACGCGTCGCGGCGGGATGTCGTTGGGAGCGTGAATGGTGATGCTGCGCCGCGAGAGGCGCTCGGGCTTGGTGAAGTTGACGATGGGAACCTTGGCCAGCATCCCGTTGGGGACGGTGACCTCCACCTCGTCGAGGGTGATGACCTTGGTCGCGCGCCAGTTGATCTCCACGACGCGGCCGGCGCGCTTGCTGTCGTTGTCGAACTGGATCCAGTCGCCGAGATCGAACGGCCGCTGGATCTGGATGGCGAGCCCGGCGACGAGGTTGCCCAGGGTGTCCTGGAGCGACAGGCCGATGACGGCCGTGACGATGGCGCCAGTGGTGAGGATGCTGCTGGGGTCGAAGCCGACCGCGCGCAGCGCAGCGAGGAAGAGAAAGACGTAGACGAGCCCCTGGGCGATGTCGCGGATGATGCGAGGGAGCGGCCGGCCCAGCTTCCGACCGATGAGGATGTCGAAGACGAGCAGACCACCGGCCCGCCCGATGGAGAGGAGCAGCGCGACCAGCGCGACCAGCTCGAGCAAGCGGCTCGCCACCGGGTCGGAGATGACCAGCTCGATGACCAGGGCGACGAGGTGCGCGCCGAGGAAAAAGACAGGCTGCCAGAGCATACGCCGCTCGCCGAATGGCAGAAGCGAGCGCGTGACCAGCAGCAGGACGATGGCAAATGCGACGCCGTAGACCCGGCCTGTCAGGAAGCCATATGTGAGCTCGCGAAGCGCTTGTTCCATGGCGAAAACGAGCGCGACGCGCGCTTCAATTCTCCTCCGCGAGCAGTGTGTCGCACGTCACCACGGGGCATTCGCCAGGCGTTGGAAGCGCGACGATGCCGCCCGGTCCCGCAGCCTCCGCGTCGAATCCGATGCCGAAGCTCAGGGCATTGCAGGTGCCCGGACCGGCTGGGACCGTCACGTCGACCAGCAGACACGCGGCCCCGGCGACGTTCTTGAAGGTGTCGGTATCCTCGATGCAAGGGAGGCCGCCCTGGTCCGCGACCGAGCCGAGCGAACCGACCGCGTCGAGGACGTCGGCGATCCGCCATCTCCCGGCGAACGTCGCACCCTCGATCTTCGGGGGAACACCCGGGGCGAGGACGAGCGGTGCAAGGAGGCGCCCCGAAACGAGCTGGATGGGAAAGCGTCGGCTCCCGGCGAAGAAAAGGCCGTCGACCTGGGCGACCAGCATCCCGCCTGCGACGTACGCCAGCTCCGTTCGGTGGATCGGGGTGTTGGGATCACTCGGCACGCTGAGCGAGCGGGGGTCGATCGACCAGATGTCCGTTCCGTCCCACGCCGGCTCGGGCTCGCCCATGCCTCCGCCACCACCTGAACCGGCTCCGCTCGAGCCCGCAGCCGCGCTGGAGACGGTGGCTCCGCTCGAGCTCGTCGTCCCTCCGACCGAGGCTTCCCAGCCGGAGCTGGAGTAGACGCTGACGGTGACCTCAGCATCGTTGACGGTTCCATTCCACTCTTGGATGCGGATGAGCAAGCTCCAGGTGCCGTCCTCGGCGCCGTCGGTGAGCAGCTTGTCGGTCGCACCGAAGCCGAGGCCCGCGCTCTGGAAGAGGTAGGCCGCGGTGTTGTCGACGGCCTTCGGCCAATCGCAGCGCTTCTGCTCCTCGCGGGAGGTCAGCCCGGAGAGGAAGTCGGGACGCGCGCACTCGACGTCACCCTTGCAATCGTCGTTGCAGCTTTCCACGCGATCGAGATCGAACCCGGGAACCTTGGTGGGCACGGACGGATCGCCCAGCGTGATCGTGCGCAGCGCGAACCATTGGTCGACGCCGCCGTTGGACGGCGCGCCGGTCGGCCCCTCGGGGAACTCCGTGGTCTCGCAGGTCGGCAGCTCGTCGCCGCCGGCCGAGCCGCTCGCGGTGGCATCGGCGCTCGCCATCGAGGCGGACGACGTGCCGCCGCCGGCGCCTCCTCCTCCGTCCTCCGCCTTGTCGTACCCGGCAATAAGACAGCTTGCAACGGCCGCGCCCATCGCCACGATGAGCCCCAACCCGACCAGGGCGGACGCGCCGGGTCCCTGGCTTTCGTGCTTCGCGGTCATGGCGTCTCAGTAGTCCACGCGAAAGTCGATACCGCGGGGACCGAGCCCCGCTCGAGCCGTGACACCTTCTTCCTCGGGGAGGGTCAGGAGCAGGACCCCCCCGGCGACGCCGAAGACGCCCGCGAAGATCCATCCGACGGTGGAGGCCGCGCGGAAGCCGTCATGCGTGTCGACGTCGTCCCAGGCGTCGCGCGGGCAAGCGCCGTTGGGGCACCGCGAGTCGAGGTCGGAGCCGACGGCGATCGCTGCACCTCCGGAGATGAGCGCGACGCTGAGCCCCACCCCGGCTGTCGCCACCGCGACCCAGCCCGTGGTGCGCTGAGTGCTCTGGTCCCAAACGAAGCCACCCTCGCCATCCTCCTCCGCTGCCTGGTCGCCGGGTGCACCGCCGGGACGCGGCGGGGGCAGGACGAGACGCGCCGTCTCCCGTTGGCGCTCCGCGAGCTGGACCACGACGGTAGCCTTGGTTCCGTCGGCGCGGCGCAGCTCGATGGTGTGTTGACCCGGGTCGAGGCGACGAGGCGGATCTTCGGCGCGGAATGGCGTGGGCCGACCGTCGACCACCAGCTCGGCCTTGTTGCCCAGCGTGCCCTCCACCTCGATGAGGAGCGTCGGCACGCGTGGCTCGAGAGCTTGCATCCCGAGCATCGCGTCCTGTTTGGCGCGGTGATGCACGTAGGGCGCGTCGGACGGGACCGCCGTACTGGAGACCTTCGTAAAGACCGAAAGGGCCTCGGCGATCCGCCCGAGTTTGTCGAGGCAACGCGCGTGGTGCAGGCCGATGGTCGGCGCCGTGACGATCTTCTCGGCCTGCTCGAACTTGGCGAGCGCCGTCGCGTAGTCGCCACGTCGATACGCGGTGAGGCCTTCGTTGGCGAAGGTGCGGGCGCGCGCGCGCTCCTCGTCGGCGCCAACCGTCGGCTCCGTCTCGTCCTTGCCGTCGTTCGGTTCCACGCCCTGGGCGAACACGATTTCCGCGCGGGGAATCAGCGCGATGCCGACGAAGAGCGCGGCGACGAGCACGTGGCGAGCACGCATCGGGGCGAAGCGTACGTCAGGGCGCGCGCGGCGGGGCAACGCAGGGCGACAACCCGGGCGCCACGGGGGCACCGAGGGCCGCGAAGGCCTCAGATCCCCCAGGGATCGTGCGCGCCGTGACCTGGGCGAGCGGGAAGCGGTGCCGAGCTCGAAGCTTTCGCTTTGGCCGACGCGCTCGCTGACGCGCTGGGCGCCGAGCTCGGTGAAGACGAGGCCGAGTCGGCCGACGGCTCGGTGTCCTGCTCGGCCACCGGATCGGGCGGCGGCGGGGACGCGATCGAGGTGGCGGTCGACGGCATCGGCGCGCCGTGGGCCGACAGCTCGGCACGCGATGGCCGAGAAAGAGAGAAGCCGAGGCCGACCATCAGGAGCAGTGCGATGCAAGCGAGGCCGACCGCGACGCCGTACATGCGGCGGCGCCAGGCATCGCCCGCGTCGTCCATCTCCCATGGCGCGGGTGCGCCCCCCCCGACACCTTCGAATGCCACGCTGGGTGCGATCGCGCGCGAGAGATCGTCGCTGAGCTCGCGCGCCGACTGGAATCTCGCGCCGGGGTCGTGCTCGGTGGCGCGGCGGAACCATGCCTCGAACGGAGGAGGCACTTCGCCCGGCCGGATCGACTGCGCCGGCTGGATCGTGGCGATCTGCGCGAAGAGCTCGCCCATCGTCGTCGCCGCGTAGGGCAGACGCCCGGTGAGACACTCGAACGCGATGATTGCGAGCTGCCAGAGATCGCAGCGCCAATCGACCGTGAACTGACCGGAGATTTGCTCCGGGCTCATGTATGCCGGCGTACCGACCACAACGCCTTCGCGCGTCGCGCCTTGCGCCGCGAGCACCTTGGCGATGCCGAAGTCGAGCACCTTGGCGACGATGGGCTGCCCGGCCTCGCCTGGCGTCAGGAAGATGTTCTGGGGCTTCAGATCGCGGTGGATGATGCCGCGCGCGTGGGCCTTGCCGATCGCGCGGGCCACATCGCGGATCGTCTTGGCGACCTCCAGCGGCGACATCCGCCCACGGGCGAGACGATCGGCGAGGCTCTCGCCCTGCAGCAGCTCCATCGCGATGTACGCGACGTCACCCTCGCGTCCTTGATCGTAGACCTGGACGACATGCGCGCTCTGCAGCGACGCCGCGGCCTGCGCCTCGGTAAGCACGCGCGCGAGCATTTCGGGGTCTTCGCGGCCGAGACCCACCAGCTTGACTGCGGCGAAGCTCCCGACGGTCACGTGCTGCGCGCGCCACACCTCGCCCGACGCGCCGTGTCCGATGGGCTCGAGCATGCGATAGCGTCCGCCCACCACGTCTCCAGGGCGCGCGAGCAAGCGACGGGTGTCCGCGGAAGTCACGACGGCCGAGCGTACCAACGCTCCGCGTCTGTGGGGGACGACCTCGCGGTGTCGCACATGGTCGGACGCGCCTTGGGGTGACGCCCGCCCCGAGCGATGGCAAGGATGGAAATCGCGCGTCGTCGCTCCTTCGCGCGAGGAGCGGGGCGGCGGTGGAGGCGCAGCTTGCCCGGCATTCACGACAACATCGGCAGCACCATCGGGCGGACGCCCCTCGTCCGCTTGTCGCGGATCGAGGCGAGCCTCGCCGCCGGAGGGGCGAGCCGACCGGCGAGGCTCGTCGGCAAGCTGGAGAGCCGAAACCCGAGCGGGAGCCTGAAGGATCGCACCGCTCTCGCGATGATCGAGGACGCCGAGCGGCGCGGCATCCTCTCCGCGGGCACGACGCTGGTCGAGCCGACGAGCGGCAACACCGGCATCGCGCTCGCGATGCTGGCTGCATCCAGGGGCTATCAGCTCGTCCTGACCATGCCGGAGTCGATGAGCCCGGAGCGCGTGGCACTGCTTCGCGCCTTCGGCGCCGAGGTCGTTCTCACCCCTGGCACGTTGATGGCCGAAGCGGTGGCACGCGCCCAGAAGCTCGTGAAGGAGCGACCGGGGGCGGTGATGCTTCAGCAGTTCGAGAACCCAGCCAACCCGCGGGCCCATTTCGAGACCACGGGTCCAGAGATCTGGGAGGACACCGCAGGCGAAGTCGATGCGCTGGTGGCCGGCGTGGGGACCGGCGGCACCATCACCGGTGCGGGCGAGTTCCTCCGATCCAAGCGTCCCGAGATCCTGCTCTGCGCGGTCGAGCCACGCAACGCTGCGGTCCTCAGCGGTGGCCGCCCTGGCCAGCACTACTTGCAAGGCATCGGCGCTGGCTTCATCCCCAAGGTGCTGCGACGCGATCTGCTCGACGAGGTCTTCACCGCCTCCGAGGACGAAGCATTCGAATGGGCGCGGACCCTCGCCAGAGAGGAGGGCATTCTCGTGGGCATCTCCTCCGGCGCCGCGATGGCCGCTGCCTCCCGGCTGGCGAAGCGCGACACGATGGCAGGCCGCACCATCGTCGTCATTCTGTGCGACGGCGGCGAGCGCTACGTCACGACGCCCCTCTTCGCGGAGCTCGCCCGAAAGAACCGATGAGCCGCGTCGTTGCTCTGTTCCTCTTCGCGCTGGTCGCGGCTTGCGGTGACGACACGACCCAAGGCGCCACCACCGGCTCGGGATCCGGTGGCAACGGCGGACAATCCGGCGAGGGCGGAGCGTCGGCGACCACGTTGACCTCCACCTCGACGGACGCCACGACGTCGAGCACGGGTGCCGCTGCGCCAGGAGCGCTCTCCATCCTGACGTGGAACGTCGAGGGCTTCCCGAAGACGTCGAGCGCGCCCGCTGTCGTGACCGCGACCATCGCCGAGCGCCTTCCCATCGTGGCCGCATTCGAGGAGGTCGACAGCGTCGGCCTGCTCGAGCAGGCGCTCGACGCCGTTACCGACTACGACATCGTCGCGGAGAACGAGCCGCCCTTCGCCCTCGCCCTCGCGGTCGACCGGGGGCGCGCCGCGATCCTCAACTCCGGGTCGATCTTCGACGGCGAATCCTATCTGTTCCCGCGGGCCCCGCTCGTGGCGCGCATCGCACTGACCGGCACGACCTTCGAGGTCGATGTGGTCGTCGTTCACCAGAAGGCCCAGGTCGACGAGGAGAGCGAGCAGCGCCGACGCGACGCCAACGATCGCCTCGTCGCGTGGTGCGAGACGCGATTCGCCAGCAGCGGCGCCCCCATCGTGCTCGTCGGAGACTTCAACGACCAGGTCACCGACTCGCCACCCAACGACGTATTCGGCGCGTTCAAGGCGTCGACCGCTCCGGCCTACTGGTTTCTGACGGCGCCCTCGGAAGAAAGCGGCGAGCACAGCTACATCCCTTTCACCAGCTACATCGACCACCAGATCGCCACCGACAACCTGCGCGAGACCTTCCCCAACGCCCAGGTCGCGGTCCTGTCTCTGGAAACGCAGTTCGACGACTACGTGAGCCGGGTCAGCGACCATCGGCCGGTGTTCGTTGATTTTCTCCCGTAGGAAGAGCCGTCTCCTCGAGCTTCGAACGATTCGGTGCTCTAGCCTCGCACCATGACAGGTCCGGCGCTCGCTTCGACGATGATGGATGGCGCGCTCATGCTCGACGCGTTCGTCGAGCGCGCCGCGTTGCTCTTCCCCAACGTGGAGGTGGTCAGTCGGCGTGCCGACAAATCGCTGGAGCGCCACGGGTACCGCGAGATCGGCCACCGCGTGCGCTCCCTCGCCACCGGGCTTGCGCGTGCCGGGCTGCGCGAAGGCGACCGGGTGGCGACGCTCATGTGGAACCACCACTTCCACCTCGAGGCGTACTTCGGCGTCCCGATGGCAGGCGGCGTCTATCACACGCTCAACCTGCGCCTCGGCGTCGAAGATATCGCCTACATCGTGCGGCACGCGCGCGACCGTTTCCTCCTCGTCGACGACGTGCTGCTCCCGCTCCTCGCCAAGGTCCCGGGCATCCTCGCGAAAGACGGCGGGCCGATCGAGCGCGTGTTCGTGGCCGACGTTGCGGGCATCAAGGAGATCGGCGGATTCGAGAGCCTCGACGAGCTGATCGGCGGCGGCGACGCCGGGTTCGTGCGACTGCCCGCCGACGAGCGGCGCGCCGCCGGCCTCTGCTACACGTCGGGCACCACCGGCAAGCCGAAGGGCGTCCTCTACTCGCATCGATCGTTGGTGCTCCACACGCTTGGCACGGGGCTCGCCGACGCCTTCGGGATCTGCCAGCGCGACACGGTTCTGCCGGTCGTGCCGATGTTTCACGCCAACGCGTGGGGCCTGGCATTCACCACGACGATGTGCGGAGCGAAGCTCGTCCTGCCGGGCCCGATGCTCGACCCAGAGAGCTTGCTCGACCTCTACGAAAAGGAGCGCGTGACGTTCAGCGCCGGCGTGCCGACGATCTGGCTCGGCATCCTCCACGCGCTCGAGCGGGAGCCCAAGCGCTGGTCGCTGGTGCCCGATCTGCGCATGGTCGTCGGCGGCGCGGCCGCTCCCGAGTCGCTCATTCGCGGCCTCGACGCGTTCGGGCTGCGGGTCATCCACGCCTGGGGGATGACCGAGACGTCTCCCATGGGAACCATTGCGACAGTCAAGGCGTCGCTCTCCGAGGCAAGCGAGGACGATCGCTACCGCCTGCGCGCCAAGCAGGGCATGCCCGTTCCCTTCGTCGAGATCCGCGCGGTGAGCGAGACCGGTGAGGTCCCCTGGGACGGCAAATCGCTGGGCGAGCTCGAGGTGCGCGGTCCGTGGGTGGCCGCGAGCTACTTCGAAAACGAGGAGGCCACCGATCGGTGGACCGCCGACGGGTGGTTCCGCACCGGGGACGTCGTCCACATCGACGCCGAGGGATACGTCGTAATCGCCGACCGCACCAAGGACCTCATCAAGTCGGGCGGCGAGTGGATAAGCTCGGTCGCGCTGGAAAACGCCTTGATGGGGCACCCGACGGTGAAGGAAGCGGCGGTGGTCGCCATCCCCGATGAAAAATGGGGCGAGCGCCCGGCCGCCGCCGTCGTATGGAAGGGCGAGGTCAAGGCGACGAAGGCCGAGCTGCTCGCCCACCTCGCGCCCCACTTCGCAAAATGGGCGCTGCCCGACGTGTTCGTGGCGATCGACGCCGTGCCCAAGAATTCCACCGGGAAGTTCCTCAAGTCCGCACTGCGAGACCTCCTGGCCGACCCGACCAAGCGCGACCCGCTCGCCTGAGCGCTCGCGTCGCCTCCCGAAACCTTCGACCGCGACGAAAAGTAGAGAATCCACCATTTCCTCCACCTACGCCCAGCTGCCCATTCACCGTTGGATGCTCCAGGACGCCGTCCGCAACGAGGCCTACCGCCTCGCCATTGCCCGGGTGGTGAAGCCCGGTGACGTCGTCCTCGACGTCGGTGCCGGCACCGGCATCCTCAGCATCTTCGCGGCGCAGGCGGGAGCCCGCAAAGTGTTCGCCGTCGAGCGCAGCAACATCGCCAACGTCGCCCGCGAGCAGGTGCGCCGCAACGGCCTCGCCGACCGCATCGAGGTCATCCAGGTCAGCAGCGAGGACGCCGTCCTGCCCGAGAAGGTCGACGTCCTCGTCTCCGAATGGATGGGCGGTCTCGGCAACGACGAAAACATCCTGGCGCCGCTGACCATGGCGCGCGATCGGTTCCTCAAGCCGGGCGGCGTGGTCATCCCCGCGCGCGTCACGGCCTACCTTGCCCCGACGTTCATGCCCGATTTCGACGAATCGATGAATCACTGGCGGTCCAAGCCGCACGGCGTGGACATGAGCCTGGTCGCGGCGATGACCACGAACGAGATCCACGCAACCCAGGCGCCGCTCACGCCAGCCGATCTCTTCGCGGACCCTCAGATGCTGTGGAGCCACGACGCGCTGGGCGTGACGCTCGCCGAGGCGGACAGCCCGGCCCAGGCCAAGCTGACATTCGCGGCCAACCGCAAGGGCACGGTCCTCGGCTTCGCCGCCTGGTTCCACGCCGAGATGGCCGGCGACATTGTGCTGACCAACGCGGTAGGTCAGCCCGACACCCACTGGGGGCGCGTCTTTTTTCCTTTGAATCACGGCGTCGAGGTCGAGAGCGGCGCTCCCATCACCGTCGATCTGACCTGCTACCCGTCGGCCCCTGGCACCTCGGAGTTCACGTGGAACGTCGACATCGACGGCCGACCGACCGAGCGGCACGACACCACCAAGCGCGATTTTAGCGCGGGGTGAGCACGGCCAGTCTCACCAGGTCGGCGCGGTTCGCGGCGCCGAGCTTGGCGAACACGCCGACGAGGTGATTGCGCAGCGTGGTGCGGCTACCCGGCGCCTGCTCACGGGTCGCGTCACGCCGACGGACCGGCGCGCCACGACGCCGGCGGGCCGGCTCAGCCCTGCCCGTGGAACGCTTCGTCGTGAATGGAGCCTGCGACGGCGGCCGCGTCGTGAAGGCTCCGGAAGCAGGTGGCGATCTCCTCGAATGGGAGATCGACGAACAGCCCGCGATCGCGCACGTACTCCATGTACTTCCGACCGGCGCCGTCCATCGGCTGGAGCAATGCATCGGCGGGCGCGTTCGGGTCGAGATCGAGCGGGGGGACGCCGAAGCGCGCGCATAACGACGCATTGAACGCGGGCGTGACCTTGTAGGGCCGGCCCTCGATCCACAGCTCGACATAACCGTGGTAGGCGAAGAGATCGGTTCCGAGAGCGTCGATCAGCTTCTTCGACGCCAGGTGGTTCTTGACGTCGGCGAACCCGAGGCGCGCGCCGATCCCGGCCGCCCGGGCCGCGGCGGCGAGGAGAACCGCCTTGGGGATGCAGTAGCTGCGCTCCTTTTCGACGACCGAGCTTGCGCGAAAGTCCTCTGCGTCGAGGGTGAACGTGTACGGATCGTACAGCGGGTGCTCGCGTACGGCGCGAAAGAGGCGCGAGGCCTTGTCCGCGTCGGTCGTCGCGTCACCGCAGACCTCGCGAGCGTAGGCAACGACGCGCGGGTGATCCGAATCGACGAAGGCGGTCGGCGCGAGGTAGGCCGGATCGAAGGTCGAGGTGGTCATCTCAGTAGCCGTAGGTTGCGCGGAGGTACGAAACGATGTCGCCCGATTCGAACATCTCCTTGTCGGTATTCGGATCGGCGAGGTACGGCACCATCATCTTGCCGGAGCGCGCGATGAAGGCATCGCGGTGCTTGCTGCCCTTCGCGACGTTGTGCAGGACATACGGGATCTCGAGATTGCACAGGGCTTCACGCACGATTCGGCAGTATGGCGAGGCCTCGAAGCTCCACAGCGAGAGCGGCTTGTCGGGGAGCGACGAACGTTCGAGCTTGTGGCGCCCGCGCGGCAGGCCGGTCAGCGCAGCGCGCGCCGTGGTGAGCGCACCGAATCGGAGATGCAGGGGAATGGTCCCGTCGCCGTAGGTCGATGCCAGATACCGGACGATATCGTCGGATTCGTAGAGGCGCTCACCTCCGCTAGGGTCCACCAGCAGAGGGAACTGCTTCTTGCCGCCCAGCTCGATGGCCTTGGGGCGGTAGCGCTCCCCCTTGGGCGGGCACGGGTAGATCATCGCCGAAAGATCCAGCTCGCTGAGCGCCTCGCGCACCTTGCGACAGAAGGGGCACTGCTCGAACTCGTACAGCTCGAGCAGCTTGGCCGGCGCGCGGGAGTGCGTGCTGGCGCGCATCCCGGCACCCAGCGACAGGAAGCTGGCGGCCCAGGAGGTCACGACGTCGGTGGTGCGGCTCAAGGTTGGTCTCCTGACGGGTGCGTAGCGCTGGGCGCAGCCCCGTGCGATGCGCTGGGTGCGCTCGGTGCGCTGGGTGCGCTGGGTGCGTTGGGAGTCTGCTCTTCGGCTCGCTGTGAAGCGGCGTCCAGCGCACGCTCGATCTCGGCATGGAGCGCGCCCTTCACCTCGGGAGGGCAGTACGAAGTTGCACTTCCTCGATCAGCGTGCGGAGCAAGCGCTTGCGGTCGCGGGCCACGGTCGTCGGAGCGTTCCGGCAGACCTGGCGGCCGCCACCACTGCGTCTGCCTCCAAGATGGCGTCGAGGTTGGAACCTGCACCGACAACGAGCTCGGCTGTTACCTCCTCACGGGCTGCTGCGGAGACATCGTCGGCTAGAGCAGGCTATCGAGATGCTGCGCGTCGACGTACGGAGCTTGCTCTTCAGATAGCGTCGCCGAAGATGCGCTCGTAGTTGATAGAGTAGAGTCCCCCATTCCCGAGAAGCTCGGGAAAGACACTGTTCTCGGCGGTCCGACTTTCGCGCGGCGGCGCTGGGTTCTCCGGGTACCCGGGCGGGGGCGTAGTCCCCGACGAGGAGGCGGTGCTCGCGGGCGACTGGGAGGTCGCGGTGGACGAAGGCCTCGCCAGGGGCGGCTCGGCGGGCGTCTGCGCGTGGGCGCGGTCTGCGAAGAGTGAGAGACCGAGGATGGCAAACGCGGCGGAGCAAGCAAGGAGCTTGTTCTTCATGGGAAGGGCGGAGGCGTAGGGTTTGCGGGCGCCAGGGCGTGCGCGCCACTTCTTCGAAGGTATGGCGGGCGACGTCGGCCAGGACCACGGCGACGGCGCGCCAATCGTCGCGCTCGGTGGCGCCCGGCTTCACGATGCGGAGCAGGCCCACCCGGGTGGAGGGCCCCAGCTCATGCCAGTCCGATTCGTGGAAATCGATGCGCACGCCCGCGCCGAGAGCGAACGGAGTCGCCGCCACGAGGATGTGTCTCTCGGTCTTCGGATCGAGCCCGCTGGTATCGCGGTAGGCGAGGGTGAGCGCGCTCGCGGCGTTCGTC
>Ga0105046_10008996_pt1 | contig 15657 bp, 13 predicted proteins | sample MAT03_FD_78385 | JGI IMG/M metagenome (GOLD analysis project Ga0105046, IMG submission 78385) | Freshwater microbial communities from Lake Fryxell liftoff mats and glacier meltwater in Antarctica - MAT-03 (megahit assembly) | ecosystem: Environmental > Aquatic > Freshwater > Ice > Liftoff...
CACCGAGAAACTTAACCCCTGCGCCTGGCCGTCATCGTGATACGGATCCTGCCCCAGAATCACGACGCGCACATCCGGCAGGGGCGTCAATTCGAAGGCTCGATAGACGTTTTCGGCAGCAGGGAATACGTAGTGTCTCCGGCGTTCTGTCTCGACGAATCCCTGCAGTTGCCGGAAATACGCTTTCGAAAATTCATCCGCTGCAACCGCCCGCCAGGCAGCAGGAAAATTCTGAGGAATATCCACAATGTCAGTCAAGGATCGACCTCCCACCTGCAGACCGGTCTCAACAGAAACGGTCGATAGCCGAAAATCAATTGTCGCTGGAACAGGGAAGCAACAAAAAAAGCCGGGCGGGATTTTAGAAAATCCTGTCCGGCGAATTGAAGTTTGAATCGAATCAGATGCTGAATAGATCTTATTACCACGCGAAGTGGGAGAATGCCTTATTTGCGTCTGCCATGCGGTGTACATTTTCACGTTTGTTCATCGCAGCGCCTTCACGGCGGAAGGCTGCGAGCAGTTCTTCAGCCAGTGACTTATCAACCGGGCGACCCTTACGACCGCGTACGGCTTCCAGAAGCCAGCGGATTGACAGTGCCTGCTGACGGCGTGAGCTGACGGGGGTTGGTACCTGATAGGTCGCACCACCGACGCGCTTGGATCGGACTTCGATCGCAGGCTTCACGTTGTCCACGGCTGTGACGAAAACGTTGAGGGGGTCCTCGTTAGGCAGTTGCTTCTGCACAATTTCCATAGCGCGGTAGAACGCTCCTGACGCGGTGCTCTTTTTGCCGTCGTACATCAGGCAGTTGACAAACTTGGAAACCAGCAAACTCCCAAAACGTGTGTCCGGCTTCAATTGCTTACGGCTGGCTGTGAACTTCTTAACCATCGAAGGAAACTCTCAATCACTTAAATCTTAAACCTCAGTCACCGGAGCAACTGAACAACAGTAATCGCGAATTCCAGCCAACGCAGCGACTGGAGAACAGTAAATTATTTCTTCTTGCCGGAAGCTGCAGCGCCGCCCTTGGGACGCTTGGCTCCGTAGCAGCTACGGGCCTGACGACGATCCGAAACTCCCAGCGTATCAAGTACACCGCGAACAATCTTGTAGCGCACACCCGGCAGGTCACGCACACGACCACCGCGAATCAGGACGATCGAGTGTTCCTGAAGGTTGTGACCTTCGCCCGGAATATAAGCCGTCACTTCCTTGCTGTTTGAGAGGCGAACGCGCGCCACCTTTCGCAGAGCTGAGTTTGGCTTCTTCGGGGTGACAGTCTTCACCTGCAGGCACACGCCACGCTTCTGAGGACACCCCTCAAGGACGGGTGTCTTTGACTTGGTACGCTGTTGTTTTCGGGGTTTCCGAATAAGTTGATTGATCGTGGGCATGGTTCGCCAGACAAAAAGCTGAAAGCCAGGACAAAGGACGGCAAAAACAACGTGGCCGGAAATGCGGAAAACGCAGCACTCTATCCGCGTTTTCCTCGATCGTCAACCTTGCATGTCAACGATCACTCAAATTCACTCATCACATCAATTCATCAGGGGTCAAATCCGCAAGTGAAGGGGCTGATGGCCGATCGGGATCAATCCGCCGTGCCTGTAATTCCGAGTTCCCCATCAGATCCTTGCGAGCGGCGGCCATTCGCATCTTCTGCTCTTCCTGTTCTCGCAATGCGGAATCATGAATTCGAACCTGAGCCTCCTGGTGCAGATGGAATCCGGTTCCAGCTGGAATCAGATGCCCCAGAATCACGTTTTCCTTCAATCCGACGAGGTTATCGACCTTGCCGCCCAATGCAGCTTCGGTCAGAACCTTCGTCGTTTCCTGGAAGCTGGCTGCCGAGATAAAGCTTTCGCTCGAAACCGCCGCCTTCGTAATTCCCAGCAGCTGTGGACTGGCCTTCGCCTTCTTCAGCGTCGTGTGCTTAATCGGTTTGCTGACTTCCTGATTGACTGCTGCGATATCTGTCAACTGAACGCGATCACCGATCTCGAAGTCCGATCCGCCGGCATCGGTGACTTTGCCCATTGATTCCAGGCCATCGTTGATCTTTTTCAGTTCAAACTTGTCGATCAAAAGCCCCGGCAGCAGGTCGGTATCCCCCACGCTGTCCACGCGCACTTTGCGCAGCATCTGAGCGATCACGATTTCGATGTGCTTGTCATCGATTTCCACGCGCTGGGCGCGATAGACATTCTGAACTTCATGCAACAGGTATTGCTGAACCTCTTCCGGACCGCTCACGCGCAGAATGTCCTGCGGGACCAGCGGGCCGCGTACCAGAGCATCACCGGCCTTGACCATGTCACCCGGATGCACCTGCAGGTCCTTGCCGTGCGGGATCACATGCTCTACCTCAGTGCCATCAGCACCCTTGACAAGCACAATTCGCTTTCCGCGTTTCTTCTCCGGCGGAAACTCGACTTCTCCATCGATCTCGGCCACAACCGCCGGATCTTTTGGCTTTCGAACTTCGAACAGTTCCGTCACGCGCGGCAGACCACCCGTGATGTCCTGCGTTCCGGTGGATTCACGCGGTGTCTTGGCGACCACCATACCAGCCGTAATCTGTCCGCCGTCTTCGACATCCAGACTTGCACCTTCAGGCAGGTAATAGAAGTCCAGAATTTTTCCAGCACCGTCTTCCACAACCACTTGCGGATGCAGACCGGCTTTATGTTCAATCACCGTACGTCGCATCGTTCCGGACTGTTCTTTTTCCGTACGAATCGACTGGCCTTCGACGCAATCGTCCAGACGCACACGTCCACCGACCTGAGCGATAATAGGAATTGAGTGCGGGTCCCAGGTGCAAAGCACATCGCCCGAATTCACATCCTGATTTTCCTTCACCTGCAGCAATGCACCGTTGGGTACGCGTTGTTTTTCGACTTCGCGACCACGGTCGTCCACGATGCTGATCTCACCATTTCGACCCAGGACTACCTGGCCACCTTCGGCGTTGATCACGCTGCGGATACGAGTGAAGCGCACCTGACCACCACGTTTTGCGAACAACTCGCTGGTTTCAACGTCCTTTGACGCCACACCACCGATGTGGAACGTACGCATCGTCAACTGAGTTCCCGGTTCACCGATACTCTGAGCCGCAATGATACCGACCGCCATGCCAAGTTCGACAAGGTCGCCCATCGACAAGTCCATGCCGTAACACTGCTGACACAGACCAAGCGTGCATTCGCAGGTCATCGGACTGCGCACCTGAATGCGTTCCAGTCCCATTTCCTCGATCTTACGAGCCTTTTCGACGGTGATCAGATCACCCTCTTTCACGATCAGTTCTTCCGTGATCAGATTCACGATGTTGGTACGACTGACGCGACCTCGAATTGCATCGGCCAGTCCCACTTCAATTTTTTCACCTCGATACACAACACCGCGCGTCAGACCCCTGGTCGTTTTGCAGTCATGCATTGTGATGACCATGTTCTGACAGACGTCAGCCAGTTTACGAGTCAGGTAACCGCTGTCCGCCGTTTTCAGAGCTGTATCCGCCAGACCCTTGCGGGCACCGTGTGTGGAGCTGAAGTATTCCAGCACCGACAGCCCTTCGCGGAAGTTCGACTTAATCGGCGTTTCGATGATTTCGCCGCTGGGCTTTGCCATCAAACCGCGCATTCCGGCCAACTGCTGAATCTGTCCGACACCGCCTCGGGCACCAGAATGCGCCATGAGGTAAATCGGATTGACATAGGCACCGGATTCGCGAACGTCTTCCTTCAGCTGTTCCATCATGGATTTCGTGATTTCTTCACGAGCGTGAGTCCAGATGTCGAGCACCTTGTTGTAACGTTCCTGGTTTGTGATCACACCGCGCTCAAACAGTTTTTGCTGTTTGAGGACGTCCTTCTCGGATTTCCCGATCACCTCCTGTTTGTTCGGAGCCGTCTTCAGGTCGCTGACGCCGAACGACAGACCGCTTTCCGTCGATGCACGAAATCCACAGCTCTTCATGCGGTCCAGCAACTCAATCGTTTCACGACGACCCAGTTCCTGATAGCAGTCGGAGATCACGCGCGCCAGATCTTTGCTCGCCAGAGTCTGGTTATAGTACGACATCTTCTTCGGCAGGATATCGTTGAAGATCACGCGACCCGGTGATGTCTCTACCAGTCCACCCGGACGATAGGTTTCCGCTCCATCACCCTTCACGCGCTTGCCGCGCGGCATCCGCAGACGAATCGTGGCATGGCGCGAGACCTTACCAAGCTGGAAGGCCATAAAGACTTCTTCCGACGAGGCAAAGACCATCCCTTCGCCCGGACGATCGGGACGTTTGAGCGTCAGGTAATAACAACCCATCACGATGTCCTGCGAGGCACTGATGATCGGCGCACCGTTGGCAGGGCTGAAAATGTTGTGAGTCGACATCATCAGCGTCGTGGCTTCGATCTGCGCTTCCATCGACAGCGGAAGGTGGACTGCCATCTGGTCGCCGTCAAAGTCGGCGTTGAAACCTTTACAAACCAGCGGATGCAGGCGGATGGCGTTACCTTCCACGAGGATCGGCTCAAACGCCTGAATCCCGATCCGGTGCAGGGTCGGAGCACGATTCAGCAGCACAGGGTGGTTGCGAATGACATCATCAAGGATGTCCCACACATCTTCATCGCGACGTTCAAGCATGCGCTTCGCACTCTTGATCGTGTCGGCGTGGCCGAGATCTTTCAGGCGACGAATCACGAATGGCTGGAACAGTTCCAACGCGATCTTCTTAGGCAGACCGCACTGATGCAGTTTCAATTCCGGACCGACGACGATCACGCTGCGCGCCGAATAGTCCACGCGCTTACCGAGCAGGTTTTCACGGAATCGACCCTGCTTGCCTTTGATCATGTCGGTCAAAGATTTGAGCGGACGGTTGGATGAACCGAGTACCGGACGCTTGCAGCGGTTATTGTCGAACAACGCATCCACCGACTGCTGCAACATGCGCTTTTCGTTGCGGACAATGACTTCCGGAGCGTTCAGATCAACCAGCTTCTTCAAACGGTTATTGCGGTTGATAATCCGGCGATACAGGTCATTCAGGTCGCTGGTGGCGAAGTTGCCCGAATCCAGCAGGACCAGTGGACGCAGATCCGGAGGAATCACCGGAATGACATCCAGTACCATCCACTCCGGTTTGTTCTCACTGTCGCGCAGAGCCTCAACGATCTTCAGACGCTTGATGAGATCCTTAATCTTCTGCTGACTGCCGGTCTTTGCCAGTTCCGTGCGCAATTCGCCTGACAATTCCGCCAGACGCATTGATGCCAGGAGCTTCTTGATCGCTTCAGCACCCATGCCGATTTCGAACGTCCCGTCACCATAATCGCGGCGTGCCTGTCGAGCCTCTTCTTCCGTCAGCATCTGACACTGCTTCAACGGAGTGTCGCCAGGTTCAATGACCACATAGTCCTGGAAGTAGATGACTTTTTCCAGAGATGTCGTCTTCATGTTCAGCAACGCGCCAAGGCGGCTGGGCATGGATTTGAAGAACCAGATATGCACAACCGGCGCAGCCAGTTCTATATGCCCCATGCGTTTACGACGGACACGGCTGTGCGTGACCTTGACGCCACATCGGTCGCAGATCATACCCTTATACTTCATGCCGCGGTATTTGCCGCAGGCACATTCCCAGTCCTTTTCAGGCCCGAAAATTCTCTCGCAGAACAATCCGTCCCGCTCAGGCCGGTAAGTTCGATAATTGATCGTTTCCGGCTTTTTGACCTCGCCAAAAGACCAACTGCGAATGTCGTGTGGACTCGCAAGGCTGATTTTCACAGACGCGTAGTCGTTGACTCGATCAAATGTACCTTCGGTGACACTCACGCACGAATCTCCTCAAATCGGATCGTCATTTTCAGTGAACAGATTTCTCAAGCTGCAGGTTCAGACACAGACCGCGAATTTCGTTGTTCAATACGTCGAAGCTGGCCGGTGTGCCGGCTTCCAGGGTATTCTCTCCCTTGACCATGCTTTCGTAAATCTTGGTACGGCCTTCGACGTCGTCGCTCTTGACAGTCAGCAGCTCCTGAAGAATGTAGGCAGCTCCGTAGGCTTCCAGTGCCCACACTTCCATTTCTCCAAATCGCTGACCTCCGAAGCGCGCCTTGCCACCCAGCGGCTGCTGAGTGATCAGCGAGTACGGTCCAGTGGCTCGTGCATGCACCTTGTCATCAACCAGGTGATGCAGTTTGAGCATATAGATCTGCCCCACAGTCGTTCGCTGCTCCTGACGTTCACCGGTACGGCCATCGTACAGATATGACTTTCCGTCTTCGGGGAGTCCGGCTTCCTGCATGGCAAGTCGCACTTCTTCTTCTGCAGCACCGTCGAATACCGGACAGATGGCGCGATAGCCCAGCTTCGCGGCCGCCCAGCCAAGATGAGTTTCCAGAATCTGTCCGACATTCATACGGCTCGGAACACCCAGCGGGTTCAGAATGATATCGATGGGAGTGCCATCTTCGAGGAACGGCATGTCCTCAATCGGCAGCACCTTGGAAATCACTCCTTTATTCCCGTGACGCCCTGCCATCTTATCGCCGACCGAGATCTGGCGTTTGGAGGCCACATACACTTTCACCATCTGCAGCACACCGCTTGGCAATTCATCGCCGCGCTTCATACTGTTCAGGCGATGATCTTCACGATCGATGACATCTTCGACAAGCACCCAGCCTTCACGCACCAATTTGCGTGCGGCAGTTTTCTTCTGAGGACTGCGAATGTCCATGTCTTCGAAATGCGTATGAAATCGACGAGCATAATCGGCGACGGCCTTGGGATCATCCAGCCCGGCCAGTTGGCGACCATCGGAATCCGTGACCGGTTGTTCCAACACAGCTTCCAGATCGACGAGAAACGCTTTGAACGATGCCGCGATGGCGACTTCATTTTCTTTTTCAACCTTTTTCAGTTCGTCTTCAAACCGCTTGCGTTCGATTTCTGACAGACTCATTCGGCGCGAAAATTTTTCAGTGTGAATTACGATACCGCCGACACCGCTCGGGACTTCCAGGCTTTCATTCTTCACGTCTTCGCCGGCACGTCCGAAGATTGCGTGCAGCAGTTTTTCCTCCGGCGTCAGTTCCGACTTCGCCTTCGGTGAAACCTTGCCAACCAGAATATCACCCGGATTGACGCGCGTTCCGACTTTCACGACACCGGTATCATCCAGATGACGCAAAGCCTTTTCGCTGACGTTCGGAATGTCACGTGTAAACTCTTCGCGTCCCAGCTTGGTCTCGCGGATTTCGACATCGAACTCGTCGAGATGAATCGATGTGTAGACGTCTTCCTTCACCAGTCGTTCGGACAAAATAATTGCGTCTTCGAAGTTGTAGCCTTCCCATGACATGAAGGCCACAAGCACGTTGCGACCAAGTGCCAGCGATCCGTCTTTCGTCGCTGCACTGTCACACAGGATTTGACCAGCCTTGACGCGTTCACCGATCTTCACGATTGGCTTCTGGTTCAAACAGGTGCGTTCGTTCAGCCGGGTGAACTTACGAAGCGGATAGCGTCGTCCGTCGATTTCGATATTGCAGGCATCGACAAACGTGACTTTGCCGGACTTCTCTGCCCGCAGTACCATGCCGGAATTCTGAGCCACATACTGCTCCATTCCGGTTCCGACGATCGGGCGTTCGGAAATCAGCAGCGGCACGGCCTGACGCTGCATGTTCGATCCCATCAGAGCGCGGTTCGCGTCGTCGTGTTCCAGGAACGGAATCAGACCGGCTGAAACTCCGACCATCTGGCACGGTGCAACGTCGATGAACTGAACTTCATTGCGATCGATCCAGAGCACGTCGCTCTGTGTCCGAGCGAGCACCCGCTCTTCGGCAATCATGCCTTTCTCGACAAGCGTATCAGCCGGACACACCATGCCGGACGCTTCTTCGTCGGCGCGCAGCCAGACCACCTCGTCCGTGACTTTCGCGTTCTTCACAACGCGATACGGAGAAATCAGGAAGCCGTAGTCATCCACACGAGCGTAAATACTGAGACTCGAGATCAGCCCGATATTCGTGCCTTCAGGCGTCTCAATCGGACAAATACGTCCGTAATGCGAAATATGAACGTCACGGACTTCGAAGCCCGCACGCTTGCGATTCAGACCGCCTGGGCCCAGAGCACTCAAGCGCCGTTCGTGCGTCAGCATCGACAACGGGTTGGTCTGATCCACAACCTGCGAGAGTTCACTTCGACCGTAGAAGTAATCGATTGCCGCAGACACGCTCTTCGGGTTGATGAGCGTACGAGGCGTCATGGCATCGACTTCTTTCAGGCTCATGCGCTCCTGAACAGTACGACGCAGTTTCAAAAACCCCTTGCGGATTTCGTCAGCCGCCAGTTCATCAATGGTCCGCAGACGCCGGTTACCAAGATTGTCGATGTCGTCGATCTGTGCCGTATTGTCACCATTCCGGAGACGGACAATGTACTTCATCGAATTGATGAAGTCTTCCGGCTTCAGAGTCATCTCGTCGTCAGAAATCTCCTGCTTAAATTTGCGATTGATGCGGAATCGACCAACACGACCCAGTCGATACCGATTGACATCAAAGAATTTTTCGTTGAACAGATCGGACGCTTTATCCAGGTTCGGCGGATTCCCCGGACGCAGTCGCTGGTAGATCTTCAACAGCGCTTCCTCGTGCGTTGATGTGCCGTCCTCGGCCAGCGTTTTCAGCATCAGCAGATCAGTGGAGTCTTTCACGATCTCGATGCTCTTCACACCACACGTGAGCAGTTCTTCGGAAACCAACTCTGTAATTTCATAACCCGCATCAACGACAATCTCGCCTGCGCGCTCATGTTTATCCGGGAAGACGACATTCTCGACGGAATACTTGCCTTCCAGATCCTTGGCAACAGTCTTTGCTGTAATCCTGATCGTCTCAGTCGCGTAAAACAGTCGAATGATCTCGGCATCCGACGAGTATTCCTTTGCCATCGCACGCAGCAGCGTCACGGCAGAAAATTTGCCGCTCTGATCGATACGGACGCCAATTGCTTCGCGCTTGCTCACGAGCAATTCGATCCAGCTTCCGCGCTCCGGGATGATGCGACACGACTGTGTCTTACGGTCACTGCTGGCCGTCTCTTCGGCCATCACAAAGTCCACGCCGGGGGAACGATGCAGCTGGCTGACAACGACACGCTCTGCACCGTTGATGATAAATTCACCGCCACCTACCATGATCGGTATGTCGCCGAGATACACCTCTTCTTCAACGGGTTGCTCTTTGACCAATCGCAACCAAACCCGGAACGGCATGCCGTAAGTCAGACGCAGCTGGCGGCACTCCTCAGGGGTGTACCGAGGCTTGCCGAGTTCATACCGAATGTACTCAAGGCGAAACTGCGAGTCGTAACTTTCGATCGGAAACACTTCGCGGAGAATCGCTTCCAGACCAATATCCAGACGATCACGTGAAGAACGATCGGCCTGTAAGAAACGAGCGTAAGAAGCCGTCTGAATCAAAGTCAGACCGGAAATCTCATACTCGGCGTTAATTTTTCCGAAGTTTCGAACTTCGTCCTGGTCGATCGTACGAACAGACGGAATCGGCATACGGAGCCCTGCCTTCGCTGAAAAGATCGCAAGCCGCGAGTGTGACAAAACTCGCGATCAATAAACCACCCTGAAACAACAAAATGAATCACTATCATCGCCGGCGCCGATTTTCGACGCTTAGCTCGAATACGGTTCCGATCACAGCCATTCCATGGCACTCGCCCGCTGCGCCGAATGGCGCGCGACGAAAGGCACCTGTCGATTAACTCGACAGCTGCCTGCTTCTCTGAGCCATCCACATCAAATTCAGGAACGCCGGACGCTCGCTGGAAACCAAGTGCCGAGCCTTCATTCACTAACGGACAGGTGCCTCAAGGGGCCACAAATCCAAACCACTGGCAATGTCACCGCCGGGGACGATCAACGATCGTCCCGGCCAGTGCCAACGAAAAGCTCTGTCACAGAGTTTGCAACAATCAATTACTTGATGTCGCAGGTACCGCCAGCCGCAACAACTTCGGCCTTGAGTTTCTCTGCATCTTCTTTGGAAACACCTTCTTTCAAAGACTTTGGAACACCTTCCACCAGGTCTTTTGCTTCCTTCAGACCAAGGCCCGTCATCGCACGGACAACCTTGATCACGGCAATCTTGTTTTCGCCAAACCCCGTCAGAACGACGTTGAATTCCGTCTGTTCAACGGCGGCTTCAACCACAGCACTTGGGGCAGCACCCATCATCATCGCGCCGCCGCCCGCCGGTTCAATGCCGTGAACTTCCTTCAGGTAATCTACAACCCTCTTGGCCTCCAACAGGGTCAAACCGACAATCTTATCGCCAAGCTCTTTCGTCTTGCTGTCAAATTCAGTGGCTGCTTCTGCAGACATTGCCAGAACCTTTCTCTTTCGGAAACACGCTTTTCGTTAACAACAAATCACATCAGCAGAACACCAAGCCGCTGAATCACTCAGAAATTTCTCGCTCAGACAACGTCTTCAACTGGCCAGCCAACTGACCACCTGAACTTTGCAGACAACCTGCCAACTGCCTTCCGGGAGCCAGCATCAATCCTGCAATCTGACCGATCGTTTCGACGCGGCCAGCACTCTTGCTGAGACTATCGACTGCGGCCGCATTCAGGGTCTGACCCTCAACGCTGCCACCTTTGATTTCAAGCTTCGGGATTTCCTTCGCGTAATTCGCCACGGCTTTGGACAGTGCCACGACGTCGCCAGCTCCCCACAACAGCGTCGAAGGCCCTGCCAGAATTGTGTCCAGCCCTTCAATGCCTTTTTTCTTCAAGGCATTTGCCGCGATCGAATTCTTTACCGTCAATGCTTTGATTTGAACTTTGCGAAGTCCAAGCCGCCAGCGATTCGCGGAAATTGCGTCCATCTTCGAGCAATCGACGACAATGAAATCCTTCGCATCGCCAATCCTGGACTGGATATCCGAAATTACCATGTCTTTAACGTGACGACCCATTGCTGACCACTCACCACAAAAACAAACTCAGTGAAACCAAAACCCACGATCTTCAGCCTAAACGGCCACCAGAATCGCAGGCATCATTGTTGCCGAAACTACGACTCCGCGAACATAAACGCCTTTTGAAGCGTTGGGCTTCAAGCTTCGGATAAAGCTCAGCAGGGATTCAATATTCTCTGTCAACTTATCAGCATCAAATGACATTCGCCCCACGACGCAATGCACGTTGGAACCGTTATCGACGCGGAATTCGACTTTGCCAGCCTTGTACTCCCGCACTGCAGTGGCCACATCCTGAGTTACTGTGCCAGCACGCGGACTTGGCATCAGACCGCGAGGACCAAGCACTCGACCCAGTGGACCAACCACTCCCATCATATCGGGTGTCGCGATCGCCACATCAAATTCCAGCCAACCGTCCTTAATCTTGTCAGCCAATTCTTTACCGCCGACAATATCGGCACCGGCAGTCTGCGCGATCTTGACGTTCTCCCCCTGAGCGAAAACAATCACACGCTGCGATTTACCGATCCCGTGCGGCAACACAATCGAGCCACGCACAATCTGATCAGCCTGTCGCGGGTCAACACCCAGCCGCACAGCGATCTCAACCGTCTGGTCGAATCCAATCCGTTTGATCGCCTTCGGCATCGATTCTTCAAGGCTCTTTAGCGCCTTAACCGCCTCCGGCAGCCCCAGAACACCCAGGCCAGCCGCCTTTTTGGACAGTGCCTTCATTCGCTTTGACTGACCTGCCATTTTTCACACCCGAATCTGTCAACCAGGACTACTCAAGAAAGACACATCACACACGCCGGGAACTAATCAATCACTTCAATTCCCATGCTGCGGGCTGTTCCGGCGATCATTTTGCGGGCCTGCTCAAGCGAGGATGCATTCAAATCTTCATACTTCTGCTTTGCGATCTGTTCCAATTGAGCCGTTGTCACACTGCCCACCTTGGTTCTGAGCGGATTCCCGGAACCCTTCGCCACCCCGGCAACCTTTTTCAACAGCACGGCCGCAGGAGGGCTCTTCAACACAAACTCAAACGTGCGATCATTGTAAACTGTGATCACGCAGGGAATCGTCACACCCATCATGTCACGAGTTCGTTCGTTAAACTGCTGCACGAACTGTCCGATGTTCACGCCATGCGGACCAAGCGCTGTACCAACTGGGGGGGCCGGAGTTGCCTGACCACCTGTCACCTGCACTTTGATCTGCGCCGTAACCGCACGCTTCTTGCCCATGACCGATCAACCCAGCTCGTTAAACAAAACAATAAACAAAACACCATCACGGAATACAGTTGTCAGATCGACTCGACCTGCCAATGATCTAACTCAACCGGCGTCGATCGCCCAAAAATCTCTATCAGCACTGATACCTTGCCGTTGTGCTCGTCCACACCCTCGACAGTTCCTTCGAAATTCTCGAACGTCCCCTCGCGAATCTTTACCACATCACCGGATGTAAACTGGATTCGCACTTTAGGGGCCGCGGTGGCCTGCTGCTCAGCACGGCCCAACATGCGATCCACCTCATGTTGCTCCATGGGCATTGGTTTCCCAGCCGCGCCTGCGAAGTCACCCACGCCGCCGGTGTCCCGAACCAGATACCAGGTATCATCATTCAGGACCATTTGAATCATGATATAACCGGGAAACAATTTCCGATCGTGCTCCTTTGGAGCCCCACCGCGTGTGTCAACAACCTTTTCAGAGGGAATTACTATGTCGCCAAAGAATTCTTCCAGACCATCCAGCTTGACCTTTTTCAGCAGAGCTTCGCGAATCGTTCGCTCCCGGTTTGTCTGGACCTTAAGAACGAACCAGAGCATGTCGCCGGCCGCAGAATTCGTACTTACTGCGTCTTTGGCCATGAAGACAAACTCCTGCACAATCCCGTCAAAAAAATCGAAACCGCGTATGCTGACTACTGTAGAGAGAAATTGCAACCGCTGGGGCGAACCGTTTGAGAAGTTGCCGACAAACAGCAATTTAACTCTTTGTGTTGTATTCCGTAAATCCGATGAAGCTGAACAACCAGGTCCACAGCAAATCGATCAGGAACAGGAATAACCCCAGAAAAAACATAGTACACAGTACCACGACCGTTGCCTGGAAGACTTCCTGCCGACCAGGCCAGGTCACCTTCTCCAGTTCCGATTCCACGGAAACAAGAAAATCTGCGAACCGAGGGTAATTCACGATTCGGAAAGCCACCCAGCAGCAGATCAGCCAAAGGGCTGCCGGTACACCTACCTGAATGCTCTTCGCATACGACATCAAGGGCCCGTTCGAGAGCGTAATACACCCGAACGCTGCCACGACAATAATTGCAAAAAATGTAAACTGGCGAACCATCCGCCCCTGATTTGACTTGTGTATGCCAAATCGGAACATTTCTGGAAGCAGTGAGGCACCTGCACTCTTGCTTGACATTTGACACTCAAAAAGAAACTGAACCGGAGGAAAACCCAGAGACTACAACCTGTGACAGCCAACACCAAAGCACGGGCGGAGGGAGTCGAACCCCCAACCGCCGGATTTGGAATCCGGTGCTCTGCCAATTGAGCTACACCCGTTCAACCCGAGACGACCGTGTCGCCCTATTTCTTGCGCGATTCTTTGTGGAGGGTATGCTTCCGAAGTTTTGGGCAATACTTCATCAGCTCCAGCCGCTCCGTTCCGCGAGTCTCCTTGATCACTCGGTAGTTCCGCTGTCCGGACTCCGTGCATTCAAGCCACACATACTCACGCATGACAAACAACCCTCTTACCAGAAACCTGAAACCACTCACGAACCAACGCGGCTCAAAAAGCAAAACTGCCTGCCGACAGAACCGCCGGCAGACAGCCAAAACTCACTGACCCTGAAGACTACTTCAGAATCTTGGTCACAACGCCCGAACCAACCGTCTTGCCGCCTTCGCGAATCGCGAAGCGACTCTGTTCTTCCATGGCGATCGGCTTGCCCAGTTCGACTTCAACCTTGACATTGTCACCCGGCATACACATTTCTGCGCCACCCAGCAACTTGGTCGAACCCGTCACGTCCGTCGTTCGAAAGTAGAACTGAGGGCGATAGCCTGTGAAGAACGGTGTGTGACGACCACCTTCTTCTTTGCTCAGTACGTAGACTTCTGCTTCGAACACCGTGTGCGGTTTAATCGAATTATTCGCCGCGAGCACCTGTCCACGCTGAATGTCTTCCTTTTTCAGACCACGCAGCAGCAGACCGACGTTGTCGCCAGCGATCCCCTGATCCAGTGTCTTCTGGAACATTTCCACGCCGGTCACCGTGGTTTCCTGAGTGTCCCGCAGACCAATGATCTGAATCTTTTCCCCGACCTTGACTACCCCGGCTTCAATTCGCCCGGTCGCCACAGTTCCGCGACCTTCGATCGAGAACACATCTTCCACCGCCATCATGAAAGGCTTATCAATCGCACGCTTAGGCTCAGGGATCGATGTGTCCAGAGCTTCCATCAGGTTGGTGATGCAGGCGCTGAATTTTTCGTCGGCAGGATTATCCAGAGCCCCACGCGCATTACCTTTAACCAACTTGATGTCGTCGCCAGGGAATCCATACTTCGTCAGCAACTCGCGGACTTCCATTTCGACCAGATCCAACAACTCCAGGTCGTCGACGAGATCACATTTATTCAGGAAGACCACCAGAGCCGGAACACCCACCTGGCGAGCTAACAGAATGTGCTCGCGCGTCTGAGGCATCGGGCCGTCAGCGGCAGATACGACCAGGATGGCACCGTCCATCTGAGCAGCACCAGTGATCATATTTTTGATATAGTCCGCGTGTCCCGGACAGTCGATGTGAGCGTAGTGACGATTCGCCGTTTCGTATTCCACATGGCTCGCCGCAATTGTCACGGTCTTCGTGGCGTCACGCACGGTGCCGCCCTTTGCGATATCCGCATATGCCTTCACGATCGCCAGACCTTTTGCAGCCTGAACTGCCAATATCGCGGCCGTTGTCGTTGTCTTACCGTGGTCGATGTGACCAATAGTGCCCACGTTGACGTGCGGCTTCGTTCGCTCAAAGGTACCCTTTGCCATTACCCCAACTCCAGATCAATCTGCGCCAGGACACTTCTCGCAGCCCGGCAAAATCACCTCAAAAGAACAACTCGGCATCCCCACGCGAGACACCCACACATCACTTTCAATCACTCATGAGACTCAACTCAAGCATCCATACACCTGCAACAAGGAGCAGAAAAGCTGCTGAAGGGACTTGAACCCTTGACCCCGTCCTTACCAAGGACGTACTCTACCAACTGAGCTACAGCAGCAATCGCCGCGATCAAGCTGCCCCCAGAACGCAAAGAGCGGGCGATGGGAATCGAACCCACACAGCCAGCTTGGAAGGCTGGAATTCTACCATTGAACTACGCCCGCATTTTTGCCCGCATTTTTGCCCGCATTTTTGCCCGCATTTTTGCCCGCATTTTTGCCAGTTTTTTGATAACGCATTCCCGTAAGTTTTTTTGACATCTGCTGAAATCTGAGACGCCGACGACCCCAATGGCACTCACAAGGCATCCCACACAAAAGCCTCCTTCACAGGAGCCCCATTAGAGGGAAATGGGGGAAG
>Ga0105046_10008997_pt1 | contig 15655 bp, 11 predicted proteins | sample MAT03_FD_78385 | JGI IMG/M metagenome (GOLD analysis project Ga0105046, IMG submission 78385) | Freshwater microbial communities from Lake Fryxell liftoff mats and glacier meltwater in Antarctica - MAT-03 (megahit assembly) | ecosystem: Environmental > Aquatic > Freshwater > Ice > Liftoff...
CAGCTCGAAGTTCAATTCGTCGGTCTCGACATCGGGCGAGCGATACACCTCGAAGCCCATCTTGGCGAAGATGGCATACATGCGGCGCAGCGTGACCGTGCTGGGGTGCAGCCGGCCACGTTTGATGGGCGTGCCGGGCAGGGTCACATCCAGCTTGCCCGCTTGCAGGCTGGCGTTTAGCTCGGCTGTTTTCACGGCCGTTTCAGTCGATTGGGCGGCCGCGAGCAAGGCCTGCTTCACTTCGTTGGCGCGCTTGCCGAAGGCCGGGCGCTCCTCGGCCGTCATTTTGCCGAGCGCGCTCATGGCCTCATCCAGCTTGCCTTTGCTGCGCTTGGTGCCGAAGTACCTGCCCTGCCACGCCGTGAGGGCCTCACTGGTCGTGACGCAGGTCATCTCCTCCAGCGCCGCGTGTTCGAGTGTGGTCAGTTGATCGAGCATGATGTTAAATCGAATTATATGAAGAAAATCCCCTATCGTTCATACTACTGAATTCTAGATGCGCTATCCTGGTAGCTATTTAATAGCAAAAATAGTGGCAAACTGCGTATGTGCTTCTTATGATTTTAAACTGAGTAACATGCAGACTTATAGCGCCTATCAACCCCCTAACTTTAAATGTCCGCATTGCCAGCAGAACGACAAGGTTCAAAAGGCAAGTGGAATTTGGCGCGCGGCCGCAACCCATTCTGCGAGTAGAGCCGCATTTGGGAGCTTCAACAATTCAACGGCCTCGGCGTCTCCAACCGCTCGCAGACGGCAAATGGCCCTAGCCAGACGCCTGAATCCACCTAAAAAGTCGTTTCCCTTCGGTGTGGTTCTGATGCTGTTCAGCGTCCTGCCCTGGCTGCTCAAGATCAGATTACATCCAGCCGGCTCATTGGAATGGTTCGAATTGGGATCTGCGCTGGCCGTATTCCTGTTTATCTCGGGTATGTTGCTGATCGGGGTCCATTTGGCACGATTGCCGCGATACCGTAGTGAAGCCCAAAAATGGGGCAGCCTCTACTATTGCTACCGTTGCGACGATGCGTTTGAAGTCAGCAGCTAATCCAGCGACCCCCACAGCCACCACAATTGCTCCTGCGGCGCGGCCCCGGCTAATTCTGGGTCCAGAATAAACTCGCCCGTCTTAAAGCGCGTTTTCAGCCGCGCATCCAGCGTCTTCAAACGGGTCAACTGCTCTTGAAGCTGCGAGACATCTTCTTTGAGGAGTTCGAGCTTGACCCGATAGTGAACTTGCGTGGCATAGCCGGTGCTGCTCTTGCTTTGCAGGGCATCATCCAGATACAGCGTCCAGGCATCCAGGCGGCTTTTGAATTCGCGGCGCGCTTTGCCGTCATAGAGATCGGGCACGCGCTGGTGAATGCGGCGCACCGCGGCCACCGCTTCGGCTAACTCGGGCGCATCGGGTTGCACCGCTTTGAGCCGCCAGGCCGTCTCCAGCCAGGTGCCGATGGTGAGTTGCGGCATTTGCAGGCCGTTCACGGCCCCCACCGGATAGAACAACACTTCGGCATGCACATAGTCGTCTATCTGCTCCTTGACGACCCGGGCAAAAGTCAGATCGAGTTTGAGGTCCATAGCGTATAGGGTAACGGGGAAGCTGCAGAAGGGAAATGGGTATGGCACAGAGCCGAGACGCTGTGCCAACCCCTGAGGAAGTAAAAGTGCGGCGTCAGTAGTTGCGCTCTTTTCGGCGTTGTTCACGAACCTGCCGTTCGACCGCGTCCAAAGCGCCATCCAGGGTCGCCCTAAATTGTTCGCCTTTCTCGGTGGCAGCAATGTTCTCCGAGCCCTTGTAATAGATCACGATCGTGACTTCATGGATGTAGGCGGTTCCCCGCCCCTGAGCGGGCTGCTTGAAGTTGACCACGGCGCCTGAAATGTCGTTGTGACCTTGGGCCAGCTTGTTGATTCGCTCTACTGCCAGGGTGTAGAACTCATTGTCACTCTTCTTCACGTCATCGACTTCGTTGTTGAATTCGATGGGAAATACGTCATCAGAAAATTTGTTGTCGTCCATGTTATTCCTCTTGATCAAGCCTTGGGAGTGGTCCACGGAAGAATTCCGTTTGCACTCCAAAAACTTACCCAAGGCCGCCAATCTACGGCGTGTCCCAGTGCTGCCAAAGCAGCCTCGCGTGAGGTGTCATTGGCAATCCATTCGCACCCATCAGCAATCAAAGATTGCCCCATGTGAATGCCACGTTAATAGCGGAGCACTGCAATCGCTGGTGAGTCAATCGGCATTTCAGCTTGAGGCAGCGCGTAGACCCGTCCGGCCTTTTGCAGGGTCTGCATGGCCGCGAAGTCCAATAGTTCCAGGTTGTCTGCCTGGCTTTGTCCTGCCTGGGAATGGATAACCTTTCCGGTATCAGTATTGAACTGGCCCCACGCCTGCTTATCGACGGCGATAACCAGTTTGTCCACCCGCCCATAGAAAGCGGCTGCGACAATCTCGTGAAGGTTGTCCGTGGCTTTCTCTGTGCCGGCAAGCTCATGGTATTGCTCAATGACGCCTTGCATTTCCTGACGAAAATAGGGCTCCACAAGCGGCCACGCCTGCTCCTGCAATTCCTCAGCACGCAACTGCTCAGGGTTGCCGGTAATGCCGTTTTCCATAATGGTGGGGTAGTCGCTGACTTTTTTATAAATCGGCAGCAAATACTCGACACCGGCCAGCACCAGGGGTGATCGCTCCTCGCGCAAAATGGGTTTCAATCCGGCATCCAGCAGGTTCAGGTAACGCTCGATTCTGATCTTCTGCTCTTCATCGCCCGACCCATGCCCGTGGAATATGCCGGTGCGCACACCGCCGTTTGCAGTGCTGGAATGAACTTGCAGCTGCTTTTCTGGATCATCAAACTTGAGCGCTTCATCCAGACTGTCAGGCGTGCCTTCAGGCAGGTCAATCTGGCCAATGCTGTAGCGTGTGCCTTCAAACAGGCGGGCCTCATCCTGGCTGACGGCCAGAATGTAGTAATGGCCATTGCTCGTGAACAGCGGCAAAACAGGTTTAACGTAATACGATTGAGCGATGACCAGTCGTTCTTCGACGGAAAATGGGAGCCGGTAATAGTGAAAGTCATTGGGCGCAACGAATACGGCCAGTCCCTCACGCTGATGCTGCCAGAAAAATGCCTCATCCAACAGGGCTTGTGCAGGTTGTAACAACGCATCCACTTCACGGCGGCCCATTCCATTGTCCAGAAGTCTCGACTCCGCGTCTCGAAGCAGATTCTTAAAACGAATAGGATCCTGCTGCGTATCCTGCCCGGCGCGATGGGTTGGCAGAAAGATAGAGATGCTGGGATTTTGCGCGTGTTGGGCCAATCCCTTGATCTGATCTAAGGTCAAATTTTCCATTATTGCTCCTTGGCTTTTCTGTCTGAGGGCGGGACAGTGAGAACATGATACTGTCGAACAAACATCCTAATGCCAAGAAGAGTTGGATTAATTCGAGTACTCGAACGAGAGAGCCGAATTGCCTCATCATCAGCCAGTAGATTTGGGGACAGCTGGCTGTGTTACAGGGCGCAACGCAACGGCAATCAGCATGTCTGGGTATGGGACGTGTTGGGAACGCAGACCCCCGGCCATCGCACGCCAGGCCGGGGGTTCACACCCATTGCCGCCAATTAATACCCTCGAAGTTGTATAGATTCATGGGCCACGGCTCTGCCCGGGGCCGCTGTCAGATCATCTCGATAAACTCTTCCACTGCGTTGGCCATGCGCCGCAGGACGGGCCGCTCGCTGTAGCGCTCGGCATAGTCCACGGCCGCTTCCTCGGCATCAATCTCGCAGTCGCTGCAACGCTCGCGCAAATAGTGCTGGTGATCGATCACCCACAGATACAAGTCGCTCTCGGTGCGGCCTGGGAAGTCGGGCAGAATGTTGTCCTTGCGCACGGCCTCGATGATGGGCATGTAGACACGATCGTACCAGTCCACCACGGCCTCGTCCTCGCTAATATCCCGCTTTTGCTCCAGCCCCATGTAGTAGCGGTGCATGGCAATGTGCTCGAGCAGCCGGCTATACGCGCCGCCAATGGAAAAACGCAGATTCTGGCTGGGCCGCAATTTGTCCAGTTTGGTGCGCTCCAGAAACTCCTCATACTCGCCGAGCATGTGCAAATTGTTGGCGTCGATATCGTTTTCGGTGAGTTTGATATGGGTCACGGCCTCCTGCACCTCGGCATCGATGTAGGTGGCCCCATGCTCGCGCGCCACCGAGACACGATGATTCCCGTCGAGCACAAAATACACATCACCCACTTTGTAGAGCTGAATCGGCGGCAGGTTCACATCTTCGTAGAACGCGCGATTGATCTTGCGCCAGCGGTCGCCGACCTGGTTTTGGGTCGGCAAAAACTCGTTGTCGAAGTCGCGGTAGCGGCCCACGCTGCCCACGATCTGATCGAGCGGCACCGTTTGCATGCCGCGGTAGAGCATGCCGCGTAATTTCAGCTTGTCGCGCACTTCGTCCCAGGAGGTCAGTTTTGTTTTGCGTCCGGAGATGAGTCCCCACACCGAGCGCAAAAAGCTCTTGGTGCGCGCGTTGCGGAAGTCAAATTGGTCCTGGCCGTTAGTTGGTCCACTCATACGAATAGCCACTTTATATCACTCGTCCTTGAAATGCGGATACACCTTTGGCCGGAGCCGAAGCTGTTTCCTGCATGGGTTGTTAATGGTTTTACAGTTCGCGGCCATTAGATCTACCCATTCCACCCACAAACGGCAGCACGATGGGTTCGCAGCTGCGCTTAACGGGTTTGATCAGGCTGATAGGCCGGCAGGCACGCCAATTGGCGACCTGTCTGAACTGGGTCACGGCACTCGGGGATAAGGCCGTGAGCGACTTGGGTCAGTGAGCGTGCTGGGCCGCACTTACGCGCTCGATTCACACTGCGATGTTGTATTTTGGTCTGCCTTGGTCTGCTACAACCTGCTTTGTGTGATCCAGACACTATCTTACCGTAGGTTTATTGAGGCCAGGTTAAAACTTTTTCCAATTTCGGTGAAAAGAAACCCCCGCCCACAAACTAAGCCTGTGTTAGCTCAGTGACGTTTTCGTCCACCGGCACGCAAAAACGCTTCCGCGAAACGTCTCTACACTTGCCAAGCATGACTAAGCAAAAATGTTTGATGATCGGCGTCGGCGGCATGGCTCGCCATTGGATTCACGTGGTGTGGCATTCGCAGCGCGACCGCATGGAATTTGCCGGCCTGGTGGATGTGAATGACGCGCTATTGCAGCAAACCGGCGATGCGCTGGACGTGCCGGCCAATTGTCGCTTCACCGATGCAGCCGAGGCGTTTGCCCAGGTTGAGGCGGACTATTGCTGCATTGTCACGCCGCCACAATTTCACCGGCAGGCAGTGGAATTGGCCGCGGCACGTGGCCTGGCCATCCTGTCCGAGAAGCCGATTGCGGCCAGTTGGGCCGATTGTGTCGCCATCGTGCAGGCGGTGCAGGCCGCAAGGAATGCGGGGGCCAATGTGCGCATGATGGTGACTCAGAACTATCGCTACACGCCGCGCATTTTGACACTGAAGAAAGCCGTGGGCGAGTTGGGTGCGGTGAACTACGCGGTGTGCCGGTATGCCTCGGATTACCGGCAATACCTGTCGTGGGGCGCGGCCTTTCGCCACGAGATGCCGCATTCATTATTAGTCGAAGCCAGCATTCACCACTTCGACCAACTGCGCAATCTGTGCAGCGCCGACTGCGAAACCATGAGCGGCTATGAGTGGCACCCCGGCCACATTCGCAACGGCGACGACCAATTTAAGGGCAGCGACTCATTCAAGGGCGACACCAACGGCCTGTATGTGATGAAGATGAGCGGCGACAGTTTTGCACATTACGAGGGTAACAACCTGGAAACCGGCAAAACCAACAGCTGGCACAGCGAGTATTACCGCGTGGAATGCGAGGGTGGCGCAGCCGTGCTGGACAAGGATCACATCGTGCGCATCGAGGAGCGCGGTGCCGGTGGCACGCTAACTGTGCGCGAGGTGGCGAACGAGAAGCCACACTGGGACGGCCATCACGCCATCGGCGCGCAGTTTCTAGATTGGATGGAGGGCGGCCCCGAGCCCGCCACCGTGCTGGCCGACAACATCAAATCGGCCGCGATGATGTTTGCCGCCATCGAGTCCGGCGCGACCGGCAAGTTGGTGGATGTGCAGGCGATGGTGAGAGAGGCGACTGGCTGATAGCGGCTGGTGGCTGGCAGTCTGGCTACGCAAAGACTGTCCTTTGACAGACTACTCGCTCCATCAGCGATAGATCGTCAGACGATATTGCTTGGCCACCTCAAGTTGCCGGCGCAGAAATGCTGCATTGGGGTAAATTTGCACGAGGGTTTCATCCGTTTCCTTGCCAGCAATGAGCGCGTTGCGCGCGGCCGATAGCGGCATGTAGCGCAAGTAAATGCCGAGTCCGGCTCCCAGAATTGAACAGCCAAGGCTTAAAACAAAAATGAGCCCCAGGCATTTTGAAGCAAATCGACGCCAGAAAATATTGAGTTGATCAAGCTGATCAGAATGATTATTCTGATTCGCCAGCGCAGCTTTAAAAGAAAGCAGGGCAATTAATCCCACCCAGAACCAAACTGAGAAGCCGATATAGCGTGGACTGAGCGCGAGCCACCACTTGTCTCCCAGACGGCCAACGCCGATGGCAAATGCCAGTAGAAGTGCATATACGCACAGTGCAATGTAGGGAAGGAAGGTGGTTAGCTCTTTAGAAAGCCGTTTGCGCAAGATATCAAAAAGAATAAGCCCTAATAACACGCATCCAATGACGGCGGCAATGGCTGCTGTATAAAACGTCATCATGGGTGCGCCCAGAAAAGTGAATACATACAGCAAATAGGCAAGCGGCTGCGATAGAAATGAATCCAGTCTGAACGGGCTGGCCTCGGGGCGAAAATCCCAAAAATAGAGCAAGGTTGAGGCGCCAGCAGCTACCAGCCAGAGTACCGCGAACAGGATCTTTCGAGTGACCCCCTCTGCCGTCATCCAGAGCAGGATGAGCCCTGTGCCCCACAGGATGACGCCGGCCGCCATGGTGAATTGGGCCGCACTGACACACAGCATCGCTAATATGAGCCGTTGGCCTGTTAAGTCAGGATTTGCCAAAAGAAATAGACTGCACACAGAAAGTAAAGAAAATAGCGTGATGATTAACTGTTCTCCATTCAACCAGTTCTCCCACTGGCTTAAAGAGAAAACTAAAACTGAAATCATCAACAGCAGCCCATTGGAGGGCTTGATGTCCAATTGCTTCCATGACAGATAAAGTTGTTGCCGGATGAGAAAAAATGTGGCAACAGCAAAAGTCATCTGGACACCCATTTCTATTTTTGTATTCCAACCTGTCAGTAAGGCCAGCGGGACCTGGATCAACCAGGGGATAACCGTGCGATGCTCATTGTTTTGCGAGAACAGATCTGACAGGGTGAGTGTGCCGGTATAGAACTTCGACACAAATACCGGCATGGTTGTCCACGGATCGTAAAAGGGGATATCGACCCCGAACACGGCCACATAAATTAACAGGACGATCAGTGGCAACAAAATTGCGTAGGAGAACCAGCTTTTATTTTGAAGTGTTTGCATGTGATCTGCCATTCAGCTTCGACTCGATACCGTTCTTATGCCCTGCGTGAAAGGCGATCCAGTCGCGACAGGGCTATTGCATTTGACTATAGTCGATGAATCAGTGGTCGCGCTTCAGTGGTCGCGCTTTAGTGATGGATGCGGGTCAAAACCTGGCTCAACGGCGTCCCGGCAGGACCACCAGCCACCTGTAGCCAATCACCAGTAGCCACTTAGCCAGTCGATCCATTCAAAATTCCCGCTATAGTCACGGGCATGTTAGGCTCCATTCGTCATCCCCTCGATTCGCTGTTTGTGCCGCGCGGCGTGGCCGTCATTGGTGCCACCGACAAGGAAGGTAGCGTCGGCAAGACGATTCTGACCAATCTCATCAGCAACCCATTTGGCGGCACCGTGTTTCCGGTCAATCCCAAACGGCCGAATGTGCTGGGCATCAAGGCCTATGCCAGTATCGGCGCCATCCCCGACCCCATCGATCTGGCGGTGATCGTGACCCCGGCCACATCCGTTCCCGCCGTAATTGGCGAGTGCGTGCAGGCCGGTGTGAAAACGGCGCTGGTGATCTCGGCCGGCTTCAAGGAGACGGGGCCGGAGGGCGTAAAGCTGGAGCAGCAGATCTTGGAGCAGGCCCGCGCGGCCAACATGCGCATCGTTGGTCCCAACTGCCTGGGGGTGATGAACACCACCAACGGCATGAACGCGACTTTTGCCGGGTCGATGGCGCGCAAGGGCAAGGTGGCCTTTCTCTCGCAATCCGGCGCATTGCTGACCGCGGTGCTGGACTGGAGCTTCCGCGAGAATGTTGGCTTCAGCAAGTTCGTGTCGTTGGGCTCGATGCTGGATGTGGGTTGGGGCGACCTGATCGATTACCTCGGCAATGATGAACAGACCGAGAGCATTCTGATCTATATGGAAAGCGTTGGCGATGCCGCGCGCTTTTTGTCTGCGGCGCGCGAAGTGGCGTTGACCAAACCCATCATCATTATCAAGCCCGGCGTCACCGATGCCGCCGCCAAGGCGGCCGCCTCGCACACCGGTTCGCTCACTGGCAGCGATGCTGTGCTGGATGCGGCCTTTCGGCGCAGCGGCGTGTTGCGGGTGAACACGATTGCTGAATTGTTTTACATGGCCGAGGTGTTCGCCAAGCAGCCCCGACCCCGCGGCCCGCGCCTCACCATCATCACCAATGCTGGCGGCCCCGGGGTCATCGCCAGCGACGCGCTGATTACAAATGGCGGTGAGCTGGCGGAGGTATCGGTTGAGACCAAGGCCGCGCTGGACAAGATTTTGCCGGCCGCCTGGAGCCACAACAACCCCATCGATGTGCTGGGCGATGCGCCACCAGAGCGCTATGCCAAGACATTGGAGATTGCCGCGCAGGACCCCAACAGCGATGGCCTGCTGGTGATTTTGACGCCGCAGGACATGACCGATCCGACCCGCACGGCTGAGCTATTGGTGCCGTATGCGAAGTCTTTGGGCAAGCCGGTGCTGGCCAGTTGGATGGGTGGGCCGATGGTCGAGGCCGGCGAGGACATCTTGAACCGCGCCGATATTCCCACGTTTGGCTACCCGGATACGGCCGCGCGCACCTTCGACCTGATGTGGCGCTACACCTATAACCTGCACGCGCTGTATGAAACGCCGATGGCATCGAGCGGTGTCGAATACAAGATGAATCGCGCCCGCGCTACTGAGATCATTCGCGAGGCCCACCTGGCCGGCCGCACGCTGCTGACCGAATACGAGTCGAAGCAACTGCTGGCCGCCTATGCCATTCCCACGGTGGAAACCGAGCTGGCCACCTCGGCTGATGCTGCGGTTGAGGCCGCGCGCATTCTGGGCTATCCGGTGGTGCTGAAGTTGCACTCATACACGATTACCCACAAGACCGACGTGGGCGGCGTGAAGCTGAATTTGCGCAGCGACGGCGATGTATTCCAGGCGTATCACGAGATCGTCAAGAGCGTGACCGAGCTGGCTGGGGCCGAGCATATGCAGGGCGTGACGGTGCAGCGCATGGCCAAACTCGACGGTTACGAATTGATTCTAGGCAGCAGCCTCGACTCGCAGTTTGGGCCGACCTTGCTATTCGGCTCCGGCGGCCAACTGGTCGAGGTCTACAAGGACAGCGCGCTGGCATTGCCGCCGCTGACCACGACGCTGGCCCGGCGCATGATGGAGCGCACCAAGATTTACACGGCGCTGAAGGGTGTGCGTGGCCGCAAGCCGGTGGATTTGCCGGCGCTTGAACAATTATTGGTGCAGTTCAGCCAGTTGGTGATGGAGCAGCCGTGGATCAAAGAGATCGACATCAACCCACTGATCGCGTCGTATGTCGACGGCTCGCTGCTGGCACTGGATGGCCGGGTGGTGCTGCACGAGGCCAGCATGAGCTTCGACCAATTGCCCCGGCCGGCCATTACTCCGTATCCCATTCGCTATGTCGGTGACTGGAAATTGACCGACGGCACCTCGGTGCAGATTCGCCCCATTCGGCCCGACGACGAGCCGTTGGTGGTAAAGTTCCACGCTCGCCTCAGTGAGCAAAGCGTCTACATGCGCTATTTGCAGCCACTATCGCTGTCTGTGCGCACCAGCCACGAGCGCATGATCCGCATCTGCTTCAACGACTACGACCGCGAGATTGCGCTGCTGGCGCTCAGCGAGATTGACCCGGCCACTGGCACGTGCGAGATCGCCGGCATCGGCCGCTTCATCAAACGCCAGACCGGTGTGGGTGCGACGCGCGAGGCTGAGTGGGCGGTGTTGGTGGCCGACAAATATCAGCGGCACGGCCTGGGGCAGGAGCTGCTGCGCCGGTTGGTGCAAATTGCCCGCGATGAGAAGCTTGAATTGTTTGTCGCCGACATCCACCCCGAGAACCGGGCCATGCAAAAGGTGGCCGAACGCGAGGGCTTTACGTTGCGCATGGATGCGGAGACGGAGTTGATGAAGGCCGAGTTAAAGCTGGTGTAAAGTCATCCAGCTCCGAATGTTTAAGCCGCAGGAGGCTTGAGTTGAAAAGCAATTTTCTGCTGGTGCTATGTCTGAGCGCCTTCGTTTTTGCGCCGGCCGGCAAGGCAACAACGGCAGCCAGCGTTGTCGTACCCGAGGCGAATCGGGCAATCGGCATGGCTCACAGCAATGCCAGATCGAAAGTGAAATTGGTGAACAGCCTCGCTTCAGTTTCGGTTCAAGCTAGCCGTTGGCAAACGCAGACATTTGAATCGATTGAGGGCTCGTTCTTTAATCCTTCCATCGCAGTGGATGCCAGCGGACAACCTCATATTGCCTATCAAAGTACAGGCTATATAGGCGATATTAAATATCGCTGGTTTAACGGCATTACTTGGACGGTTGAAACAGTAGACACCGGCTTCAGTCCGTCCCTGGCACTGGATGCCAATGGACACCCTCACATCGCTTACTACAACGACTTTTATAACCCGAATGTACGGCATGCCTGGCACGATGGCACGAGTTGGCACATTGACATGATTGATCAAGGACAGTTAGCGTCGTTGGAAGGGGAAATATCGCTCAAACTAGATGTTCTAGGACACCCATTTATTGCCTACGAAAATCGTGTTATCCCGAATGTGAGCCCGCCCATTATTAAATTTGCCGCGTACGATGGCACTTCCTGGATCAGCCGCACGGTTGATCCAGGTGCAAATCAAGCCTACCAACCCTCTCTCACACTGGACAAGGATTCGCAGCCTCACATCGCTTATATCGCCATCTTCAGTTCCACGATAGACCTGGTCTACTCATGGTTGGAAAATAATGTCTGGCAGCAAGAGATAGTCGAATCGGATATCTCGCCTTCATTTAACGGCAATCCATCTTTGCAATTGGATAGTGCTGGGCAGCCCCACATCAGCTATTCCCAATCCACATCTGACCTACAACAAGTGAAACACGCATGGCGGGATCAACTAGGCTGGCATAGTGAATGGGCGGCAAGTAATGGATTTGCGAATTCACTTGCATTGGATAGCCTAAACCAGCCACATATTGGTTATGCCACGTTGAACGGATCCTGGCGATATGCCTGGCGTGACTGGCGAGGCCGCTGGCACTCAGAAAATGTCGATGTAAGTGATTTCTCGGGAGGAAGCCAGTTCCAAAACGGCTCACTAGTGTTGAATGGGAATGATGTACATGCCAGTTTTACCGCCACTTCTTTTTATCCCCAATTCACAAACTTCCGGTTAGCTTACGCAGTCAGGAGATCGCAACCAGAACTAACGGCCTCCACACTGTCGGCCAGTGCCTCAACCATTGATCCAGGTAGCACCATCACGTACACCATCGAATTGGTCAATGCCAGCCCCATCTCCGCAACCACCTTCGCAATCAGCAATCCAGCGCCGACGCACACAACGTATTTGACCCATAGCGTGGCGGCGATTTCAGGGCAGATTACGGCCACTGATGGAATGACAGGGGTGACATGGACCGGCGTCATCAGCCCCATGACGGTTCTAACCGCCAACTTTGCCGTTCTGGTTGATAGCGGACTTACCGAAACTTTGGCCATTGTGGATGTTGCCACACTTGAAGGAGATCCGATTGGCCCCCTGGTTTTACAGGCCGTGACATTTCATAAGCCCTATTCAATGTTTATCGCGCAAAGCGTTGAAACTTAATTTGCGCGATATAGTTTTCAGCGCTCCTTCAAATAGTCTGCATCGCACAGCCTTAACCCTGCCCCGATTACAATCCTCGGCATGAGCATGAATGCGAGTGCATCAAATGAAACAATGCCGGCGACCCACAAAATTGCGTTTGGTGGCCGGGTTTTGCTGCTGGGCTGCGGCTCGGTGTCCCAGTGTTTGCAGCCGTTGCTGCTACGGCACTTCGAGATGGATTTCGCGCGGTTGACCATCATGGATTTCGAGGATAACCGGCACCGCGCCCAGGAGATGCTGGAGGCCGGCGCGCAATATGTGCAGGAGTACATCACCCCTTATAACTACGCCAAGGTGCTGGCCAAATTTCTAGGCCCCGGCGATATTTTGATCGACCTGGCCTGGAGCATCGAAACACTGAACCTGATGGTGTGGTGCCACGATAACAACGTGCTCTACATCAACACGAGCGTGGAGTTGTGGGACGCGTATGCGGGTGCGGCCGATCAGCATCCCACCGAGCGCACCTTGTATGTCCGGCACATGGCGTTGCGCAAGCAGGCCAAACAGTGGAGCGAGCCGGGGCCGACTTTCGTGGTCGAACACGGCGCGAATCCGGGTCTGGTCAGCCACTGGGTCAAGGTGGCGTTGGAAGACCTCACCACCACCATGCTGAAGCACCGCATCGAGCGCAACCGCGGCGACCAGTTGGAGCGCTACCTGGAAGCCGGCGACTACCCATTCATGGCCATGCTCACCGGCACCAAAGTCATTCACATCAGCGAGCGCGATACCCAGATCAGCAGCAAACCCAAGGAAGTGAACGAGTTCGTGAACACCTGGTCGGTGGCGGGCTTGTTTGAGGAAGGCATTGGGCCGGCCGAGATTGGCTGGGGCACGCATGAACGTCGTCTCCCGCGTGGCGCGCAGGTGCATACGTTTGGGCCGGCCAATCAAATCTGCCTGAGCCAGATGGGGATTAACACCTCCGTTCGCAGTTGGGTGCCGACCAGCGGCGAGATTCTGGGCATGGTCATTCGCCACGGCGAGGCATTCACGATCAACGACTATCTGACGGTGTGGGAGGACGACCGGCCCATTTACCGGCCAACCGTGCACTACGCCTACTTGCCAACCGATGCTGCCATTGCCTCGCTGTTGGAACTGCGCATGCGCAACTACGACCCGCAGCCCAAGCAGCGCATCATGAACGACGAGATCATCAGCGGCATGGACGAGCTGGGCGTGCTGTTGCTGGGCCACGACCAGACCGGCTGGTGGTGCGGCTCGCAACTGACGATTGGCGAGGCGCGCAAGCTGGTGCCGCATCAGAGCGCGACCACGTTGCAGGTGGCCGCTTCTGTATTGGGCGCGCTGTTCTGGATCATTCGCAATCCCAATAAGGGTTTGTGCGTGCCGGACGATCTGCCGCACCGAGAAGTGCTGGCCATTGCGAACCCTTATCTGGGGCCATGTCCCAGCCTACAAACCGATTGGACGCCGTTGCGCAATTGGAACGATTTGTATGCGCGCTTCGGCAAGCCGCGGCCGGCCGATGAGGATGTGTGGCAATTCGAGACTTTTCTCACCTAGCCGCGTAGAGTCAGCATGAGCAACAACACCATGTCTCCCACTCCCGCCACTTCGCCAACACCCGCCCTCAGCGGCCTAGAGTTCATCGGCCACTGGATTGGCGAGACGATGGTTGCCGGACTGTCGGCCGTTGCCGGACCGTCGGCGGCTGAGAGTCCAGCCCACATCTGGGAGATTCATCGCAGCAACAACACCCTGATCATCCACACGCGTTGGGAACATGAGACCGTGCCGGGCGGCTACTTCTCGGCACTGGTGCCGACTGACACGCCCACGTTCGAACTCCAGACTGAAACGCATCTATTTGTGGTCACACTGGTGGACTCACAACATTTCATCATTCGCAATTGGGACACGAACGATGTTCGTGGTGGCAAGGGCGCGCATCTCGATGTGGTGTTCTCGCGGCTGGGTGTGGCCGAATTGCAGGCGCAGGCCGTGTGGCGGCAGCACAAAGATGCGTTGCCCAAAGCCAAACGCTTGCGCAAGTCTGCGCGAGCGCAGGACGACACGCATCACTGGCGCCAGTGGAAGCGGGCGGCAAACCGCGTGGTCGCCAACACGGTTCCTTCCATCGGCGCGGCGGTGGGTGAACGCGCCGCACAGAGCAGTTAGACGTTGGCGAATCAGATTCGCGGCGATTCTGATTCAGCACGATCTCAATCACCGATGTCCGACTGCTTCAACTCTACGCCGACGGCAACAGCCTCACCCGCTCCCCGAACGGCAGCTTGTCGAGATCTAACCCACCTGGTGTCACCACCCATAGGGTCGGCACTTTGGGCGCAGGGTCGGGGAAGCTGCCGTGGCCGTCGGTCAAGTAGATCGCGACGGTTTTGCTGAAGGTGAAGGGGTGTGTGGCGATGTGCGCGAAGAAGGGCCGAAAGTCGGTGCCACCGCCGCCGATGGGTGCAGGCAACGGCGCGTGCGGCTTGATGAGATAGGGGCCGTGCAATTTGGTATCGGCATAGAACAGCTCGCACAGCATCTGCGGGTAGCTGCTCAAAATGCCCTGTAGTTCGCCGAGGAATAGCCCGATGTCGGCATGGTTGATGGAGCCGCTGGTGTCCACGGCCACCAATACACGCACACTCTCGCCCGCGATCTCATCCAGATAAATGCCACGGCCGATAAAGCGCCGGTCGAATGCGTTGAAGTCGGTGGGCATGTGAGTGAGGTAGCGCCAAAGATAGCTGCGCCAATCCACCCGTGACGGGCTCGTTTGGCCCAGTTCGCGCTGCATGCCGCGGGGTTGGGTGCCGGCGGCCGATGTGCGCGCAACCATCTCGGCCTGCTCCAGAGCCTGCCGCCACTGATCATCATCGGCCGCTACCGCGCCAGGCTTGGGCGGACCGGCAGCAGGGTCTTTGCTGGCGTCGCTGGGAGCCTGGCTAAGCAAATCGGCCCCAATGCCTTTATCCGCCTCAGTTGGCTCAGTTGGCATTGATGCTGGCTGTGGGTTGGCCTGGGTCTCGCGCACCAGCTTTTCATAAGCCTCCTCGGTGCTGAGGTGTTCGAGGTCGGGCCGGCGCACACCACCTTCGGGCAGCGCATAACCCTCGCGCACGATCATGCCGTTGATGACGGCATCGGCGGCGATATTCCACAGCGCGCCCTCACGGCCACCCCGGCGCGAGACGTGCAGTAGCGCCGCGTGCAGCACCTCGTGCAACAACAGGCCGTCCTGCTGCGGCGTGGTCCATTGATCCCAAAAGGTTTTGTTGATGAAGATGGTGCGGCCATCGGTGGCGGCCGTGCCGATGGCCTCGGATTGCTCGTAGCGGGCATGCATGGCCAG
>Ga0105046_10009000_pt1 | contig 15654 bp, 12 predicted proteins | sample MAT03_FD_78385 | JGI IMG/M metagenome (GOLD analysis project Ga0105046, IMG submission 78385) | Freshwater microbial communities from Lake Fryxell liftoff mats and glacier meltwater in Antarctica - MAT-03 (megahit assembly) | ecosystem: Environmental > Aquatic > Freshwater > Ice > Liftoff...
AAGGTCAGGAAGTGCCAAATTTTGGCGAAAACTCTGCTTTTTCAGGCACTCTGAATTTTGGCGAAGGTATTGTCTATGCTAAAGCGATTTCCATTTGAAGCAATACAAAACCTATATAAATTTCTCAATCGTTTCTTTTCACGCTACCTCGAAAGACTACTAAAGAGGGGTCTCAAAGCCCTTCTTTGTTTATCGCTATTTCAAGATTGACCGTTAAAGATTAGCCCGCCTGGGTGTCATCGTGTGGTGGGGCACCATCAGCAGGTGGAGCACTATCGGCAGGTGGGGCATCGCCCTCTGGGGCCTGACCTGGGGGCGTATCGGCAGGCGGTGAGCCGTGTGGTTCGCTTGTTGCCTGCATCTCATCATGAGGAGGTATTTCGGTGCTTGTCTCCCCAGCGGGATTCTCTACACCTGGTGTGCCAATTTCCTCAGTTGGCTCAGGGAAAACGTTGCCGCTCTCATCAATGACAGTAGGCGTGCCTTCCTCATCCAACACGAAACTGCCTTCGAGAGAAGGGGCCTCGACAGTCTGTATAGCACCCGTTACTTCTGTATAGACATAGGTGCCATCAGGTTCAGAGACAAACGTGTTGCCTTGCAGATCGACAACAGACACAGTACCATCTTCGGCAACTTCAATCGTATTGCCAAAGTTATCTGTCAGCGTAGAGGTATCGTTCCAGTATGACAGATGGCGGTAATAATCATCCGTCGTGGTGATGGGATGACCGTCTTTATCGTAGAAGAGGGGAGCGCCTGTCGCATCCACCAGAACGACATTACCATCTTCGCTGTGTTGTAATTCATGACCCTGGCTATCGATCATGGGGCGTGTGCAGGGTGGTAGGTAGGACCCCACCTCGTCGCTGCACAAAGGCTGATGTGCTTCATTGAGAACGTTGACTTCTTCAATTTGTACGGGCGTGAGTGGCTTGGCAATCTTGATGGGGCGATCCAACACTCTCACGGGCATAGACTGAACATCTTCCTCGTGATAGCCCTCGACGGTCCCCTGCTCAGGTTGGGTAATTTCGAGATTTTCATTGATGGGGGCGCTGTATTCCGACCCCTGGACCACTGCAATCGTTTTGTCGCCGACCTTGAGCTTTGCTTTGCCCTCGACAGTCTTCACGCGCATATTTTTTCCGCGCTCGGCCTGAAAGATAACTGTGGAGCCCATTTCCACTTCAACACCGTTGACGGTAAAAGATACCTCTTTGATTCCAGAGGGCGTTTGTACCATCAGGCCACTTTCCGGGGCTTCGGCACAGCTTGCATCCCCGGTTCCTGTGGTCAGGTAGAAGGACTGCATGGGATTCTGATCTTCTTTGGCGGCATTTTCAATTGTAACATCGCCAAACAATATGAACGTGACATTCTGACCCGGCAGTGTATCGGGAATATCAGCCTGCATACGCATCATCACCAGGCCCCATTGCTCGGCAGCAGCATCAAGGGGCGCTAGATCAAGTGTACGAATGTCTTCGAGATTCGCAATATCGCCAATATTATCAAATTTGAATTGTGTTACGCCTCTTTGGGGAATTGCTTCGAGCGAGATATTCCCATAACAGGCTTGATTCCGCTCAGTAAGAGAGCATTTTTCATGAAGAGACGACAGAGCTTCCTGGATAACAGCCGGGCATGTCTCCTGCGCCACAGCAAATCCTACGCTTAAGAGACTTATGAAAAGCATTACACACTGTCTAAATTTCATTGTATCCTCAACGGACGTGCGAGGGTTTAACTTCCACAGTAAATCTTTTTTACTGTATCATACATACGGAAAAAAGTAAGGGCTTTCTAACCATTTTGATACATACCGCAATGCGATATAAATGCCCTATAAAAGAAATAAGGGGCTTTTGTGCCCCTCACAGTTCTAGTCATCGTCGTCATCACCATTTCCGCCTCCCCAGTTTATGATGATTGTCGAACCGCCGCCACCAGAGGGTGCTGTTGTTGAGGAGGATGCGGTCACATTACCCCCACCCTGGCCTGTGGTCAGATCTTCAATCTCTGTATCGCCAAAGAGCAGGAAGGTCACATTCTGACCCGGTAGTGTATCGGGGATATTGGGCTGAAGCTGCATCACCGCCAGGCCCCAAACCCCATTCACCTGGTCGGAAAGTTCAAGTTTGAGGGCGTGTAGATAAGCCACTTCGATAATATCTCCAGCCTGTTCAAAGGCAAAATCAGGGGCCTCTGTTCTTGACGTGAGACCTGGTTACGGCCTAGCAAATTGCACTCATCGAATCGGCGCGGGATACCCCTGCCTTCAGGCATGGGGTCAACTTGACTTCAAGTCCGGTTATATCTATAAGGATCCGCGGCATTTATGGCTGATCACGACTAAAAATAAAAAGAAATCCACACGACTTTAACGACAGCGGCTTATGTTTTATATTGAAGGGATACGAGGCAGTAGAGCAGATATATGACGTATTGTTGAGATGCGACCTGATAATCACGATAAGCGTTTAAACACAACAAGGCGGCTGATAAACTCAGACGCCTCTAGGCGTTATTTCTCTTTCTTTTCTTTGTCTTCCTTTTCTTTCTTCTCTTTCACTTTCTCTTTTTTATCCTTGTTCCCGCTCTCTTCTTCGCTGTTATCCGCAAGTGGTGCAGGCGGTTGCTCAACGCTGGGCGGCGGCGGCCCCGGCGGTTGATTGCCTGTGGGTGGTTCAGGGGGGTTATTGGCTGGCTCTGGTTGCTGATTCGCATTGGGCGCACTCCCCGCAGAAGCTGTCGGTGACACACCATTGCTTGTCGCAGGTGCAATCACAGGCTCAGCAAGCAGCGGCGGGTTGCCGACGACACTCTGAGTGGTCGTGTCATCAGCTGCGTCTGGCACAATGGAAAGATCAGGATTTTCAGCGAGCGTCGATGCTGGGAGGATAATGTCTGTTTCGCCCTCTGATACTGGGGCTGCTTGAATCGCCCAGTCACGTTCAGGATCAGGTGCAAGAGCATGTTCACAGGCGGGTAAGCCCGGGACGCCACAGGGTTCAAGGCCTGATTCAAGCCGCAGATGTAATTTGATTAAAGCGGCATCCGGCAGCGGGGCAGGCGGCTCAATGTGACGCGGCAGAGGAGAAATCAGAGGTGTTTCAAGACCGATTTCAGACAGGGGCGTTGGCAGAGAGGGTCTGCCTGCGACTTGCATCTGTTCATTAACAGGAAGAGTGGTCTGTGTTCCTGCAATGATAGGATAGGCTGCCCCATTCACTGTGACGACGGCTGCGCCTTCAAGCGTGCGAATGGTGAAATTGCCTGAAGGCTGTGCCTGGAGCATAACGGTTGAGCCCACTTCAACATCGACACCGTTGATATTGAAATTAACGCTTTCAACGCCGTGCGGTGTTTGAATCAAAACACCACTTGCGGGCGCTTCAAGACAGGCTGAGTCGCCCACGCCCGAACGCAAATAAAAGGCCTGCATAGGGCTTTGTTTTGCGGTGGACCTATTTTCAATTTCGACATCGCCAAACAGGAGGAAGGTGACATTCTGACCAGGGAGCGTATCAGGAATATCGGCCTGAAGCTGCATCATTGCAAGCCCCCATACTCCTTGCACTTCGTCCAGCGGATCAAGTTTAAGGGATTGCAAGTGCAGAACATCGACAATATCGCCGACATTTTCAAAATTAAATGCTGGAGCATCGTGGTGTGGGGTGGCATGGAGCGCAAAATTGCCATAGCACACCTGATTCCGGCTGATACCCTCACAGGATGTCGCAATACTCTGGAGCGCGTTTTGTACCAAAGCAGGACAGGCAGAGTAGGCAAGAGCGTGTCCGATTATCAGGAAAATTCCTAGAAGGATGACTCCTCCTCGCCACCGTAAGAGCATGGCGCTGTCCTTTCGATTGACTTCAACAACAGGCCCATTCCAAAAGTAGTGGCCTATAGAGTGTGAGATTTTATGAGAGAGAAGAATTGATGAGAAGGCTTTCAATGATAAATTACTGATGCCCTCACTCTTTAATTATCGTTGTAGAGCTTAAGAGGGCATGATAGCTGCGTGCATGCTTAATAAAGGGGGTTCAATGATAGATGAGAGGCTGCACTGAGCTTCCAGGTATGCTGTGCCATGCCTCTTGAACGTCTGATGTTCTTATCAATTTGAGATGGATCTCGTAGGGCACGATAACGATACCTCGCGCCCCTACAAAAATACTTTGGGTCATTGAGAGCTTCAAACGCGTTCTAGACCTGAGGATGTGTCTGGCGATGTAGAGATCACATCATGACACATGGCCTGTTAACCTGAGTTTTGGATAGCCCCGCTCTTTGACCCCTCACCACCCGGCCTCCTCTCCCACAAGGGGAGAGGAGGTGCAGAACAGGTCGGAAAAGCCCCTCGCTCCCTGTAGAAGAGGGGTTGGGAAACAGCCCATACAACCGTAAAAAACCTATCCAAAACTCAGGTCTGTTAGGGTTTTCCTGGCCGCGCCCGACCACCATTTCCACCCGGAACACTCGTCGGAGTCTGGCCTGTGGGGCTGCCACCATTTCCACTCGGGCGGGGTAGGATGTCTGGTGCGGTTGGCAGCCCAAATGAGCCCTCATTGGCCCACACACGCGATCCAATGTCTCGCAGGGCATTCTCGCAGGCCCGCAGCGGCCCCACGCCACAGGGTGCCAGCCCTAACTTCAGGCGGGCTTCTAAAACGCGCATTTTCGCATCGGTAATGACTTCGATTTCTTCCAGTGGTCGCGGAAGTGACCGAAAGGCCATTTGATCTCCCATGCGTGACGTGCGCAGGGCGATGGGCATGGATGGGGCGCTGCGTGGTTTCATCTCAGCGTCCATAGGGATCGTGAGCTCAGTGCCGCAGATCACCGCGTAGGATTCACCCTCCATCTCCATCACAGCGGCTCCTTCCATCGTGGCAATCGTCATGTCACCTTCAGGTTCGGCTTGCAGCATGACAGTTGAACCGATCTCCATATCAACGCCATTGACGTTGAAGGACACGCTTTCTACGCCGTCCGGTGTCTGGATCATGACGCCGCTTTCGGGAGCCTCCTCGCAGCCTGCATCACTGATACCCGTTTTCAAGGTAAAGGCTTGCATCGGAGTCTGACCGCCGCTGGACGCGTTTTCAATTTCAACGTTCCCAAACAGGATAAAGGTGACGTTCTGGCCGGGCAGCGAGTCGGGAATATCGGCCTGGAGCTGCATCATCACAACCCCCCATGTTCCGCTGGTTTCATCCATCGGTTGCAGTTTGAGAGATTGAATATCCGTCACATCGGCAATATCGCCTACCTTTTCAAAGGTGAAATTGGCAGCATCGGCTTGCGGGGTGGCTTCAAGGGAGACATTGCCATAACAAGCCTGATTACGCCCTAGATTGGTACAGTGAGTATCAAGGCCATCAAGAGCGGCTTCAACCAGACTTGGGCAGGTTGCCTGGGCAGCGACATGCCCTACGATAAGAAAGAGAGTGATGAGCGTGAACATCCCATGACGTCCCTTGTGAAGCCAACGATTAGTGCGGGACATAGACAAATACCTCTACTTTGATAACCTTCGGTGGATGAGAATGATTGGATGTACGGTGTTGCATCGCTGATGTGATGCGGTATCGATAGTCTCTATATTATCCTGTTCTCTATAACAGAATAAACGAGATATATTGCGAGGGAGAAACGCAACGATAAAGTTTTTCTTAAGGGCGAGGGGGATGATAGCGAGGCATAGCACCGTGCCATGCCCCTCTTGAATCATTTCGACTTATCGTGGAACGTATAGGAAGACATCCATGCTTGAATCAGTCAGCGTGAGATTCTCAAGATCATGATCATCGCGGCCCAGGCGCTTATCCAGAATGGAATCGAGGCTATCATACAGCGACACATACAAATCCCCTGTTGCCACCTCAAAGAAGGCCTCTGGAATTTCGCCGCCGCCCTGCATACTGATGTCATCAATCGTCATAATGAGCGCCTTATTGAACTCTTGCGCATCAATGATTTGCAGCCCGAACAAGATCGTCCCCGATGAGAAGGCCGCACCGCCGCTTGCTGTCATGGTGATTTTGATGGTGTTAGGCTGGAAATCGACCTCCAGGCTGTCTATCGACTCATTCTCTATGAGGATCAGCTCAAGCTGATCCTGAAACTGTGTCTCAGTGATGATGACATCAGCGGTGACAAGCGGCGTGCCTGTTGAGGTGGGGCGGGCCGTGACCTGTGCCCCCGCCGGAATGGGTGTGAGAGTTGCCAGGGTTGGGGCTTCGACAATGGCGGCAGTGGCTGTGAGGATGCGAATCGTGTTGGGATTGGGCGCTTCTGTCACAAAGGGTGTTGGTGTAATCGTGGGGAATGGTGTGCGTGTTGGGCGCGTTGTGGGCGAAGGTTCTCTTGTCGGTGTGAATGTGACAGTTGGTGTATCGGTAGAGGTGGGGAGTTCTGTCGCCGTGTCTGTTGGTGTGTCAGTGGGCGGCGGGGTATCAGTCGGAATATCAGTGGGCAGGGCCGCCATCGTGGGCAATTCTGGTTGTGTTGGTTGGCAGGCGCTTATCAGAACGACGGCTGCAATGCCAATCATCATGCCGAAAAATTGTCTCTTCATGCGGGTTCCTTTTCTTATCATGCTGGATTGAGTCTATGATACGCTGATTTGTCGTGTGCGTTCAGGAGGTCTACCGTGTGAGAGGGGGCGGGGTTACGGGAGGTTGCAGAGATTTTACAGATTGTGTCATGTGAGAAGCGAAAAGGCTGCCCACACACGAGCAGCCTCTTGTAGACTATCAACGAATTGTCTCTTATACCCATTTTTCCAGCAGCGTCTTCACGCGGCTCACAAAGGCATCGGCTGACGCGCCATCCAGCACGCGATGATCAAATGTAAGCGAGAGATAGGCACAGGGTCGAATGGCAATCGCATCATTGACGACCTTCACACGCTTTTCAATTGCCCCCACACCGAGGATCGCCGTTTGCGGCTGATTGATAATCGGTGTGGCGAACAGACTGCCGCTCACGCCATGATTGGTCAGTGTGAACGTGCCATCGCGCACCTCATCCGGTTTCAACTGCTTCGTGCGGGCCCGCTCTGCCAGATCATTGATCTGCCGCGCCAGACCACTGAGATTGTAATCGCCGGCATTCTTCAGCACGGGGACGATCAAGCCATCATCAATCGCTGTGGCAATGCCGATGTTGAGCGGCTGATAGAGATAAATGCCCTCATCTGTCCAGCGGCTGTTTGCCAACGGATTCTCGCGCAGGGCCGCTGCGCACGCCGATATAAAATAGGGCGTATATGTCAGCTTGATTCCCTGCTTGGCAAAGGCGGCTTTGTTGGCCTCGCGATGGTTGACAATCGCGCTCAAATCCGCCTCAAACACCGTCGTCACATGAGGCGATGTTTGCACACTGTTGACCATGTGCTGTGCAATCGAGCGGCGCATGGCACTGAGGGCTTGTAATTCGCCGGGAATGGTACTCGCTGTGGGCGATGGCACATTCTGTCGTCCCTCAGTAGAAGGAGAGACAGCCTGCGCGGTTTGAACGGGCGCAGCATGCTGCGCCCCTACAGACGCATTTTGAGGAGGCACAGGGGCTTTGGTTGGTGTATCCAATTCATAGTCAGACGTTGACTTGAACAGATCGCCTGACCCCGGACGTTCCCAGGGCTCTAGACCATCGTCAGCGGATGGGGCTTCGGGCTCCTGTTCCATATACGCGAGCACATCTTTTTTGGTGATGCGGCCATCACGCCCTGATCCCGTGATCTGTGAAAGATCAAGCTTGTGCTCGCTTGCCATGCGTGCCACAACTGGCGTCATATGCCCGCTGTAGCTGCCATGACCATTGGTCGATTGCGCTTGGAGAGGCGCGGCAGGCTGTGGAGCCGTGTGACCATTTGTGGCATGGCCGTGACTTTGTGGTGTGGTGCCTGCATTATCGGTTTCGCCGGGCTGCCCAATCAGTCCGAGCAAGACGCCCGCATTCACCGTTTCGCCCTCGTGGACGTGGATGGCAAGCAGGACGCCTGCTGCGGGCGCAGGAATCTCCGTATCGACTTTATCGGTGCTGACACGGGCAATCGATTCAAACTCATGCACGCTATCGCCGGGCTTTTTGAGCCATTCGCTCAATGTGCCTTCGACAACGCTCTCGCCCAGTTGGGGCATGATGATTTTTGTGGCCATAGACCCCTCCTGGTTAGTAGTTCACAAGTTCGCGAATCGCCGCTGCGATTTTATCGGGATTAAGCATGTATTCTTCTTGCAGCGGATGACTGAACGCCACCCCTGGTACATCGGGCGCAGCCAACCGCTTGATCGGGCCATCCATATACTGGAAGCCTTCATCGGCCAGAATCGACGCCACCTCTGAGCCGTAGCCCATCGTCAGATTGTCTTCGTAGACGATGAGGGCCTTACCAGTCTTCTTGAAGGATTTCAAAATCGCCTCTTTATCGACGGGCAGGAGCGTGCGCAGATCGACAACGTCAGCCTGGATGCCATCTTCACGCGCCACTTTCTCGGCAGCGATCATGCAGTAATGAGCCATCATGCCATAGCAGTAAATCGAGAGATCGGTGCCTTCACGCGCAAGGCGGGCTGGACCAATCGGTACCGTGTAATCGCCATCCGGTACATCGCCTTTAATGGCGCGGTAGCCTTTTTTCGGCTCGAAGAACATGACCGGATTGGGATCGCGCACAGCACTCTTGAGTAGACCTTTGGCATCGTGCGGCGTGGAGGGAATGACGATTTTGAGGCCGGGGATATGCGCGAAAAAGGCCTCGACGCTCTGGCTGTGATACAACCCGCCGCTGATGCCGCCGCCATACGGGGCGCGGATCACCATTGGGACGGTCCATGTGCCATTGGAGCGATAGTAGATACGGGCCGCTTCACTCAAAATTTGATTGAAAGCAGGCCAGATGAAATCCGAGAATTGAATCTCGCAGATGGGCCGCAACCCACCCACCGCCGCACCAATCCCAATCGCCACAATCGAAAGCTCGGCCAGCGGCGAATCGACAATGCGATCCGAGCCATATTTTTCATGCAGGCCAAGTGTGGCGCGGAAAACACCGCCGCGTACCCCAACATCTTCACCCGTGATGAACACGCGCTTATCACGCTGTAATTCTTCGTCCATCGCCTCGGTAATGGCCTGGATGAGGGTCATATTACGCACAGACATCAGGCATCCTCCAGCGGAGCATAGACGGAACCATAGAGCGACTCGATAGAAGGGTAGGGGGCATTCTCAGCGGTGCGGTGGGCGGCATCGACTTCTGCGACAGATTTTTGATTGATGTCCTCAATGGCTTCGGGAGAGAGCAGTCCGCGCTCTAAGAGCGTCGTCTGGAAGCGCAAAATAGGGTCTTTCTTCTTCCAGCCTTCGACCTCTTCGCGGCTGCGATAGCTGCGATCATCATCGTCTGAGGAGTGCGGCACAGGGCGGTACGTTTTGGCTTCGACCAGCGTTGCGCCTTCGCCATTGTAGGCGCGATCTGCGGCCAATTTCAGCGCGTCATAGCTTTCCAGCACATCATTGCCATCAACGACAATGCCCTTAACGCCGTAGCCTGCTGCGCGATCTGCCACATTGGGCATAGCCGACTGCTGCTCATACGGGACCGAAATGGCATAGCGATTATTTTGTACGAGACAGATAAAGGGCAAGCAGTGGACTCCAGCCCAATTCATGCCCTCGTGCCATTCGCCCTGGCTGGTCGAGCCTTCACCCAGACAGGTGAGAGCGAGTCGCGGTTGTGTTGTATCGTCGGGGCGGGTGAGACCGACTTTGTGACGGTATTGGATGGCAAAGGCTGTGCCTGCCGCATGGGGAACCTGTGTCGCCACGCTGGATGATCCCGTCACAATATTGAGTTCTTTATAGCTAAAATGGCTCGGCATCTGGCGGGCGTTGCTGCTGATTTCTCCTTCTTTGCCGAACAGACTGAGCATGAAATGCAGGGGTGTGACGCCAATCGCCAAACACAGTGTCAGGTCGCGATAGTAGGGGTAGACGAAATCAATGCCGCGTTGAATGGCAAAGGCGGCGGCCACCTGGCACGCCTCATGCCCAATCGCGCTGATATGAAAGGCAATTTTGCCCTGCCGATGCAGCACCCACGCTCGTTCATCCAGGCGGCGCGATAGCACCATCATGCGATACATTTCAATGAGCGTTTCCGGCTCTAAATGTGCCGACGAGCGTTCTTGTACAGAAGAATGGGTCATCTCTTTTCCTCAAAAAATTGCATTTCGCACAAATCCATAAGGGCACTAGTATAGATAGAATGCACAATCAAATGCAAGAGAATTTCAGCAAAGTGCCCCAAATGCGATGTATTAAACGTTACACTAGCAAATTTGAGGTTGAAAAATCTCTCTTTTACCTCTCAAACTCTTCATGAAGTCTCTCGGTTTACAGCGGGGAACTGCTTTTATGGATTGTCGTAAGGGCAGGGTGTATCTATCTATGCGAGGTTCTTAAGAACAAAAAAGGATGCCTCTCAACATCCTTCTCATAATACGATATGTTTGATCTCGGATGTGTTTAGTCGCCCGAAGGGGCAGGCTGTGCGACAGGTGTTGTCAGGCGTTCGGCCAGCATCTCGACAATATCACGCACGACAGGCCCATCCGGACGCTCGGATTTGGCGGTGTTGAACATCTGCATGCAGAAGGGGCAGCCAACGGCCAGCGTTTCCGCGCCTGTGGCAATGGCCTCATCATAGCGTTCCAGATTGACGGCCTTCGTCCCGTGTTCCTCTTCCTTCCAGAACTGGGCACCACCAGCGCCGCAGCACAGCGATTTTTTGCCGTGACGCGGCATTTCGGTCAGTGAAACGCCGATGCCTTTGAGGACATTACGCGGTTCTTCCACAATATCGTTATGCCGTCCCAGGTAGCACGGATCATGGAAGGTGACGTTGCCCCAGGATTTAGGATGTGCCTGCTGCGGGATTTTGCCTGCACCGATCAGCTCTTCAATCAGCTCAGTGTGATGCACAACCTCATATGTCCCGCCAAACTGATGATACTCCTTGCCCAGATTATGCAGGCAGTGCGGGCATGTGACGACGATGCGCGGCGGTTTGGCTGCATTCAGTGTTTCTACATTGCCTGTTGCGAGTTCATGATACAGATATTCATTGCCACCGCGCCGCGCCACATCGCCGGTGCAGTTTTCATCTTCACCGAGCACGGCGAAATTGACATTGGCGGCTTTGAGCACCTTCACCAGTGCACGGGCCGTTTCCTGCGCCCGCGGATCGTAGCTCACGGCGCAGCCTGTCCAATAAAGAATCTCATAGTTGGGATTGTCTTCAACCGTCGGCACATCGAGGCCCTCCGCCCACTTGAGGCGACTGTCGCCAATTCCCCAGGGATTGCCCTGGCGCTCCATGCCGTTGAATGCAACCTGCAATTCGTCCGGCACATTTCCCTGTGTGAGCACTTCATCGCGCCGAATGTCGAAGATGTCAAACATAGGCTCATTGCCAACGGGACAAATATCGATGCATGCGCCGCAGCCTGTGCAGGCCCACACCGCCGATTCGCTGATGACCGATCCCATGAGAGGAATAGTGATCGTTTCGCCCGCAGCGAGAGCATTCATGTGTTCATTGATGAAATAGCGTTTGTTGACTTCCAGCGCAGCAGGTGACAGCTCTTTGCCTGTGATATAGGCCGGACAAACATCCTGACAGCGATTGCACTGAATGCAGGCGTAGGCATCGACAATTTGTGTTTTCGTCAGATCGGTCAGCGTATGTGCGCCGAACTGCTCAATGCTCTCATCTTCAAAATTGATCGGCTCAAGCTCACCGAGCGAGGTGCGGCGTGGGCGTGTGAGAAAATTGAACGGAGCCATGAAGATGTGCGCGTGCTTGCTCTGCGGGAAGTAAGGCAGAAAGATCAGAATGCTGCCCAATGCTGTCCACCAGAACAGATGCCGCAGGCCGTCCAGCGCCAGGATGCTGTAGCCTGTGAACAGCGGCGAGACGATACTCGCGAAGGGCATGAAAGCATCAATCTCATTGTGCCGCGCCAATAGCACGACTTCGCCCATGAAGCGCGATCCGACGTGGATCAGAATGAAGATCGCCACAACCATTGAGTCGGTGAAAACCGCGCCCTGTTTGACTTTGGGGTGCAGCAGCACATTGTCATGGTAGGTCAGATCGCGCTTGTTGGGCAGCACATTGCGGCGCAGGATGAAATAGACCACACCCGCCAGCACAGCCAGACTCAGCACGTCCGCCAGCAGACGATAGCCGTTGTAAAGCCCATTCGGCAGGCCCGTGAGACCACCCAACCAGGGCTCGACGCCTGGAAAGAACCCGATCAGGCCATCCACGAGATTGACGAGGAAGTAAAACGTAAAGCCCAGGACCACCCCTAGATGAAACAGGCTCGTGATCGGGCGTGCTCTGAGCGTTGTTTCTTGTGTGAGATAGACACGCAGGGCCTTCCATAGACGGGCGGGCAGATGATCGAGGTAAAGCTCGCGTTCGCCACGATTAATAATTTGCCACATTTGCAAAAAGCCGCCATATGCCGCCCCCACTGTGATGAGAGTCAGCATAACGAACAACATTTTTTCAATAGGAGATAACATAAAGAGTCCTCACAAAACACATCATTTATTGTCCCGTTAACTCTTTGGCAGTGTACCATTCCCGCTGAGTAAACGCCAAGCACGCCTTATCCATGAAATTCGGCAATCTCATGTAAGATTTTGGGCTTGATTTTCTTCTAAGAAGTGAAAACTATCACAAATGACCCCTACAACTGGAACGAGACGAGACTCATGATTGATTTTTCAGGCGTCGATAACAAAACGCAGAAGGTTTACGACATTGCCCCCAATTACACGGTGGACGATTTACGCCGCGTGACCAACGAGAGCATTGATTTTATGCTCGATATGCTGCGTGATCTGACCGATGCGGATGTGACCTTTGACCCCCTTGATCCTCTGGCAGATGATCCGCATGCTGTAGAGGGTGAAGCAAAAATTGGCTGGAGTCTGGCGCATCTCGTGGTGCATGTCACGGCCACCAGCGAAGAATGGGCCGCCTACAGCCCGATCCTGGCGCGTGGCATCGCCTATCCGTCTGAACCGCGCCTGCGTTATGAGACAGACTGGGAGACAGTCACGACGCAGGCCCAGTGTATCCAGCGTCTGGAAGAAAGCCGCCGTATGCGTCTGGCCGCGCTCGATATGTGGCCTGACACCCCGAATCTGGACGCCAAACGCGAGCTTTCCCCCCGCTTTGCTGAGTATGCAGGGCCCATCAATGCCCCGGCGTCGTTCCTTTTTGGTCTGTATCACGAACATCAGCATCGGGCCCAATTTGAGGATGTGCGTCAGCAGGCTCTCGCGGCCCGTGCCATTTCTGCCAGCTAGAACTTCGCATATTCACAATCTAAAACATAAACGGCACAGAGAGAAATCTTTGTGCCGTTTGTTATTTTTCATCGGTATTCTGAAACTAAAAGAGGGAGTTTTTATGCCTTGGTTTCAGTATATCGAGCTGCACAAAGACCTCGTGGAAGCGGATATGCAAGCCCACTACAGCCATGAGATTCAGCAGGTTCGCGTATTCGGCTTTAATGAGGAATTCTACGTCTGTGAAAAGCGCTTTCCCTTTAGCATCCTCCTCGATTTTGATGTGATTCAAGGTCTGGCTGCGAAGGGCATCCTATGGCGGCGCGGCAGCCTGTATCGCCTCCTTGTCTACTCTGCCTGTCTCATCCATGAAGATGGTTATGCTTATGCCACGATCCTGACGAATCGCGTCAAATTTGTGACCATGTTTGACGATCAAACGATTGTGCAGACGTGCTCGTTTCGCGGCAATTTTATGCGCGGCAGCAGTCCGGATGGTTCGTATATTCTGCAAATCTGTCGCAGCGGCAGCATTGCCGAGACATGGGCGATGCATCAAGCGCGGGTCAAACATGTGGCTGAGCAGGGGCGCACCACAATGCCAATTTTGAGCATGCAGGATGCCTCGCGCATTGAACGCCGCACGGATGAGATTCAGATTTACGGGTATGCCAAACCCTGGCAAGAACGCGAGAAGGCAAAGATCAAACGGGCGAGTGTCTAAGCAAACAGCATTTCTAAAACCTCGCCTATTCATATCAAAGACAACACATGGCATCGAGAGAAATCCTGATGCCATTCACGATTTTAGACTGAAGCTCTCATGGGACAGAAAAATAAGCTGTTAAGATACTCATGGGCGATGTCCCACCGAGAACTCAACAGCATGAAACTCAACACCTATGATCAAGTCTTAAAAGACGCTGTGTCCAGTGATGTGCAATCACGCTTTGTCGAGGAAATCCGCCGTATGCGGGCACTGGGCTTTAACGATGAGTTTTATCTGCGCGAAACCGTGTTTCCCTTTAGTGCGCTTCTCTTCTTTCCCATTCTCATCTATATGCATATTGTGGGGGAGCGTATACGGGTGGGCGGTCTTCTGCAAGCCATGTCCTTCAACCCATTTTTGATCCATGAGCAGAGCTATGCGTATGGCACCACGCTTAAACTCGGTGTGAAATTCACCTCGATGTTTGATGATGGTACGCTGCTGATCACAACGTCCTTTGATAACGGCGTGAAGAGCAATCCAGCCAATCGCCTGGTTCGCCAATCGTCTCTGGTCGGAGGGATTGCTGGCGCATGGAAAAAGCATACCTGGTATGTTGGCCGCTTGGCTGACCAGGGACTCGCTGTGATCGCGCCTTTGGGCATGAAAGATGTGATCCGTATGGAGCAGCGCAGCGATTCGCTCAGTATGGGCCTGATACCTGATGACCTGAAAGAGAAATTGAAGAATCAGGCTGAATAAGGATTGTTTTCGGAGGCGAAGCATAGATTGATGAAAAAACCAAGAAGCGAGAGGAGAAATAATCTTCCCTGGAAACTGTAAAAGTGACTGGTTGTCAGCCATTCATTTTTCCGTTATGATGATCCCCATGAAAACACGAATCCGCAGCACCCAGCGACACCAACCCCATTTCTAAACTCTCCTCCGTTCCTGAACGCGAGGCTGTTTTTTAGTGTCCCCTCTGCGGGGTAAATCTCACCACGATCAACTGATCAACATCCAGTATCATACGGTCCCATTACTCTTTCTGCGCCTATCCCCAGGAGTCTTTAAGTTATGAGCGCGAATCCGCTAAAACCCCGCCTGCCGCAGGGCTTCCGTGATTTTTTGCCTGCCACCATGCTCAAGCGTGAGTATGTCATCCAGACGGTGAAAGAGGTGTTTCACCTGTTTGGCTTTGAGCCGCTGCAAACCCCCGTGCTGGAACTGCGTGAGACGCTCTTTGGCAAATATGGCGAAGATGCCGAGCAGTTGATTTATGAAGCCAAGCATGGCCGCAGCGAAAAAGAGCCGATGGCGATGCGCTACGATCTCACCGTGCCGCTGGCCCGCGTGGTTGCGCAGTATGAAAATGAGATCAAGCTGCCGTTCAAACGCTATCAGATTGCTCCGGTGTGGCGCGGTGAACGTCCGCAGCGGGGACGCTATCGCGAGTTCTATCAATGCGATGCGGATATTGTGGGAGTCGCCAATATGAGCGCTGATGCTGAACTCGTGAGCCTGCTGGTGATGGCGCTGCGCAAGCTGGGGTTAACGCA
>Ga0105046_10009001_pt1 | contig 15654 bp, 12 predicted proteins | sample MAT03_FD_78385 | JGI IMG/M metagenome (GOLD analysis project Ga0105046, IMG submission 78385) | Freshwater microbial communities from Lake Fryxell liftoff mats and glacier meltwater in Antarctica - MAT-03 (megahit assembly) | ecosystem: Environmental > Aquatic > Freshwater > Ice > Liftoff...
CGCGAGACAAGATGCGGCTTCGGCACCTGGCATTGCGCACCGAACAGGCTTACCTGCAGTGGATCAGGCGCTACGTGCAGTTCCATCAGCGGCGGCATCCCCGGGACCTCGGTGCAGCGGGCGTGGAGCAATTCTTGACCCATTTGGCCGTCACCCGCAAGGTCAGCGCCAGTACCCAGAGCCAGGCCCTGCAGGCGCTCCTGTTTCTTTACCGTAATGTCCTCGGCATCGCCCTGCGCTGGCTGGACAACGCCACCCGGGCGAACCGGCCCAAGCGCCTGCCGGTGGTGCTGACCCGAGCCGAGGTGCGGTCCGTGCTGGCCGCGCTCGACGGCAGGTCGCTGCTGATTGGCCAGCTCCTGTACGGAAGCGGGCTGCGCGTCATGGAGGCCCTGCCGCGGCGGATCCGCTGCGGACCCACCTGACCCGGCTGCGGGCCTGGTTCGAGGAGGAACGGCGGCAGGTAAAACCCGGGGTCTCCCTGCCGAATGCCCTCGCGGCCAAGTACCCGGGCGCCGGCACCCAGTGGGGCTGGCAGTACGTCTTCCCCTCCGCGTCCCTCTGCCAGGACCCCGACTCGGGGCGGCCCGTCCGCCACCACGTGCACGAGAAGACCCTGCAACGAGCCATGCGCAATGCCATGCAGGCGGCCCACCTGCTGGAGGACGGCTATGACCTACGCACCGTGCAGGAGCTGCTCGGCCACAGCGACGTGAAGAGTCCGCTCGATCGGTGACTGGCTAATGACCCCATGTGCGGGCGCCCACCAGCCAGGTGGCACTCGCCATCCGCACCGAACCGGCGCTGACGTGGTTCCTGAGCGCAGCCTTGATGGCCGCGACGACTGCCACCTGGTCGTCTGCGCTGGCTGCTGCATAGGCACTCGCGGCGGGACCCATGCGCGTCAACTGCGTCACCGCATCGTCAATGCTCCCGAGATCCAGCGCCTGATCGAGCGGTTCAATGCTGATCGCGTCATAACCGCTGCGGGTGAGGATGTCGCGCAGCCGTGCGGGATCGGCAAAGGCATAGGGGCCGGGCGCCGTCGGCGGCTGAGGCTCTGGTCGCGGCAATACCGTGAAGGTGGCACTCACGGCTTCGGCCATCCAGGGATTCTCAGCCTGTGCGCGCCAGCAGATGAAGGCCAGCCGGCCCCCGACGGCAAGTGCGGCCCGCAGATTGGCGAAAGCAGCCACAGGATCGGCAAAGAACATCACGCCGAAACGCGAGACGATGAGGTCGAAGGCTGCGGGGGCGAGCCCGATCGTGGCCGCATCGCCCAGGGCAAAGGAAAGATTGCCAACGCCTCCATAACGCTCCCGGGCTACCGCCAGGATCACCGCTGAGACATCCAGCCCGAGGACTGTTCCGGCGGGGCCCGCCGCGCTCGCGCAAGCATCACTGGTAACGCCACCGCCGCACCCGACGTCGAGAACCCGTTCGCCGGCCCGCGGCGCGGCGTGAGCAAGCAGCCGCCGGGACAAGGGCTCGAGCATGCGTTCGACGCGCTGGATATTTTCGACCCAGCGGCGACCGCCCTCCTCGTTCCAGTAGGTGGGTTGATCGGGTGGTGCAGCGGGTACCTGGGTCATGATGGCGGATACTACCGTGCGCCGCGGAGGGACGGGTCTGCTGCAGCCCCTGAACGGCAGACCACGTTGCTGAACGCGTGGCAGACGTCGGCATCGCCAGTGGACGTCATCCAGTCCGCCCCCTGGGTGTGCCGCGACCCGCTGGACCAGAAGTTCCTGGACCTGCCCGTCGCGGCGGGCGCGAGCTGACTTGCCTCAACCCCGCGTGGCTTGTAGTTGGGTATCAACACTTTCAACCAACGGTGAGTGGAGGTTGGCAAGGGACTGGCAGTGGGCTAAGGACAGCTCAGAGCGAACTCTGTAGACTTCGCGCGGGTTCGGTGCGGGGCTACGGAGTCGATGCAGGGTTCACGAAACTCCCCCGTAGGAGCGCCTTCAGGCGCGACCTCCCCGCTCATCGCGCTCCTGCTCCTGCTGGTCGTCGGTTTGGCCGCCGGCAGTCCACCGGCCTACGCCCAGACCCCCACCCCCGACCAGCTCCGCCTCCTCCAGTCCCTTTCCCCCGACGAACAGCGCGCCTTGTTGGAACAAATGGGCGCTGCCGACGGCACGCGCTCCGACCCACCGCTCAGCACGCCCACCACCTCACGCCCGGCAGCGAACGATGCACCTGCGCTGGCGTTGCCAGCCCGTGAGCTGGTATTGCCACCCCGCATTCGCGGTGGCGATACGGTGTTGCTCGACCTGAAGCTGAGTGACGCTGAGGGCGATACCCGACGTGGTGGCAGCCCCGAGGCCCTGACCACCGACCAGTTGCTCCAGCGGGCGCTGGCCGCCAATCCTTACCGGCTCGACAAGGCTGGCCGCCTGCGGATCCCTGGCCTGACGGAGCTGATCCCGCTGGCCGGCCTTACCGCGAGTGAGGCCACCGAGCGCCTGACGCGGGAGCCCGCCCTGGCCCGTCTCAGCGTGCGAGTGTCGCTCCTCAACCTCGATCAGATCGGCGTGGATGCCCTGAAGCCCTTTGGCTACGACCTCTTCGAGAACGTGCCCACCACTTTTGCGCCCGCCACCGACATCCCGGTGCCCCGGGAGTACGTCCTGGGCCCCGGTGACACCGTGAAGGTGCAGCTCATTGGCAGTGTCAAGGCCAGTTACTCGCTGGTGGTGGGCCGGGACGGGGAGATTCGCTTCCCCGAGTTGGGTCCGATCGCCGTGACAGGGCTGTCCTACGACGAAATGGAGCGGCGCATCGAGGACACCGTGGCGGCGCAAATGATCGGCACGCGCGCTGTCGTCGGTCTCGGTGCACTGCGGTCCATGCAGGTTCTGGTGACGGGCGAAGCAGCCCGCCCGGGCTCCTACACCATCGGCGGCCTGTCCACGATGACCAACGCCCTGCTGGTCAGTGGCGGCGTAACGCCCATTGGCTCGCTCCGGAGGGTACAGCTGAAGCGCGATGGCCGCGTCATCGCGACGCTGGATCTGTACGCGCTGCTCCTTAAGGGCGATTCCAGCAGTGATGTCCGCATACTTTCCGGCGATCTCATCTTCATTCCGCCGGTTGGGCCGACGGCCGGGATTGCCGGCGAGATTCGGCGGCCCGCCATCTACGAGTTCCGTGGTGCCGCCACGGTGAATGATCTCATTGCCCTGGGCGGCGGCCTCACTGCAGAAGCGGCACCCCGGCTCGCACGGCTGGAACGCATTGATCCAGCCAGGGGACGGGTGCTGCTGGACGTGGATCTGAATACGCCGGAGGGTCGCGCCACGCCGCTACGCCCGGGTGACGTCCTGCGCATCGAAACGGTCCGGCCAACGCTCGCGGATTCCATCACCCTGGCGGGCCATGTCTACCGTCCGGGTCTGTCCCAGTTCCGTGCAGGCCTGCGCCTGACCGACGTGCTGCCATCGGTGGACGATCTGCGGCCAAACGCGGACCTGAACTACGTGCTGATCCGCCGGGAGCTGCTGCCGGACCGGCGCGTCGCCGCGCTATCGGCCGATCTGGCCCGCGCCCTCGAGCAGCCGCTGTCGGCGGCGAACGTGGTCTTGAACCCGCGGGACCAGATCATTGTTTTCGACATGCAGTCGTCCCGGACACCACAGCTGCAGCCGTTGCTGGACGATCTCCGGCGCCAGGGCACCCGGGACCAGCCCAGCCAGGTGGTGAGCATTGACGGCAGCGTGCGCATGCCCGGCGCCTACCCGCTGGAAGCAGGGATGACGGTGACCGACCTGGTGCGGGCCGGCGGCAGCCTGGACGAAGCGGCCTTTGGCGCCGAGGCGGAACTGGCTCGTTACGAGGTGGTGGATGGCGAAACCCGGCGTACGGAGCTTGTGACGATCAACCTGTCGTCGGCTTTGGCGGGTGATGCGGCGGCGAACATCGCGCTCCAGCCCTTCGATCTGCTGACCATCAGACAGGTGCCGAAGTGGACGCAGCAGGAATCGGTGCGGCTGGAGGGCGAGGTGCGTTTCCCCGGGCGCTATGCGATCCAGCGGGGCGAAACGCTGGCGGCAGTGATCGACAGAGCAGGGGGCCTGACCGACCTCGCGTTTCCCGAAGGCGTGGTCTTCACCCGCAAGAGCCTGGAAGAACGCGAAGCGGAACAGATCAGGGGGCTTACCGCCCGACTGGAGCGGGAGCTGACGGCGATCGCGCTGCAGAATAGCCAGGGGCCAGTAGCGGGACAAAACAGTGCCCAGTCACTGGCCATCGGCCAGTCCCTTCTGGCGGAGTTGCGTGGCGCGAAGCCGGTTGGCCGGCTCGCCATCGATCTGCCCCGGGCCCTCAAGGCCCAGCCGGGAAGTGCCGATGACATCCTCCTGAAGGATAACGACCGCCTGTTCGTGCCCCAGCGGAGCCAGGAGGTGACGGTGCTTGGCGAAGTGCAGACCGTGACCTCCCACCTGTTTCAGCCGGATCTGGGGCGCAACGACTACGTGAATCTGAGTGGCGGCATGACCCAGAAGGCTGATAGCAAGCGGATCTATGTGGTGCGGGCCAACGGTCAGGTCGTGGCGTCCGGCGGTCGCTGGTCCGGCGGCGGCAGTCGCAGCATCCGGCCTGGCGACACGATCGTCGTGCCCGTGGACACCCAGAGCCTGCCGCCGCTGACCGTGTGGACGGCGGTAACCAGCATTATCTTCAACCTGGCTGTCGCGGTGGCGGCGGTGAATTCTTTTTAGTGGCGGCATGATGACCTCAGCAGCGACCGATCCAGGGCTGACGGTGATAACCCTCGCCGACATCGTGGGTGCGGTGGGGCAGCTGAAGGCTTACTGGATCGGCGGTGCGCTATTGGGCCTTGCGGTGGCACTGGCCGTCGGATTTTTGATGCGGCCGGTGTATCGCGCATCGGCAGTGCTGATGCCGGTCGCGAGCAAGGAGTTGGGTAGCGGAGCCGTTGCCGGCCTCCTGTCACGGCTCGGTGGTGGCGCGGGCCTGGGGCTTGGAGATAACTCGCAACGTGACGAGGCGCTTGCCGTGCTCAAGTCCCGTCAATTTGCCGAGCAGCTGATTGCTGATGAGAAACTCCTCCCTGTATTTTTCCCCGATAAATGGGATGCTGCCAGCGGGACGTGGTCTGAAATGGACCCGAAACGCATACCGAGCGCTTGGGATGCCTGGATCTACTTCGACCGCAACGTGCGCACTGTGCTCGAAGATCAGGATCGCGGACTGGTGACAATACGGGTGGAGTGGTCCGATCCGGTAGAGGCGGCCCGCTGGGCCAACCTGATGGTGGCGCGCGCCAACGAAGACTTGCGCGCCCGGAAGCTGCGCCAGCTGGAGAGCAGTCTCGAGTTCCTCCAGTCGGAACTGCGCAACGCCCAGCTGGTAGAGCTGCGGGCAGCGATCTCACAGGTTATGGAATCGCAGATCAACGAACGAATGCTCGCGAACGTCAGGCCGGAGTATGCCTTCAGGATCATCGATCCGGCAGTCGCTGCCGATGTCGATCAGCCGGAGCGTCCGAAGAAGCTGCTATTGGCGGCTGTGGGGCTGTCAGCGGGTGCGATGTTTGGGCTGGTCGTTGGTCTTGCTGTTGCATACGCGCGGCGGCACACGGGCCTCGAGGCAGCCGCTTAGCAGATTAGCGCAGGGCAGGGATCGCCTTGAATAGAACCGAACCAGTCAGCACGCTTCAACGATGGGCCGAACACCTTCCAGGCCTGGCGGGCACAAATCGCTCCACGTGGGAGCCGCTTGTGCGGGGTGCTGTCGCGGTACTCGGCATCACAGCGATCGCGCAGCTTCTGGCACTCGGCCTGCAGCTTTTGTTTGCCCGGCTGCTCGGGCCAACCGAGTTCGGCGTTTACAGCTTCGTGTTTGCGGGCCTGGGCTTGTGCCTTATTGTTGCCAAGCTAGGTTTGGATACCACGCTCGTCCGGCTGGTTGCGGAGTTTGTTGCCGGGGGCGACCTGGGTCGACTGCGGGGGCTGGTGAGGATTGCCCGCACGACTGGACCGTTGCTCGGTATTCTCGTGGGCGCTTTTGTCCTGTTCCTCCTGACGAATACTGGCCGGGCCGAGTCGCCATCGCTGTACCGGGGTCTGGTAGTAGGGGCGGTGCTTCTGCCACTCGCCGTGTATTCGGAACTCACGGCGGCAACACTACGAGGGTTCCGCCGAGTGGGAGTGGCCCTGGCCGGGGACGGCATCGTACGGCCCTGTGTGGCGGGCGCAGCCGTTCTTGTTCTGGCTGCTCGTTGGCCCGCTGCATTGACCGGTTCTTCGGCATTGCTGGCTTATCTTGCTGGTACGATTGCCTCGCTGATTGTCACAAGCGTCGTCCTTCACCGTATCCTGCCGAAAGCGGCTGCAACAGCTGACTTTACGGATATCCGCCGTTACCTGCGCATCGCTACATCACTCATGTTGGCGAGTGGGTTTCTGGTGGCCATGTACTCACTTGATACGGTCATGTTGGGGCTTCTTGCCGACACCACCACCGCTGGCTTCTACAGCGTGGCCTCGCGGATTGCCATTGTTGTACTGTTCGTGATGAATGCGGCACAGATGGTGGCTGCTCCGATGCTGGCCGCGGCGACCGCTTCCAAGGGGACTTCTGAACTGCGTGGCGTCGTGCGTACGCTGAATGCCCTTGCTATTCTGGCGGCAGTTCCTGCTAGCGTCCTGCTGCTGCTCGCCGCCGAGCCCATCATGGGAATGTTCGGTGCTGAGTTTCGTGAGGCTGCTCCTGCCTTGCGGATACTCGTCTTGTCGCAACTTCTCAATGTACTCACGGGGCCTACGGGCGTGGTTCTCTCCATGACCGGGCAGGAGCGCCTTCTGGTTCGCTTGCTGTTTGCTGGGTTGGCCGCCAATGCCGTGCTGAACCTCATCTGGATTCCGACCTACGGCCTGTTCGGCGCTGCTGCGTCGGCACTAGTCGCACATGCGGGGTGGAACATCGCCGGCGTGTTCGTCATCAGGTCACGTCTGGCGATCGATATCACGCCGATGGATCTCTTTCGTCGGGCCGAAGTGCGGCCGGCATGAGTTAGCGACATGCAGTGGCTGTTTATCACCATTGTGCTGGCTGGTGCGGGCTACTTCGTTGGTGCCAGGCGGCGGCTGGACGCCTTCACCGTGGCGTTCTTCGCCGCTGTCATCTACTTTCTCCCGGGATTGTCTGGTTATACGCTCACCCCGATAAGCCCGCGCACGCCCATCAAGTTGCCCGTGGCCCTGGAATCCGAGGCGATCGGCATCATGAGTGCCGTGACCTTGCTCATCATCGTGGGTGGAATGTTATGGGACCGTTGGGACCGCGGCAGGACAGCACCCTCTTGGGTGCTGGAGGACTCCCGACTAGCGACATGGGTTGCCTTGGGTCTCGGTCTTTTCGGCGTTGCCCTGACTGGCATCGAGTCTGGGGGAGTTGCATTCACTGCCGAAAAGAGTGAAGTCATTAACGTTGTCGGTCGGGGTCACCTGCTTTGGCAGATGGGAGCCACGATTGGTGCCGTTCTGGCGTTCGCTCGGCGTCAACGATTTGCGGGGCTGGTTGGCTGGCTCCTGTTGATTCTCGATATGTGGATCGGATTTCGCTACGCGTTTGCCACGAGTTTCATCGCCATCGGTCTGGTGTGGCTCTCACGGCCAGCGCCGTTTCGTCTTGGGTTGCTCCGTCTGCGCTACTGGGTCGTCATCCTCGCCGGTGGGCTTCTCGTTATCTCCTACCAGAACCTCAAGGAACCCCTCCGCGCCGGCGACTGGGGTGAGATTATCGAAAGGACAACCAATCCATTGTGGTATGCCGATGGCATCCTGACGTCGGAGCCATTCACCACCCAGACTGTGCTTAACGAGATCGTTCGCAACGACTTCCGGACCGGTACCGACCACCTCGAGTCGGCTGCTTATCACTTGATCCTTTTTGCGCCGGCGTTAGGGGAGGAGGCCGTACGGTTTAATCGTCTCTATCAACCCGCCCTGTTTCCTCTGGTCGACCATGGCCTTGCCAACAATATCTGGGCGCAGATGTGGAGTGCCGGCGACTGGCCACTGCTGTTGGCCTTTGTGCTGGTCTTTCTGGCCGGGCTGGCGTTCTGGTCGCGGCTGCTACGGTCCGCCGATCCCGCCGTAAAGACTTATGCCGCTGTCGCGATCGCGTACTGGGCTTTTTATATTCACCGCAATGAGCTGCAAGGCGTTGTCGGGGCCCAAAAGCAGCTGCTTCTCGTCTGGATAGCCTGCGTCATATTATCAATTGCCCTGGCCACGCTGACGCAGGGACGTGTCACGGACAGAAAGTCAGGTCTGCCAAGTGCCGGGTAGTTGTCTGCGAATTGGGCTATTGATTCGTGCCCTGACGCTCGGTGGCGCCGAGCGCCAGCTGGTCAACCTGGCCGTGGGTATGCGTCGCGCCGGACACGATGTGCAAGTGCTCGTCTTCTACCGGGAGGGAACTGCGCTGGAGGCGGAGGTCGAGGCTGCAGGTATACCGCTGGTCGATCTCAGGAAGCGGGGCCGATGGGATCTGCCGGCGTTTCTGGGGCGTCTGCGGAGCGCAGTCCGAGCGAGCGAGTTGGATGTGATCTATTCGTTCCTGCCCACAGCAAACGTACTGGCGGCACTAATCTGGGGTGGTTCCGACAGTCCCGCCGTGGTCTGGGGTATACGCGGCACTGATGCCTGGCGCGACAGCAACGACTGGCTAGGCCGCGCTGTCGTCCTTGCCGAGCAACGGCTCAAGCAGCGCGCCATCGCCATAATTGCAAACTCGACAACAGCTATTGAGAAATGTCGGGCGCTAGGGTGGCCATCGGCCCGGCTGCACCTGGTGCCGAATGGTCTCGACCCCGACGCGTTTCGATTTGATCCGCGGGCGCGAGACGTGATGCGCAACGCCTGGGGAATGTGCCCGACCGAGCGGCTGATCGGCGTCGCAGGGCGACTGGATCCTGTCAAGGGTCTGGAAGTTCTGCTGAGCGCTACGAAGACCTTGAGTGCGGAGTCGCCAGCACTCCGCGTCATCGTTGCCGGCGAGGGCTCATCCACCTACACCTCCTCCCTCCGGCACCAGGTCCGGGAGCTTGGCCTCGAGGCTCAGGTACTCTGGTTAGGTCGGATCGAGAACATGGCGGGCTTCTACAGTGCTATTGACCTGTTGTGCCTGCCATCACTGTCGGAAGGCTGTTCCAATGTGGTAGGTGAGGCGCTGGCGTGCGGGACGCCCGTAGTGGCGACGCGGGTGGGCGATAACGCTCTGCTGATACCTGACGCGTCGTGGTTAGCGGAGGCGGGGAACCCCGCAGATCTTGCACGGGTCCTGCGCCTTGTGCTGGCGTCGAGCGGCGGGACGTGTCGGGAAGTGCTACGGCGGGACATTCTTGACCACCTCGATTTTTCCACACTGATTCAGCGGACCGTGGCAATCCTTCGCTCGGCAGCCGAACCTCCACGCTCTTCCTGGGCCCCCTGAGGCAAGGCCCTTGGAGCTGCTTCCCGTGATCAAGGGTCTCGCGACATGGATTCCCTTCGCCTATGACGCCCGTCGGGGGGAGACAGGCGGGACAAGTAGCGCCCGCTACTGCTACTCCGTCTGGCTGCGCCATCTCGTGGCCTTGCGTGATGCCGGAGTTGTACGTCGGTTTGCCTCGATCGCAGAGTTGGGTCCGGGCGATTCGCTGGGGATCGGCCTGGCGGCCATGCTGTGTGGGGCAGATCGCTTGCAGGCCCTTGATGTCGTGCCCTACGCAAATGCCGAGGTGAACATCGGCGTGCTCGCACAGTTAGCCGAGTTGGTGCGTCGCCAGGTTCCGATCCCGGGTGACGACGAGTTTCCGGGCGTCGTTCCGCGGCTCCCGGACTATCGTTTTCCACGGGGTATTCTTGGGGATGTTCCGACAGACGAGAGCGGGTTGGCCGACAGACTTGCGCTGATCGAGAAGGCATTGCGTGCCGAGCCTTCCAGGCTGACGGTGACTTATCGGGTGCCGTGGAATTCGAGGACGCTCACGATCGGCGAACCGGTTGACCTGCTGTATTCCCAGGCTGTGCTGGAGCATGTCAATGAGCCAGAGGCGGCGTACCAGGCCATGGCCCGCTGGGTAGTCCCTGGCGGTGCGATGTCGCATGTCATCGACCTGCGCAGCCATCGGCTGACATCGGGATGGGACGGTCATCTGCAGTACTCGTCGACAGTGTGGCGGCTGGTGAAAGGTGCCCGGCCGTACCTGCTAAACCGACAGTCCGCGACTCAACACCGGCAGTGGCTTGAGGCGAGCGGGTTCCGGGTGATTCGGGAAGCCCGGGTCCACCTTGCGCCCACGGTGGCCAGCCGGGATCTGGCTGCTCCTTATCGCCACTGGTCGGAAGAGGATCGCCGAACGGCCTCGGTCCACTTCGTCGCGGTACGCAACTGATGGACGTGATGCTCCTGACCATGGTCTTCCCCTGGCCTTCCGAGGCATTCGCCGGGGTCGAAGTACGGGCGCTTCGAGCAGGTGGGGCGAAGCTGCGGGTTCGCACCCTGCGCTCGGCACATGCGCAGCGCGCTGGGCTTTTGCATGACTGGCGTCTCGAAGATCTGGATTTAACGTCCTGGAGCGTGGACAGCGTTGTCCGCGGCTGTGCGTTTCTCGTTCGCCACCCCTGGATGGCCCTGCGGACTCTTGCCTGGCTGTTTCGCCACGGGTGGTCGCGGCCCGCACTCCTGGCCCGCTGCCTGTTATTGACGCCCCGAATGTTCGATATCTTTGCCGAGATGCTGGTGCGTCCTCCCCAGGTGCTTTGCCTGTTCTGGGGGCACTATCCGTCCGTTCTGGCCTACATGGCCCAGACGTGGCTGCCAAAGGTTCACGTGGCGATGTCACTAAATGCGTACGACCTCGTCTACGCTTTCCCGCCGTCCGCGAGTGTCGCCGGGGACGCGGATAGCCTCTGGACCATTGCCCGTGCAAACCTTCCGGCGATTGGCGCTCTGGGTATCGATACATCGCGAGTCCATGTGAGTCCGCACGGGATTGAGGTTGGGCAGGTACCGGCGAGATGCGACAACAAGGATGCCAATCAACTGGTCACCATTGCGCGGCTTGAAGAGAACAAGGGCGTTGACGACGTGATCCGGGCTGTTGCGGCCGTTGCCGGCGATCGCCCGCAGTTGCGGCTCACTATTATTGGTGAAGGTCCCGACCGTGGGCGTCTCGAGAGGCTGGTCAGGGATAGTGGTCTGACGGATCGAGTCCTGTTTACCGGCGGTATATTGCACTCGAAGGTGTATGGGCACTTGTGCGGGGGGAGCGTCCTGCTGCTGCTTTCCCGGTCACCTGCGGAGCGGCTCCCGAACGCCGTAAAGGAAGCGATGGCATGCCGCTGCCTCTGCATCATCACAAAAACACCGGGTATCGAGGATTTGCTGGCGCCCCTGGAGCACCGGATGGTGGTCGCCCAGGGTGACTGGCGGGGAGCGGCTGACTGGCTCGCAACCGTGTTCAGAGACCCGGCCACGTTCGAACGCGACAGGGACGCGGCACGCCGCTTTGTGCTGGCGGACCTGGATGCCCAGAGCATCGCGCGGGAGCGCCTCCGGGTCTGGGCAGATGTCACATGACGAACCCGTTGCGCCCCGGCGTATCTGTCATCGTGCCTTGTCGCAACGAGCGGGGTGCGATCGATACGTTCATGGCCAACGTGCGCGCTCAGGAGGCTGTTCCGGGCGGAATGGAAGTTCTTATCGCAGACGGCCGTAGTAACGACGGAACCCGTGAAATCCTTGAGAATTTATCGCGCCAGGACTCGCGCGTGGTGCTGATAGACAACCCGGGCCTTACCGTGTCGGCCGGGTTAAACCTCGCCATCCGGCGCGCCCGGGGCTTGTGCGTGGCCCGCATGGACGTGCATAGCGAATACGCGCCGGACTACCTGCGACGTTGCCTGGAAGAGCTGGAACGAACCGGGGCCGGTAACGTGGGCGGACCGGCTCTCACCCGAGCCGACGGCTTCTTTCAGCGCGCTAATGCCGCTGCATACGGCTCCGCGTTTGCCGTCGGTGGCGCCCGGTTTCACGACGCCTGCTTCGAGGGACCGGTGGACACGGTGCCCTATGGATGCTGGCGGAAACAGACGCTGGAAGACCTTGGCGGTTTTGATGAAGCGCTGGTGCGAAATCAGGACGACGAGCTGAACTTGCGGCTAATTCGCCAGGGTGGAACGATCTGGCAAACCCCGCGCATCCGTTCTTGGTATCGGCCCAGGAACAATGCGATTGGCCTTTTTCGCCAGTACTTTCAGTACGGCTACTGGAAAGTGCACGTCATCCGGAAACACCGGCTGCCGGGTTCCTTGCGCCATTTAGTCCCACCCCTGACGGTGGCGGCTGGTCTGCTCTTGCTCGTGGCGAGCGTGATGGTCCCGACCGCCGCGATGGTGCTTGCATTTTGTGTGCTGGCCTATCTGGCTATCGGTCTTGTTGCCTCAGTCATAACCTGCAGGCGACTCGGGCAGTGGAGGCTGCTGCCAGTACTGCCCTTCGTTTTCGCGATCTATCATTTTTCTTACGGACTCGGCTTTCTGCGTGCGTTGGCGGACTTGGCGCTCCGTCGGGGCGTCCCAAGTGCCAAGCTATCGGATCTGACCCGATGATGGAGGACAGGATCACCGCGGAAAGCCGGGCGATACATGAGCGGTATGCGCGTCGTACGCAAACCTATGATCCATTAGCGCCTTGGGTGCTGATGACGCGCCAGGAACTGGAGCGTGCCCTGAGTCACTGGGCGCGGCACGCATTTCCGTCTGGAGTAGCCCAGGTGACGCTACTGGAAGTTGGCTGCGGGTCCGGGGGCAATCTTCAGCAGTTGCTGCGCCTCGGCTTTGCCCCTGAAAACCTGTCAGGAAATGAACTGCAAGCGGAGCGGGTAGCTCAGGCGGCCCGCAATCTTCCCGCTGGGGTTCGGATCAAGGCTGGCAATGCACTGGATCTCAATCTGGCGCCGGGGTCCCTTGACGTGGTGTTTCAGTCTCTGGTCTTCAGTTCCGTGCTGGACAACGATATACAGGCAATGCTGGCGAGAAAGATGTGGCAGTGGATCCGCCCCGGCGGCGGCATCCTGTGGTACGACTTTACGGTCAATAACCCTTCCAACGCGGATGTCCGGGGAGTGCCCCTGCGGCGCGTTCGTGAGCTGTTTCCCGAGGCGTCGATGCAGTCCTGGCGTGTAACCTTGGCGCCGCCACTGAGCCGGCTGGTAACAAGGCTGCATCCAGCCCTTTACGGATGGTGCAATCTTGTTCCCTGGTTGCGTACCCATCAGCTCTGCTGGCTCCAGAAACGAACAGTCTTGACGCCATGAGGTCCGAGCCGCCGTTCATTCCCTTCGCGATCCCCGACATCGGTGAAGAAGAAATCGCCGAAGTGGTCCGTTGCCTGAGATCCGGCTGGATCACCACCGGGCCAATGGCCCGCCAGTTTGAGAGCGACTTCGCTCAGTTCATCGGTGGTGGTGTCGAGGCCGTCAGCGTGAACTCGGCCACTGCCGGCCTGCACCTGGCACTCGAGGCCTTGGGCATCGGACCCGGCGACCGGGTGTTGACGACTCCATACACGTTTACGGCCACCGCCGAGGTCGTGCGCTACCTCGGCGCCGAGCCTGTTTTTGCCGATATCGATCCCCGTACCTTCAACCTCGACCCGGCTGCAGCAGCCGAGGTGCTGAAGCGCGAGTCCGCCGTAAAGGCCATCATCCCTGTGCATTTCGCAGGACAGTCCTGCGAAATGGACGAGCTGGGAAAGCTGGCGGCGACCGCGGGCATTCACGTGGTGGAAGACGCCGCCCATGCGCTGCCGGCCACGTGGAAGGGCGCAATGATTGGCGCGTTGCCTACCGCTGCGGCCGTCTTCAGTTTCTATGCGACAAAGACCATTGCAACCGGCGAGGGGGGCATGATCGTGTCCCGGAACAAGGAGCTCCTCGCCCGGGCCCGCACCATGCGCCTGCACGGTATCAATCGGGATGTCTTTGACCGCTACCAGTCGAAAACGCCGGCGTGGTACTACGAGGTGGTTGCTCCCGGCTTCAAGTACAACATGCCCGATGTGGCGGCTGCGATAGGCGTGCACCAGTTGCGCAAGGCCGGGCAGTTTCGGCAGCGAAGGGCCGCCATCGCCGCGGCCTACACAGTCGGGTTTGCCGATTTGCCCCTGCGGACCCCCGTGGTGGTCCACCCGGACGAGCTGCACGCCTGGCACCTCTATGTGTTGCAGCTGGATCTGCCGGCGCTGCGGATCGGCCGGGACCGTGTCATTGAGTTGCTGGCCGAACGGGGCATCGGGACGAGCGTTCATTTCATTCCCCTGCACCTGCACCCCTACTGGCGGGACCGCTACGGCTTCCGTCCGGGAGATTTTCCCCAGGCGCTCCAAGCCTACGAGCGAGCCGTCAGCCTGCCGATCCACACCCGATTGAGCGCTGACGATGTCAGCCGGGTCATCGAGACGGTGCGCGACGTCTTGCTCGCCAATCTGGCCTGATGGTCAAGCGCGGCTTCGATCTGCTGGTGAGTGCCACGGCCCTGCTGGTCCTGTGGCCACTACTGCTGATCGTGGGGCTGGTGATCCGGCTGGACAGCCCGGGCCCCGCCGTGTTCCGGCAGGAGCGGGTGGGGCGTTTCGGCCGGCCCTTCCGGATGCTCAAATTTCGGACCATGCGGGCTGAGGCGGTGGCGCCTGGCCCGCTGATCACCGTCGCGGGAGATCGGCGCATTACCCGGGTTGGCGGGTGGCTGCGGGCGACGAAGTTGGATGAACTGCTCCAGCTGGTCAATGTGCTGAAAGGTGACATGAGTCTCGTTGGTCCGCGGCCGGAGGTGGCGAAATACGTGGCTATGTATCCGCCGGCAGAGAGGGCTCTGATTCTCTCGGTCCGGCCAGGGGTTACGGATGAGGCGGCCGTTCAGTTTCGCGACGAGGGCTCCCTGCTGGCAGCAACCCACGACCCGGAGCGGTACTACGTCGAGGAGATCCTGCCCCGCAAGGTTCGCCTCTACACTGATTACGTGCGCGGCCGCACTTTCGGCGGGGATCTGGCGCTGCTGGGACGAACCTGTCTGGTGGTGTTCAGATCAGGCGGGAAGTAATCTGGATAGATCGCGGAAGTAATTGATTTAACGATACACTCGAGCCACCTATTGGGCAGGAAGGGACATGCTGCCACTCACGGTCAAAGCGCGTCTGGTGAGGCTCCCCCCGGTCGCGAAGAAGCTGATTCTCGCCGGCAGTGACGCCGTAATCCTGGTCTCGGCGCTGGGCATCGGTCTCGTGCTGCTGGGTGATGCGCCGTTCCGCTCACTGGCGCAGCTGCAGTTACTGTTTGCCCTGGTGATCATCGCGGGCATTCCCCTGCTGGCGTCCCAGGGACTCTACCGGGCCATCATCCGTTTCATTGGCGAGGAGATGCTGTTCGGCGCGCTGCGCGGTGGGAGCATCCTCGCTGTCCTCGTCTGGCTGGTGGACTACTACACGACTCGCTCGCCGACCAGCAGCGCGGCGCTCGGGCTCGTGTTCTGGGCCTTTCTTGTTTTCGGCCTGTCGGCGAGCCGGCTGTTGATGCGCGCTGCACTGGCCCGCCGCTCCGCGCGGGGCGAACCGGTGGTCATCTACGGCGCGGGCCAG
>Ga0105046_10009002_pt1 | contig 15652 bp, 12 predicted proteins | sample MAT03_FD_78385 | JGI IMG/M metagenome (GOLD analysis project Ga0105046, IMG submission 78385) | Freshwater microbial communities from Lake Fryxell liftoff mats and glacier meltwater in Antarctica - MAT-03 (megahit assembly) | ecosystem: Environmental > Aquatic > Freshwater > Ice > Liftoff...
AATGAGAGAGTGGATTTTAGAAAATGCCCTGGCAGAGGAAGAGGAATTAGACGAAATAGAAAAATTAGCAGCAACTTTTGTAAGAGAAAGTAAGCAAAGTGCATGGGATAAATATTTTACTCCCATAAAAGCTATGGTGGCAGAAGTAGTTCATTTGCTGGGCAATGCAGAGGCTTTACATCCCGATATAAAAAAGCACGCTACAGAACTGACAGACTTAAGAGAACCTATGAGAAGGGATATTCTTAAAACATTATTTACCTGCATACAAATTATGCCTGCATCGCATGAAGCTGCCGGTGAAGTAAGTGCGTATTATTTTGACCTGCTTAAAAAAAGCGAAGCCTTGTATGACAGTCAGCTTTATAATGAAGGATCAAAATCTGCATTAAAAGTTCCAGTCATCCCGGTCTATTATAAAGATGATAGTGCAATGGTGAATGGATTTGAAATATTGAATAAATATTTTGATCAATTGTTTACTGCCAATCCTAAAGTAGCCGCATTTGGCGAAGACCTTGGTCATATTGGTGATGTGAACCAGGGCTTTAGCGGCCTGCAGGAAAAACATGGCAAACACCGTATTTTCGATACAGGTATTCGAGAGCTTACCATTATGGGACAGGGAATTGGTATGGCATTACGTGGATTAAGACCTATTGCAGAAATACAATACCTCGATTACCTTTTATATGGTTTGCAGCCATTGAGCGATGATGTGGCAACTACCCATTTTCGCACTGCAGGCCAGCAAAGTGTTCCATTAATTGTACGCACCCGTGGCCACAGGCTGGAAGGTATATGGCATAGCGGTTCACCCATGGGGATGATCATCAATGCGCTGAGGGGAATGTATGTATGCGTACCCCGCAATATGACACAGGCAGTAGGAATGTATAATACAATGCTGCAAAGCAACGACCCCGCACTTATTATTGAATGCCTTAATGGATACCGGCTTAAAGAAAAATTACCATCCAATTTATTGGCTTATACAGTGCCGCTGGGGATTCCGGAAATTATTAAAAAAGGAGATGATATTACCCTGGTAAGTTATGGTTCTACTTTAAGAATTGTGCAGGAAGCTGCTGCCACTTTAGAGAAAACGGGCATCCACTGCGAAGTGATAGACGTACAAACATTATTACCATTTGATATTAATCACAGCATTGTAGCATCATTGAAAAAAACAAGCCGTATCTTATTTATAGATGAAGATGTTCCTGGCGGGGCTGCAGCCTATATGTTTAATAAAGTGATGGAAGAACAAAAAGGTTACAAATACCTGGATGTTTCGCCACGCACACTCACTGCCAAAGCGCACCGGCCGGGTTATGGCAGTGATGGAGATTATTTTGCAAAGCCCAATACAGAAGATGTAGTAAGAGTAGTGAAGGAAATGATGGCTGAATAAGAACTACTGAATAATATTTTAAGGGAACCGGTTGGTTCCCTTTTTTAATATATAATTTTCCTACCCGGTTTTTTAAATTATTTGAGAAGAGTTTTGCTCAATCTATTTTTTTAATGGCTTAAAATTTCTATCTTATAGAACTAAATTATTTTTAAATCTAAATTCATATTATCATGGCTATTGTAAAAGTTATCGAATTAATTGCTTCTTCTACCGTAGGAATAGAAGATGCCATTCAGCAGGCAGTAAACGAAGCTTCCAAAACTGTGCGTAATATTGATTCCGTTTACGTAAAAGATATTAAAGCCCATGTAAAGGATGGCAAAGTAAGCACCTATGGGGTGGTTTGTAAAGTATCTTTCAGGCTTGATTAATTTTTTTATCATTAACAATTTTAAAAGCTCACTTTACCGGTGGGCTTTTTTTATTTAAGATTATGATACACTTTTTGCACATCCTCATCCTGTTCCAGTTTATCTACCAGTTTCAGCACATCATTGGCTTCTTCTTCTCCCAGTTCTACCGTGGTTGTTGGAATTCGGGTAAGCTCTGCCGTTATTACTTCAAATTTTTTCTCATCCAGCGCCTTGGCCATATGACCGTATTCATTAAACGGCGTACGGATAACGATATTTCCTTCTGCATCCTCACCAATTTCTTCCAGGCCAAAATCAATCAGTTCCAGTTCCAGGTCATCCACATTTTGTCCGGCGGATTTTATTTTAAATTCTGCCATATGATTAAAGCCAAAACTTACACTTCCGCTGGTTCCCAGCGAACCATGACCTTTTGTAAAATGCATTCTTACGTTGGCCACTGTTCTGGTAGAATTATCAGTGGCAGTTTCTACCATCACAGCCACTCCGTGCGGAGCATATCCTTCATATAAAATTTCTTCGTAATTGCTGGTATCTTTACCCATGGCCCTTTTAATGGCAGCTTCCACCCTGTCTTTTGGCATACCGCATGCCCGGGCATTCAGGTAACATCTTCTCAATGCCGGGTTATTATCCGGGTCTGGTCCACTAGCCTTCACAGCAATAGCTATTTCTTTTCCAATTCTGGTAAAGTTTTTAGCCATTTTATCCCAACGGGCAAACATGGAGCTTTTTCGTACTTCAAATATCCTTCCCATAGAATGTTTATTTTTTTATTAGATGATTTGTAAATGGTCAATGGTTGTAAGGGCTGCAAATTTAAGAAAGATAGGAACACGGATCACAATGAATTAAACTAAGGATAGAACAAGGCATACCAATGGTTTAGTAGATTGCAAAATTTTTGTAAACGGGATAAAGTATTTTTATTTTATGTAAATGGTTTTTAATTTTTATCAGTGTTCATTTGCCCCTTCCATCTCCTCCATGTATCTGTCTTATATTTGCCGCATGCAACAGCTATTTTCTTACGAACAGTTATTTAATTTTTCAAATGCTATTTTTCTAAAAATCGGTTGCTCCCCAAAAGATGCCGATACTGCAACCAGGGTGTTGCTCAGTGCCGACCTTAGGGGTGTAGATAGCCATGGAGTGGCCCGCCTTGGTGGATATGTAAGACTGTGGCAAACGCAACGCATTAATGCAACACCCGATATAAAAATTATTCATGAAACACCCAGTACAGCCGTAGTGGATGGAGATAGTGGATTGGGATTGGTAGTAGCTCCGGCAGCCATGCAGGTAGCAATCAATAAAGCCCTGCTGGTGGGTACCGGCTGGGTAAGTGTGCAAAACAGTAATCATTTTGGCATAGCCGGTTATCATGCAATGATGGCACTGCCCCATGATATGATTGGCATTGCCATGACGAATGCCTCTGCACTGGTGGCACCTACATTTTCTACCGAAAAATTATTAGGCACCAATCCTATTGCTGTTGCTATCCCTGCCGGGGATGAACAGCCTTTTGTTGCCGATTTTGCTACCACTACCGCAGCCAACGGAAAACTGGAGATGCTGCAAAGAAAAAATAAACCCACTCCCGGCGGATGGGTACAAACAAAAGATGGCAGCCCCAGCACCGATGCATCCGAATTAAAACAGGGAGGAGCGCTGCTTCCATTAGGTGGCGACAGGGAACATGGCAGCCACAAAGGATATATGCTGGGCAGTGTGGTAGATATCTTTTCTGCCATTTTAAGTGGCGCTAATTATGGGCCATGGGTACCACCTTTTCCTGCATATATTCCCATGCCCGAAAATATGCCGGGCAAAGGAATCGGTCATTTTTTTGGGGCAATGCGCATTGATGCTTTTAGGCCCGCAGCCGATTTTAAAACCAACATGGATCAATGGATCCGCCGTTTTAAAACAGCCCAAACCATTGATGGTATTCAATCGGTAATTATACCCGGCGAGCCCGAAACGGCCATGGAAGCAATGCACAGGGAAAATGGGATACCGCTTATACCTGCAGTGATAGATGATCTTAAAAAATTAGCAGCAGATTTTTCCATAAACTTTTAAAGATTTAATGTTGATAGTGCAGCATAACATCCGCATATTAACTCTTAGTAAAAAACATCCTTATGAGATTATTGTGGATATTAATTGTAATAAGTACTTTTTCTTCATGCTGGCCTAAAGTAAAACCTGGTGAACCTCGAAACAACACTCAAAAAGTTTTTGGATACAAACCAGTTTACGGAGCAGAAACTTTTGCAAAAAAAATTATATATGCCAATACTCCACAGCCGGTTGTAGCTGCGGGAAACATCTATGTAAAAGGAGACTTAATTTACCAGGTAGAAACAGGCAAAGGAATTCACGTTATTGATAATCGCATACCAGCCCAGGCAAGCAGGGTAGGGTTTTTAACCATTAATGGTTCTTCTGAAATATCTATTAAGGGTGATTTTTTATATACCAATAGTTACGATGATTTGGTAGTGGTGGATATGAGTAATATAAACAGCATTAGTGAAGTGAAAAGAGTGAAAGGTGCCTTTCCGGAAGGAAGAACCAATTATTTCTTTGTTCAGCCACCTGAACCTGGTTATTACGAATGCCCCCGTTATGACAGCCTTGTCATTGGGTGGAAAAAAGATTCTGTTCAGGCCGGATGTTATAAAAATTAACGGACAAAACCATTATCATGAAACGCACGCTTAATAAATTTATCGCTCTCCTGTTTGCAAGTTTTTTATTATGGTCCTGTACAAAAGATGGCAGCAATAATGCTGCATCGGCTGCGGGCAAAGGAGGTTCACTCTCCAGGTTTACCATCGTAGGCAATTTTTTGTATGTGGTAGACAATCATTTTTTATATTCTTATGACATTAGCAGCCCAACTAACCCGGTAAAGACAAATACCTCTGCCATCAATTTTGATATAGAAACCATTTATCCTTTCAATAACAGGTTATTTATTGGAACAAGAACAGGTTTGTATATTTATTCTATTGATACGCCTTCTATTCCATCAAAGTTGGCTGAGGCAAGGCATGCACGTAGTTGTGATCCGGTAGTTGCCAATGATTCGATAGCCTTTGTTACATTAAAAGGTAATTCTAATTGCGGTCCTGCAGAAAGTGGTTTATATGTTCATTCAATCAAAAATATTTTTCAACCTGTTCTTATTAAAAAAGTATTGATCAATAGCCCTGAAGGATTGGGGCTGCAGGGGTCCACTCTATACATTTGTTGTAATAATGAAGGGCTAAAAGTTTTTGATGTATCTCAGCCGGCAAATCCTGCCGAAATAAGAACCGTTACCGGCGCCTATTTTAAAGATGTGATTCCTTACGGAAATTTATTAATCTGTTATGTGAGCTCAGGTATTATCCTTTATGATATTACAGCCCCCATCAATCCGGTGTTACTAAAACATATTACAAACTGATATTTATTTCATCTCTGTTTTACTTGTAATATATTTGCAGTTCTGAAAATTTAAAGATCAGCTTACAAGTACGATGAAAGTAATGAAATTTGGCGGTACCAGCGTAGGCAAGCCGCACAGGATGAAAGAAGTTGCACAATTAATAAGTGCAAGTGAAGAACCCAAAATTGTAATATTATCTGCATTAAGTGGTACCACCAATGCCCTTGTAGAAATCAGCACACTGCTGTCTACAAATGACAGAACCACAGCGCAGGAAAAAATTAATGCACTGGAAGCCAACTATCAACAGTTTATTACAGAATTGCTAAGCGATGAACTTGTTTTGGTTAAAGCCAAAAAAGTACTGGCAGAACACTTTGAATTTTTAAGTATCATTTTAAAAATTTCTTTTAGCGAAGCCTTAAATAAAGATATTTTAGCCCAGGGCGAATTATTGAGCACCAAACTATTTTGCCTTTACCTGGAAGAAAAACAGGTGGATCACCGCTTAATTCCGGCGCTCGATTTTATGAGCCTTGATAACCAGGACGAACCCCAGGTAGGTACCATTAAAGTAAAGCTGGCGCAGATTTTACAAAAGCATAAAGATGTAGGCATTTTTGTAACGCAGGGATACATAACCCGCAATGCAAAAGGAGAAGTGGATAACTTAAAAAGAGGGGGAAGTGATTATAGTGCATCGTTGATTGCAGCAGCTATTAATGCCAGTGTGTGCGAAATATGGACCGATATAGATGGTATGCACAACAACGACCCCCGTGTAGTTAAAAGCACCCGGGCAATAGAGCAACTGAGTTTTGAAGAAGCTGCAGAGCTGGCTTATTTTGGTGCTAAAATTTTGCACCCTGCCAGCATATGGCCTGCACAATTATACAATGTGCCGGTAAAATTATTAAATACCATGCAGCCTTCTGCAAAAGGTACATTGATTACAGAACAAGCCGGTAGCACTGGTGTAAAAGCAGTAGCCGCCAAAGACAATATCACAGCTATAAAAATAAAAAGCAGCCGGATGCTGCTGGCTTATGGTTTTTTAAGAAAAGTATTTGAAGTATTTGAAAAATACCGAACATCCATCGATATGATCACAACGTCTGAAGTGGCCGTTTCTGTTACCATCGACAGCGATCAGTTTATTAAAGAAATAACAAAAGAACTGGAGGCATTTGGTACCGTGGAAATTGATACTGATCAAACGATTGTGTCTATTGTTGGTAATGAGATTACTGAAACAAAAGAAATCATCTACCATCTTTTTGAGTCTTTAAAAGACATACCGGTACGGATGATTAGTTATGGTGGCAGCAGGCATAACATTTCTTTATTAATACCCGGAAGTTACAAATTACAAACCCTGCAGGTTTTGAATAAGGGGTTGTTTGGGTTGGATTAAATTTTAATACTACATAAATATTATAAAATAACCCTGCAGCAATGTGGGGTTTTTTATATATTGATATTGGCTTTAATAATGGTAAAAAGTATGCTGCCCGCTACTATTATTAGCAGGCCCACGATAGAAAAATTAATTAATTTATCAGCCTATACAATATATAATTATCAATATGCGTTAATACATTGGTTTTTCATAGGATATTGGATTAATACGGGCTTTGATTTCTATCATGGCCCCTTTTTTTTGCCCATAAGTCTTGTTTTACCATACATCCTGTTTTTAAAAATGAATGTTGCCATATATTGAACGGGGCAATAATAAAATGATCCTACTGGCTATTTCCATGTTTACTTAATTTAATAAGCATAAAAAAAACTCCCGCAAGGGGAGTTTCTGAAAAATTATAATTTTATTTCTTATAGTATAATCATTGAATCTCCATAACTGAAGAAACGGTATTTATCCTTGATGGCTTTTTTATAAGCTTCCATCATTAAATCGTAGCCTGCAAATGCACAAGCCATAATTAATAAACTCGTTTTTGGCAGGTGAAAATTAGTTACCAATGAATCGGCAATATTAAAATTATATGGAGGATGAATAAAATGGTTGGTCCATCCTTCGCTTGGTTTTAATAATTTTTGTGCCGTGTAAGAAGTTTCCATAGCACGCATGGTAGTGGTACCTATAGAGCAAATTCTGTGACCGCCCTCTTTAGCTTTGTTCACAATGCTGCAGGCTGTTTCATTAATCTGGTAATACTCTGCATCCATTTTATGTTTGCTCAGGTCTTCTACTTCAATTGGGCGAAAAGTTCCCAGTCCGGTATGCAGGGTAACTTCTGCAAAACGAACTCCCTGTATCTCTAATCTTTTAATTAGTTCTTTGCTAAAGTGCAGGCCCGCTGTAGGTGCAGCCACGGCGCCTTCATGTTTTGCATAAACCGTTTGATAGCGTTCTTTATCTTCTTCTTCGGGTTTGCGTTTAATATATTTGGGCAGGGGCGTTTCTCCCATAATGTCCAGCATCTGCCTAAATTCTTCATCGGTGCCATCCCACAAAAAGCGGATTGTACGGCCACGGCTGGTAGTATTGTCTATCACTTCAGCTACCAGTTCGTCGCTTTCTCCAAAATATAATTTATTACCAACCCTGATTTTGCGGGCCGGGTCTACAATTACATCCCAGAGCTTGTTGGTTTTATTTAATTCTCTTAAAAGAAATACTTCTATTTTAGCACCTGTTTTTTCTTTACGGCCATACATACGGGCAGGAAAAACTTTGGTATTGTTTACCACAAACACATCTTTATCGTCAAAATATTCCATAATATCACGGAACGTACGGTTTTCGATGTTGCCGGTTTTACGGTCAATTACCATCATGCGGCTATCTTCTCTTTTTTTGGTTGGATGCTGGGCAATGAGGTTAAGCGGTAGGTCAAATCTGAATTGAGATAATTTCATGCAATAAATAAAATTTAAAAGTGATTTATCACATGCCAGGTACTGTAAAGGTTTACAGAGATAGGAAACCTTTCTGTTTTTAGAAAGGCATATATCATGTTACGGCATGATTTTAAAGTGGGCGAAGATAATAAATTTTAGTGGTACGGGCCCTGTATATTTTTATTGCAATTTTTCCGGCCATCAATTAATGAACAAGTAAGCGGAAAAGGCAGGGTTTCTCTATATAGCTTTTTAGCAACATATAAGTTTTTTTGAATTGAACTTAAAAGTGTTTCTATTCATTTTTTTGAATATTGTGTTTATATGTGCAACTTTATGATGTGGCCAATAGTCATGTATATTCTATGATGTATTACAAGCGGATTTTACCCTTTTTATTCCTTCTTCCCTTTACCTGTCTGAAGGCCCAGTTGCAACCTGCATCCAAAAAATACCAGGGACTGTTATGGGAAATAAGTGGCAATGGCCTCTCTAAACCTTCTTATGTTTTTGGCACCATGCATGTAAGCAATAAGCTGGCTTTTCATTTAAGTGATTCATTTTATTTTGCACTAAAGCAGGTAGATGCAGTGGCGTTGGAATTAAACCCCGATTTATGGCAGGCGCAGATGGTACGTTTGGCCAGGCTAAATGATAATTATACCGAGTTTATTCAACCCGCAGGCAACGATTATATTACAGAAAACAGCTTTCGGATAAATAATTATGAGAATACCCTAAAAGCAGCTTTGAGTACAGAACCCCCGGTAGTAAACAGCCTGCTTTACCGGTCTTATAAAACAAGAGACGATTTTGAAGAAGATACTTTCCTGGACCTTTACATTTTTCAGGCGGGAAGAAAACTGGGCAAAGCAGCAGCAGGCGTAGAGGATTATTATGAAAGTGAAAAACTTGTGATGGAAGCTTACCGGGATATGGCCAATGAAAAAAAGAAAAAAGAGGTAGACCTGGATGGTGAAACGATGGCAAGTATCCTGCAAAAAATACAACAGGCTTATAGATATGGTGACCTTGACCTGATGGATTCCCTGGATAATGTGATGGAGAAGTCTCCTGCCTTCAGAGAAAAATTCCTGTATAAAAGAAACGAAATACAGGCCGATGCCATTGATAGTATTATTAAAAGCAAGGCATTGTTTGCAGGCGTGGGGGCTGCACATTTACCCGGCGACAGGGGCGTTATAGAATTGCTTAGAAAAAAAGGCTATCAATTAAGAGCAGTAAAAATGACCGATCGGGATGGCGTACAAAAAGATGCCATCAATAAATTAAAAGTGCCTGTGAGTTTTACCATGCAGCAATCCGACGATCATTTTTATACGGTGGATGTGCCGGGTCCATTATACTCTTTAAAAAACAGCTACCAGGAGCTGGATCGCACACAATATGCGGATATGTCTAATGGAGCTTATTATATGATAACCCGGATTAAAACCTATGCTTCCTTTATTCCTCAACTGGCTGCCGTAAATAAAAAAGTAGACAGTGTTTTGTATGAATATATTCCCGGCACCATCTTAAGCAAAAAAATTATTAGCAACAATGGGTATCCCGGATATGATATCAGCAACCGCACCCGCAGGGGCGATCTTCAGCGTTATCATATTTACATCACTCCATTTGAAGTGATTATTTTTAAAATGAGTGGCAAAGGAGATTATGTAAATGGAGAAGAAGCCCGGCGTTTTTTTGGTTCTGTTAAGTTAAAGGAAAATGTATTGAGCGCTGCGCCATTTGCGCCTGCACATGGTGGTTTTACTGTGCAGTTGCCTCATAATCCGCATAGTTATTTAAATGACCTTAATGAAGGAAGATGGGAGTACGAAGCCGTGGATAAAACTACCGGTGAAGCATACCTGATTTTTAAGAAATCGGTGTATAATTATAATTTCCTGGAGGCAGATAGTTTTGATCTTGCACTTATTGAAACATCTTTTCGTAGCAGCGAATATTTTGAAAAGCAACTGAGCAGGAAATATACTACCATCAATGGGTATCCGGCATTGCTTGTAAAAGAAAAATTAAAAGATGGCAACTTCGTTCACGCTGCCTATATTATACAGGGGCCACATTATTATGTAATTGCACAGCGAAACAAAAATATTTCTGATAAAAGTTTTAATTTTTATAAAAGCTTTCAATTGCAGCCTTATGTATATTCAGCTTCAAAACAGTATAATGATAGTTTTTTACTGGTAGATACCAAAACACCGGTGCAGCCCGAAATAGATAACAGCATCCGGAGTATTATTGAAAAAACAGCAGAGGATGCGGCCAATGGAATGAACGCATCCGGCTATATTACTTACTGGAAAAAAATTAAAAATGGTTTGTTTGTAAGCAAGGCTACCGGCGAAATGGTTTCTGTGCAAATGCAGGAATATCCAAAATATTTTTACATCAGGGATTCAGCAAAATTCTGGAATGATGAAATGGAAGATTATCTTAATAAAAAAGATTTGGAGCTTTATCAAAAGCAGTGGTTTGCGCACACTGATGGTAGTGTGGGATATCAGTTCCAGGTTAGGGATACGGGTTCTTCCCGTATGATTACCCGGGTAATTACACTAAAGGGCAGTTATATGTACACGCTTTCTACCATCACCGATACATTAAATAAGAACAGCTCCTTTCTTACCGATGTATTCAGCAATTTTAAGCCGCATGAAAATGTGCAGCCGCAAAATTTATATGAGAATAAATTGCCCCTTTTTTTTACGGATCTTTTCAGCACAGACAGTGCCCTTCATAAAAGAGCACAACAGGCCATTGCCAATATTTATTTTGGCAGTAATGGAGCTGCTGCTTTGTTTGATGCCATTAACCGGCTGGGTGTAACCGATAAAAATTATTTTGATTCAAAGTCTAAACTGATTGCAGAACTGGGATATATCAAAGATTCGGTAAACGATGATATTTCCCGTTACCTCAAAAAAATATATGAGCAAACTGCTGATACCAGCCTGTTTCAAAATGAAGCCATGATGGCGCTGGCAAGACTTAAAACCACTGCATCTTTTAAAGTATTAAAAGAATTACTGTTACAGGATCCTCCCATTTTTGAAAACGATGAAGACTATGATGCTTTTTTTGATAACCTGGGAGATAGCCTGCAACTGAGTAAATCTCTGTTTCCGCAATTGCTTCAGTTATCTACTTTAAACGATTATAAAGAAAATATTACCGCACTACTGGTAACATTGGCAGACAGTGGTTATGTAAAAGGCGCAGACTACGAAAGTTATTTTTCGGGTATTTATGTAGATGCCAAAGTAGCATGGAAAAAACAACAGGCAAGGGAAGAAAAGATTATGGAGGCCAATAATAAAAAAAATCCGGATGATGAAGAAGATGTAGTGGAAGAATATGGCGGTAGTGCAAATAATTATGTGCTCAATGATTTTGCTGTATTACTGATGCCTTTTTATGAAAGCAATAAAAATATCCGGCCCTTTATAACAAGATTGCTGCAAAGCAAGGATGATATCGTAAGGCTGAATATTGCCGTGCTTTTAATTAGAAATAATAAAGAGGTGCCTGATAGTATTTTAAACCAGCTTGCTGCCAATGATAAATACAGGGGTGCCTTATTTTATAAATTAGAAAAAGCAGGCAGGCTCGATAAATTTCCTGCAGCATATAAAAATCAACTGGCATTGGCCCGCAGTTATATGGTGATGCAAAATGATAACGTGAAAATAGATTCTGTGTTGTTTATAAAAAAGAGCAGGGCTTCTATAAAGGGCGAGTCGGGGATGGTTTACTTTTTTAAATACCGGGTTAAAAAAACAGATGACTGGAAGATTGGTATTAGTGGCTTGCAGCCTTTTGCAGAAAATGAATTGAGCAGTAATAATGAACTGGCGGTGTTAACGGATAAAAAATTGCTCATAACAGAACCCATTGCAGACCAGTTGGAAACACAGTTAAAAAAGCAGGTATTTCCTTTTTATAATAGTGGCAAAAATTTTTTTAAGAACGACAAAAATTACCAGTATAATAAATACCTGAGTGATTTTGAAGAGTAAAATTTTCTTTATCATCGTTGCTGCGAACTGGAGCAGCCTTGAAAAAATATTAGATCGTTTTTATGGGATGGCTTCAATCAGTTGCTGTGTGTAGATTTCTTTTGGATGATACATGATATCCTGTGCTGTTCCCTCTTCTACAATTTTTCCTTTGTTCATCACCAATATGCGGTCGCTGATATAATGCACAACAGATAAATCATGCGATATAAATATGGATGTGAACCGGTAAGTATTTTTTAAATCATTGATAAGGTTCAGCACCTGTGCCTGCACACTTACATCAAGGGCAGAAACACTTTCATCAAAAATTAAAAAAGAGGGTTGCAGCGCCAGGGCACGGGCTATACAGATCCGCTGTCTTTGACCACCACTAAACTGGTGAGGATAGCGGTGGTAAAAATCTGCACTCATATTCACCTGCTCTAATAATTGTATCACCTGTTCTTTTCTTTCTTTTTTATTTTGATGTATGCCATGTACCATCAATGGCTCCAATATAGCTTCGCCAATGGTAATCCTGGGATTAAGCGAACCATAAGGATCCTGGAAAATAATTTGAAGGTCTTTTCTGATATTTCTCAATGCTTCATTACCCATTGTTTGTATCTCTTTACCCCGCAATATTATTTTTCCCGCAGTGGGTTTTACCAGTTGTAAAATGCTTCTGCCAAGCGTTGTTTTGCCACAACCACTTTCTCCTACCAGGCCAATGGTTTCTCCTTCCTTTACTGTAAAACTTACATCATCCACCGCCTTGTAAAAAGAAACTGTTTTCCCAAAAATATTTTTTTCGGCCGGAAAATAAACTTTTAGGTTTTGCACCGAAAGAATCGTTTCGTTGCTGATAACCGGATGCGGTACCGGTATAAGAATGTTGTTCAGATCGGTGTTTAAGGTTACACCATCTTTGATAAAATCAGCTACCACTGCCAGCTTTTTTCCTTTGCTGCTTTTGTGGGGTTTGCAGGCAAGCAATGCTTTGGTATAAGCATGCTGCGGATTTTGCAATACATCTTTTGTTAGTCCCTGTTCTACAATAATTCCTTTGTGCATTACCAATACTTCATCTGCAAAAGCTGCTACCAGGCCAAGGTCGTGTGTGATGAACAGCACAGACATTTGCTGCTGTTGCTGCAATTTTTTTAATAGTTGTAAAATGTTTTTCTGCACCCGCACATCCAGGGCTGTAGTGGGTTCATCGGCAATAAGCAGGCTGGGGTTGCAGCTCATGGCCATAGCAATCATTACCCGCTGCTTTTGTCCACCGCTTATTTGGTGAGGGTAACGTTTAAGCATAGCCGCAGGATTTGGCAATTCTACCTGCTCAAATAATTCAATCACTTTTTGCCTGGCTTCTTTGCGGCTAATTTTTTTATGTATTACTAGGCTTTCCGTTACCTGGTAGCCACAGGTAAATACAGGATTCAGGGAAGTCATGGGCTCCTGAAAGATCATAGCTATTTGATTGCCCCTTATTTTTTTTATTTCTTTGGAAGATGCGGTAGCAAGGTCTGTTTTATATTCTCCGAGTGCATTAAACAAGAGACTACCATTTACAGTAGCCTGAGCCGGCAATAACTGCAGCAGGGATAATGCCGTAACCGATTTACCCGAACCACTTTCTCCAACAATGGCCGTTAGCTTTCCCTTATGTACATTAAAAGAAATATCCTTTACAACAGTATTTAATTTTTCATCCTGCTCAAAGCTTATAGATAAATTGTTTACCTCCAGTAAAGGGATTAGAGTATCACCCCCGGCTTTTGTTTTTTCTATTATCATTTTTAACCAAGCATTTCAACAGAATATTTTTATGCGCCTTACTGTCCATCTATGTTCTCCCCTTCGGGGAAGTTAGAGGGGGCTCCTACTCTCCATTTATGTTCTCCCCTTCAGGGGGAGTTAGAGGGGGATCCTACTCTCCATCTATGTTCTCCCCTTCGGGGAAGTTAGAGGGGGCTCCTACTCTCCATTTATGTTCTCCACTTCAGGTGGAGTTAGAGGGGGCTTTTTTAAAACTTCAAATGCCTAACCGTTAATCCATCATTGATTAACTGTTTTAAAGAATCAATGCCAATCTTTAAATGATTTTCTACATATTGTGCAGTAACATTCAAATCGCTTGCTTCTGTTTTTACACCTTCGGGCACCATGGGGCTGTCGCTCACCAGCAGCAATGCACCTGTTGGTATTTTATTATAAAAACCTACCGTAAAAATAGTAGCAGTTTCCATATCAATGGCATAAGCCCTAACTTTTTGCAGGTATTCCTTAAAAATATCGTCATGTTCCCATACCCTGCGGTTGGTGGTGTAACAAACACCCGTCCAGTAATCGCAGGCATAATCCCTGATGGTAGTACTGATGGCTTTTTGCAAAGCAAAGGCCGGCAGTGCGGGCACTTCTGCAGGCAGGTAATCGTTACTGGTACCCTCGCCCCTGATAGCTGCAATTGGCAGGATAAGGTCTCCCAGTTTATTGCGCTTTTTAAGGCCGCCGCATTTTCCCAGGAACAATACTGCTTTTGGTTTAATGGCGGTGAGCAGATCCATAATAGTGGCTGCACCCGGGCTGCCCATACCAAAGTTTATGATGGTAATATTGTCGCTGGTGGCACACTGCATCGGACGGTCCAAACCTATAATGGGTACATTGTTCCACTCTGCAAACATGTTTACATATTTTGAAAAGTTGGTGAGCAAAATGTACGATCCAAAATTATCTAATTTTTCCCCGGTATACCTGGGTAACCAGTTCTCTACGATGTCTTCTTTTGTCTTCATTTGTTTTTTTTTAATTGGATAAAAGTAATGAATTTTTGTGAGGGAGGTTTTAAGATATAGTCTACAGGCGATGACACATAGTCCGTAACTGTGTTGGTTTTCTTTAAGAGTTTTTTTTAAAAGTATTTCTCAGAAAATTTCCTTTTACTCATTTAAGTTTTTATATTGGTTTACTAAAACTAATTAAACATGAAAAAAATTCTTTTGATTGCAAGTGCTTCCTTGTTATTTTTTGCTTCCTGTAAAAAAATATCCAGGGATATTATGGAGGATGTGGCGGCACCGCAACTGCTATCTGCAGAAAAAATTGATGCCGCCATATTGGATGCACTTTCCACCAACAATAAATTTGAATGGCATACCGTACCCGCCGAAATGGTATGGAGTGCTTTGCAGCACAAAGATCATTTAATGACGGTAGGCTACCAGCCAGCCGGAAAATCCAATATTGATAATGATTTGCATAATATCAATATTCAAACTGCAGAATGGGTATCAGCAAAAAACCAATTACTGCAACTGGTGCTGGTTTCCGAACAAAAGCTGGATAAGTCTTTAACCATGCAGCAGGTACTTAGTGCAGAAGATGAAACCCTGCCTTTTTTTAATGTGGTTGTAAAAAATATTGAAACAGTAAAATTATTGCGCAGCAATAAAATGGTACGTTATGCCGAGCCTATGGCGTATGAACCTCAACCCGAAATTGCTGCAGAAAG
>Ga0105046_10009006_pt1 | contig 15646 bp, 15 predicted proteins | sample MAT03_FD_78385 | JGI IMG/M metagenome (GOLD analysis project Ga0105046, IMG submission 78385) | Freshwater microbial communities from Lake Fryxell liftoff mats and glacier meltwater in Antarctica - MAT-03 (megahit assembly) | ecosystem: Environmental > Aquatic > Freshwater > Ice > Liftoff...
TAACTCCGTATCACGGGCTTCCAGCCCGTGGCAGTGCATCAAAAACACGGTCTGGAAGCCCGTGATACGCGTAAATTAAAGACCGCTGTTGCGTGTTGGAATCGAAAATCAAAAATTCCTGCCCCGTTCGTGGTAAATTCCCCCTTCGTGGATCCGTTCGATTTTGAACCCGCACTCCATGCCGCGACAACCATGAACGCGTTCGCGCGGCCTTGGTGTTTGTGCGGAGGCTGGGCGATTGATCTTTGGCTCGGGCAGTCCACGCGGCAGCACGAAGATGTCGACGTGGCGCTGCTTCGGGAAGATCAGTTGGCATTGAAATTCTTTCTGGAAGACTGGAAATTCTGGCTTCTGGACGGCGGGGTGAAAAAGGCGTGGCGAGACTGGCAGATGCGAATGCTTCCCATTCATGAGATCCATGGAACTTCCCCGCAAGGCCGGCAGATTGAGTTTCTGCTGAACGAATCTCAGGAAGATCAGTGGGTATATCGCCGCGCGTTCGGGGTGCGTCGTCCGCTGGAAACGTGGATTGTTCGCGCCGCTTTCGGGGTGCCGGTGCTGGCCCCGGAGATCGTCCTGCTTTACAAATCAAAAGATCCGACGCCCGCGGACGAGTTAGATTTCCGGGTCGCGGTCGATCGGCTCGAGCCCGCGCGCCTCGGCTGGCTGGACAGCGCGTTGCGCGGCGTTGATCCGAATCATCCGTGGCTGGGCGCAATCCTGCAGGCGGCGGGTTGATTTTATTGATGTTCTTAAGAGCATGATCGATATGGATGTGGCCCCCGGTGAGCCCGCAGAACATCTCACGCAACCGCGCCCCGTGCGGGGACGCCGGTATTGCCTCATCACGCCCTGTCGTGACGAAGCTCAGTTCGCGCGCCGAACGCTCGAGAGCATCGTGCACCAATCCGTGCGGCCGGAACTATGGGTGATTGTCGACGACGGGTCGAGCGACGAAACCCCGCACATCCTCGCGGAGTACGCGCGCCTGCACCCGTGGATTCGGGTGATGCGCCGGCAGGACCGGGGTTTCCGAAAACTCGGCGGCGGCGTGATCGATGCGTTCTACGAGGGATTTGCCAGCCTCAACCCGGCCGATTTTGACTACGTCTGCAAGCTCGATCTGGATCTGGATCTGCCGCCGATCTACTTCGAGCGGATGATCGAACAAATGGAAGCCAACCCGCGCCTCGGTACGTGCAGCGGCAAACCGTACATGGAGTTGGCGGGCCGGTTGATCAGCGAAAAGTGTGGCGACGAAAATTCTGTGGGGATGATCAAATTTTATCGAATCGAGGCATTCGAACAGATCGGCGGATTTGTACGTGAGCTGATGTGGGACGGCATTGACGGGCACCGCTGCCGAATGCTCGGCTGGCAGGCCGCCAGCACGGACGAGCCCGACACCCGCTTCGTTCACCTGCGCCCGATGGGCACAAGCCACAAGAGCTGGTGGACCGGCCGGGTGCGCCACGGCGTGGGGCAGTATTTCATGGGCACGCAGCCGATCTACCTCCTTGCCAGCGCGACCTACCGCATGACGCGCCCGCCTTACGTGGTGGGTGGGCTGGCGATTATCTGGGGATATTTCAAATCGCTCTTTCAACGCAAGCCTCAGTACGAGGACAAAGAATTCATTCGATTCCTGCGTGCGTACCAGTGGCGGTGCCTGCTCCACGGCAAACCCGCGGCGACACGCTGGATCGACGAGCAGCAGTCGAAGCAGTGGAAATCCACACGATGACTGCGCTTCAGATCGCGCTGCAACGATATTTTCAAAGCGGTTAGCGCAGCGCCCCACCATTCCCAATAGCCCGTGCCCCGCATACACTTCTGTCATGCGACAAGCGAAGAACGTACTCGGTAAGGAGCTTCAATCGTGTTGCATGGACCCGGTCACCGGGTTCTACCGCAACGGCCGCTGCGACACCGGACCCGGCGACCACGGATTGCACATTCTCTGCGCGAAGATGACGCAGGAATTTCTCGATTTTTCAGTCGAGCAAGGCAATGATCTGGTGACGCCCATGCCCGAGTTCAACTTCCCCGGCCTGAAGCCCGGCGACCGCTGGTGCGTGTGCGTCACACGATGGAAAGACGCGCTGGACAGCGGCCTGGCCCCGCCGGTCGTGCTCGCGGCGACGCACATGTCGGCGCTGGAGTTCGTATCGCTGGAAGACCTCATCGAACACGCCGTCGACGCGCCGAGCAAGAAATGAGAAGACGGAAGTGGGAATAGAAGGTAGAAGTCAGAAGATAGAAGATAGAAGTCGGCGATGTTCCAAATTCTGACTACTGACTACTGAATTCCGACTTCCAACTTCACGCTTCCAACTCCCCGGAGCCACAATGTCCTGGATTGAAAACCGATTCGAAGAAGGCCTGATCGTCACCAGTGTCGACTTTGTCATCAACTGGGGCCGGAAGAACAGCATCTGGCCGATGACGTTCGGGCTGGCGTGTTGCGCGATCGAGATGATGGCGGTGGGCGCGTCGCGGTTTGATTTGGATCGCTTCGGCTGCGGTGCCTTCCGCGCCACCCCCAGGCAGGCGGACCTGATGATCGTCGCGGGCACCGTCAACTACAAAATGGCCGAGCGCGTCAAACGGCTTTACAACCAGATGGCCGAGCCGAAATACGTCATCGCGATGGGTGCCTGCACCGTGGGCGGCGGGCCTTATTTCAAGTACGGGTACAACGTCGTCAAGGGTGTGGATTTGGTGGTGCCGGTGGACGTGTACGTCCCAGGTTGCCCGCCGAGGCCGGAGGCGCTGATGGAAGGCGTGATGCGATTGCAGGACAAGATCGCGGGACAAACGATCGCCGCTCGCAAGGCGCGGGAAGTTGCGTACGATGCGACGCTCATGCCGGCACCGGCGCTGGCTTGATCGCGCGGCGTAGGCGTTGCTCCCGCGGCTTCGCTCCGTGCTGCGGGCACCGCACCCAAATCATCGGTTGCTTCGGAACTCGGCGAAGCGAGCATCTCAAATTTTCCCGGTTCCACGCGGACAGGTCTGATTTCTACCGCTACTTGCGCCCCTCTTGCCGGCGCATGGTTTCTTGATCTTTCTGGGCCTGTTCGCTTAACGGGTTTGATCTTTCGGTAAATCTTCGGCCGCATTTCACGCACCGCCAGTACTTTGGCGCGAACGCATAGGGAATGCCAAACAGCGGGAGAGAGATCAGCAGCAGCCAGCCCGGTGCCGAGGCGGGTTCGCTGGTCGATCCACAGGCAGGGCAACGCGGGTCGTCATCGAATTCGTCGTCGACGTAGTCTTCTTTGGTCGCCAGCACTTGCAGTGCAGTTTGCAGATCTTCCTCACGCACCTGCACCCGCGCCGGACCCATGGCGGCGCTGCCGTACCCGATGGCGTTGAAATTCTCGTCGATCACACATGCGGGGACGTCCGCGGCCCGGAGTTTGTTGCACGCCAGATGCGCTTCCCAGCCGGTGATGTACGTGCTGACAGTGACGAGCTTCGCGCCCGAAAGGGGCGAGGCATCTGTCGAATCGTCGTTTGCTTCGGCGGTCATGCGTTAGGTGCTTCCTGTCTGGCGGGAGCGAAAGGTCACTGATCGGCGGGCAACCGTTTCCGCGTCTGTATCGATCAACTCCGTCTGAATCGTACGAAGCGTCGGCGGAAAGATCGACAACTTCGATCTTGACACGCTTCCCCATCTCAATAACATACCAGAGTCGTCGAAAGGCGACGTTCGTCGAGAGGTCCTGCCCGGCGTTTGTCCCGGGTGGAAAGGTAGACGGAGCCGCAAACGGTTGTCCCATACGGGATTGCGCGAATCAGCGCGGTTCGGGACACTCGATCGTGCCTCCCCTTGCCTGCTCGGTTTCTCGACGAAACAGCGGGCAAGTAGTGCATTTCACTACCCCGTGGTGTAACGGCAGCACAAGAGTTTTTGGTACTCTTTGTCATGGTTCGAATCCATGCGGGGTAGTTCGTTCAATGCAGAATGACGAATGCGGAACGCAGGACGGATCTCACTGATCCATTTCTTACGTTCCGAATTCCGAATTCCGAGTTCCGCAGTATGTCATTAACCGCCCTCATCCTCGCCGCCGGAAAATCGACTCGGATGAAGTCGAAGCTTCCCAAGCCTTTGCATGAAATTTGCGGGCTGCCGATGCTGCAATGGGTGGTGCGCGCTTGTTACGACGCCGGTGCGTCGCGGCTGTTGGTGGTGGTCGGACATGGGAAAAACGAAGTGGTCAGCCGGTTCGAGGACGATCGTCGGCTTCACTTCATCGAACAGACCGAGCAGCTCGGCACGGGGCACGCGGCCAGGATGTGCGAGCCGGAACTGAAGAAACATTCCGGCGACGTCTTCATTCTTGCCGGCGACGGGCCTCTGATTCGCGGCGAGGTGCTGCGGACACTGCTGAACACGCACCACAGCGAGCACGCCGCCGCGACAATGGCGACCGCCATCCTCGAAGACCCCACCGGCTACGGACGCATCCTGCGCGACGACGCCGGAGAGTTTCTGGAGATCGTCGAAGAGCAGGATTGCACGCCCGAGCAGCGGGCGATACACGAAGTCTTTCCGAGCTACTACTGCGTGAAATCCGAAGAATTGCTGTTCGCGCTAACTAAGCTGACGAACCAGAACTCGAAGCGTGAATATTATCTAACCGACATTTTTTCGGTCCTCCGCAAGGCCGGGCGAAAAGTCGTTGCCGTGCAGGCGGTGTCTGCGGAGGATACGCTGTCGGTCAACACGCGCGTGCAGCAGGCCGAGGTCGATGCGATCATGCAGGATCGCATTCAGCGGAAGCTGCGTGAGTCGGGCGTGACCGTCGTCTCCGCCGCCAACACGTACGTCGAGGCCGACGTCGCCGTCGGTGCCGATACCGTCGTCCAGCCGTTCAGCTACATCGGCCGAGGCGCGAGCATCGGCCAGAACTGTGTGATCGGGCCCTTCGCGGTCGTCCCCCGTGACTCGGCCGTGCCCGAAGGATCGACCGTCTCCGCTGGAGCGGCAGTGGTGAGTAGTTAGTTGCCTGTAGTCAGTCCCGAAACACGCATAACTGTCCCGTAACCCATGGCAGCACTCGACGCGAACAAACTCAAGATCTTTGCCGGCCGGGCCAATCAGGCGCTGGCGGAAAAGGTCTGCGCTTACCTCCAGATCCCCATGGGTCGAGGCCGCACTGATCTGTTCCCCGACGGCGAGTGCATCGTAAAAGTCGAAGAAGACGTGCGCGGGCGAGATTGTTTCATCGTCCAGCCCACGTGTCATCCGGTGAATGCCCATCTGATGGAACTGATGATCTGGATCGACTGCCTCCGCCGCGCCAGCGCGTCGCGCGTGACTGCGGTAATCCCCTACTTCGGCTACGCACGACAGGATCGCAAAGACGAAGGCCGCACACCCATCACCGCCAAGCTCGTCGCCAACCTGCTCGAGCGGGCGGGTGCCGATCGCGTGGTGTCGGTGGATCTCCACGCGGCGCAGGTGCAAGGATTTTTCGACATCCCGGTCGATCACCTCAACGCCGCCCCCGTGCTGACCAAGTGGTTTAAGAGCCTCAAGCTCAAAGACATTGTCTTCGTATCCCCGGACGTGGGCAACGTGAAGCGCGCCCAAGTGTATGCCAACTTGCTCGGCGGAGATATCTGCATCATCGACAAGCGTCGTAAAAGCAGCTCCGAAACCAAGGCAGTTCGCATCATCGGCGATGTGCAGGACAAAAACGTGCTGATGATCGACGACATGATCACCACCGCCGGCACGGTGACCAGCGCGTGCGAAATCCTGCGCGACAACGGCGCGAAGGATATCTACATCGCCGCCAGCCATGCGGTACTCGCGCCCCCGGCCATGGAGCGGCTGTCGACCTGCGGCTTTTCCAAGCTCGCAGTCACCGACACCATCCCGATCGGCAACCGTGCCGACGCAATTAAAGATCGTCTCGTGGTCCTCAGCGTCGCCGAACTGCTCGGCGAGGCGATTCACCGGATCCACCATAATGAAAGTGTCAGTGCGTTGTTTCAGAGAGAGAAAAAACCGGCCGGTGGCGATTAGCCCTTGGCCGGCAAATGCGAGTAGCCAGTGGCGAGTAACCGCTGGCCGGAAAAACCTGATTTGATTTTACTGGCCACTGGCCACTAAACACTGGCCACTGTTCACACTGGCCGCTATTGAGGAATAAACATGGCCGTTCAAGCTGCACAAGTGTCTGCCCAGAAACGTGATCAACTCGGCTCGCGCGCCAACAAGCGTCTTCGCGACGCCGGGATGGTGCCTGCCGTCGTTTACGGGCACAAGGAAGCCGTCATCCCCGTGAGCCTGCCGAAGAAGGAAATCTCCCGGCATCTGGCCCACGGCGCGCACCTGTTCGACCTCAGCCTCGACGGCAAGAGCGAGAAGGTGCTCGTCAAGGAAGTACAGTATGATCATCTGGGGATCGATGTGCTGCACGTCGATTTCACGCGCGTCAGCCTCGACGAGAAGGTGACCGTTACCGTAATGCTGGAACTTAAGGGCGAACCCAAGGGCGAGGCCGAAGGCGCCGTGCTTCAGCAGATCGTTGCGGAGCTGGAAGTGGAATGTCTGGTGACCGATATCCCCGACGTCATCCGGCACAACGTCTCGGACATGGGTAAGGATTCGGTTCTGTACGTCAAAGACCTCAAGCTCCCGCCGGGCGTGAAGGTGCTGGCGGACGAGGACCGGTTGCTCGCGACCGTGCGCGAGATCGTCGAACAAGGCACCGGCGAAGCTGCCGAAGGCACCGCCGAGCCCGAAGTCATCGGCAAGAAGAAAGAAGATGAAATCGCCGCGGCCGCTGCGGCAGAGAAGAAGTAGGACGGCGGGCGGAAAGCGGTTGGCGGCGGGTGGCGAAATGCCTTTGCCGCTGGCAGCCTGCCGCACGCCGCATGCTTATGAAGATCGTCGTCGGCCTCGGAAACCCCGGCAGCGAATACGTCGGCACCCGGCACAATGGGGGCTGGGAAGTGGTCGATCTGTTGGCGGTTCGGTTCGGATGGATCGGCAAGCCCGGCGATTTTGAGCGGGCGGCGCGGTCGAAGTTTGAAGGGCTGACGCTCGACGGAACGGTCAGCCTGCACGGCGGCGGGACGGAAAAAGTCCTGCTGCTCGAGCCGAAGACCTATATGAATCTGTCCGGCCGGAGCGTTCAGGCGGCGATGGCGTTTTATCAGGTCGATCCGACGGAAGTGATGATCGTTTTGGATGACCTGGCCTTGCCGACCGGATCGATGCGCATCAAACCGTCCGGATCGGACGGCGGGCACAACGGGCTGAAAGACATCGCCCGGGCGCTCGGCACGACTCAGTACCCGCGGCTGCGGATCGGGATCGACCCGCCGCCGCAGTTCGTCCCCGGCCGGGATTATGTGCTCGGCCGATTTACAACCGAGCAGCGAAAGCTGCTCGACCCCACGCTCAACCGCGCGACCGAAGCGCTGACGACGTGGATAGAAAGCGGAATCAACCCGGCGATGAATCGTTTCAACGCCGTGGAGACCGGCAGGCGTCAGGCGGACGGCAGCGGGCAGCGAGACTCCTCGCCGCCAGCGGCCCGCCGTCAGCCGCCTGCCGAAAATGACTAGCGGCGGACATTGAGCCGCCTAAACCCAGGCTAGGAGCCTTTTTCAGATGCCCAAGAATGATGCACAGTACGAAGCGATGTTTCTCTTCGGTAATGCCGGCGAGGGAGATCATGCAATCAACACCTGCCGACAGATGGTCGAGCGCCATGACGGCAAGATCATCCTGATCAAAAAGTGGGACGAGCGGAAGCTCACCTACGAGATCAGCAAGGCCAAGCGTGGCACGTATATTCTGGCGTACTTCACCGCGCCCGGACCGGCGATCGCGCAGATCGAGCGCGACGTGAGCCTGTCTGAAGAAGTGTTGCGCGTGCTGGTGCTCGACGCATCGCACGTCACCCAAAAAGAAATGGAAGCCGCCGAGCCGCAGCCCATTCAGGTGCGTGAAGAGCGTCGCGACAGCTACATGGACTTCGGCGCCCCGCGCGGCGACCGCCCGCCGCGTGACGACAGAGGCCCGCGCGACGACCGACCCCCGCGCGACGACCGGGCCCCCCGCAAGCCGCGTGAGGAAGAAGCCGGCGCGAACAAGGACTAACCATTTAGTGCCGTCGCTCGCGACGCGCTACGAAGCCGCGCTCCCGCAAAAGGAGTCCCTATGGCAAACTTCAATAAGATCATTCTGCTCGGCAATCTGACCCGAGATCCGCAGTTGAAGTATCTCCCCAGCCAGATGCCCGTGGTTGAATTCGGTCTGGCCGTCAACCACAAGTTCAAGACCAAAGACGGGCAGGAACGTGAAGAAGTTTGCTTCATCGACTGCTCAGCCTTTGGCAAGCAGGCGGAGATCATCAACCAGTATTGCACGAAAGGTCGGCCACTGCTGGTTGAAGGTCGGTTGAAGTACGACACCTGGGAAGACAAGCAAGGCGGCGGCAAGCGATCGAAGCACGCCGTCGTCGTCGACAACTTCCAACTGCTGGGCGGCCGGCAGGACGGTCCCGGCGGCGCAGGCGGTGGTGGTGGATCGACGCAAGGCTACGAAGACGAAGGCGGCGGCGCCCCCGCGCCGCGCGCCGCGGCACCCCAGCGCGCCCCGGCGGCGCGCCAACCCGCCCCGCCGCCACAACGCGCCCAACCCGAGCAACCGTTCGGCGAAGAACAATCGTTTAAGGATGAAGATATTCCGTTCTAAGGAATTTTCGATTTTCGATTCTCGATTCTCGATTGATGGAATGCAGTCATCACGAATCGATGCCGGGTTTCCCGATCGAAAATCAAAAATCGAGAATCGCAAATCGCAAATCGCAAATTCTATCTGAGGTAATCATGGCTGACACTGTAAAACTGCTGCTTAAAGAATCCGTCCGCAACCTCGGTCGCGTCGGAGACGTGGTCGAAGTATCCAAGGGCTATGCCCGCAATTTTCTGCTTCCGAAGGATCTGGCCGTCGAACCGACGACCAGCAACCTGAAGAAGGTGGAAGAGCGCAAGAAGGAGACCGAACGACTCGAACGCGAACGCCGCGAACAGCAGGTGGCGCTGATCGGTCAACTGGCGGGCGTGGAAGTGACGCTCGAACGTCGCGCTAACGAGCAGGGCACCCTGTTCGGATCGGTCTCGGCGACCGATATCGCCAAGGCACTGCAAAGCCAGGGCTTCAACATCGAAGCCAACGACGTGCTCCTGCCCGGCAAGCTGGACCGCATCGACACGTACCAGGTGACGATCCTGTTCGCCGAAGACCTGAAGGCCGACGTGAAAGTCTGGGTCGCCCCCGATGCCGACAGCAAAGCCGCCATGGAAGTCGCCCGCAAAGCCGCGAAGGAAGCCGAACCCGCGGAAGCATGATTGCGTTGGGGGGAACGAGTGGCCAGTAAATGCAGAACGCCTTTCTCGGGCTGCTCGCATTTCCTTGCCACTCGTATTTTCCGGCCACCGGCGACTCACCACCGGCCATTTTTTCTGGCCCGCGGCCAGCAGCTGTTAACAACTCGGTAGATGAACCGTGGAGAACCCGGCGCGACGCCGGGTTCTTTTTTTGATATCTTCTCCGGCGCGATATCTTCGACCAGTTCGCAAGGAATCCTTCTCGCCACGGACGGTGATTCATGTCTGAATTGCTCGGAAACCCGCTCGACCGCGTCCCGCCGCACTCGCTCGATGCGGAGCGCGGGCTGCTCGGTTCGATGATGCTCGACAAAGAGATCATCGGCGAGGCCGCGCGCCTCATCGACCGGGAATCGTTCTATCTCGCCGACCATCAGATCATCTTCGAATGCCTGACGAAGCTTTACGACGGCAACCGCCCGGTCGACGCAATCGTCCTGCGCGAAGAGCTCCGCAAGCGCCAACTGCTCGAAGAAATCGGCGGAACCGCATACCTCGGGGAGATCCTAAACTCCGTCCCGTCGGCGGCCAACGGGCTGCACTACGCGGGCATCGTGCGCGAAAAAGCGTTGCTGCGTCAGCTCATCGGCAGCGCCAACGACATCCTCCGCAGCGCGTATTCCCCGCACGAAAGCGCCGACATCGTGCTCGACGGGGCCGAGCGGAGAATCTTCCAGATCGCGGAGAAAAAAGTCGGCGGCGATGCCGAATCGATGTCGAAAGTTCTGCACGAAGTTTTCGAGATGATCGAAAGCCGCGGGCAGGCGGGCATCGAAACCGGCTACCCGGATCTGGACACAATGACCAACGGTTTGCAGAACAGCGAGATGATCGTCCTGGCGGCGCGCCCTTCGATGGGCAAGACCGCGCTGGCGATGAATCTGATCGAAAACATTGCGTGTGATCTGCGTCTGCCCTGCGCGGTGTTCTCGCTGGAAATGAGCAAGCAGCAACTCGCCCAGCGCATGTTGTGCAGCCGCGGGCAGATCGACGCGCACAAGCTCCGCAAGGGCATGCTCAACGGCCAGGAATATCAGCACCTCGCGACCGTCGTCGGAGAACTGGCCAAAGCGCCGATCTGGGTCGACGACTCGGCAAGCCTTACGTTGATGGACCTGCGCGCCAAGGCACGTCGATTGAAACTTCAGCACGACATCCGCGTGATCATGATCGACTACCTGCAACTGATGGACAACCCCGGCCCTGACAGCCGGCAGCAGCAGATCAGTGAGATTTCCCGAGGCGTGAAAGCGATCGCGCGCGAGTTGAAGATTCCAGTGATCGTGCTTTCACAGCTCAACCGCGCCACCGAAGGCCGCGAGGGGCATCGCCCGCGGATGAGCGACCTGCGCGAATCGGGCTCGATCGAGCAGGACGCCGACGTCGTCATGCTTCTGCATCGCGAAGATTACTACAAACTCAGCCAGCCCGATTTCGTCCCCGACAACGTCGCCGAAATAATCATCGCCAAACAACGTAACGGCCCGACCGGCACGGTAAAGCTCTTCTTCTCCAACCGCACGACACGTTTCGAAAATCTCCAGGCACAGGTAGACCCGTTCGGGGGATGATTGAAATTTTCGACTTTTGATTGTTGATTGATCAGCGCGTGACAAGTCAATCTAACTTCTGCCTTCTGCCTTCTGACTTCTCCCTCCTACACCCTCGCCACCCCAATCAGCCCATCGATCAACACGTACCAGCCCAGCAGAAAAGTGAGGATGTAAACCACTCTGAGGAACAGCTTGTCGGTCATTCGTCTGTTAAGCCAGAATTCCGCGGCCGCACCCACCAGCACCAGCGGAAGAAACTGCAGTGAGAACGTCACCGGGGCCGCCGCGAGTTGACCGTTCCACGCGTACGCGGGCAATTTCATCGTGTTGAGGATCAAGAAATAAACCGCCGTCGTGCCGACGAAGATTCTACGATCAAATTTCAATGGCAGCAGGTACATCGCTATCACCGGGCCTGCCGCGTGCGCGAGCGTGGAGCTGATGGCCGCGAACGCGCCGGTGATTGTGCTGCGAAGCGGCTCGGGCAAAAGGTTCTGCTGTTCGCCGCGCCAGACCCGCCACCAATGCAGCGAGACCAGAAGAATTGCTTCCATGCCGATCTCGATACGCAACAACGCCGAGGCAAGATCGGCCCGCTGCTTGCCGATCCACCACAGCAGCAGCGCCCCGAGAATCACGCCGACAATCGTGCTGGGGATCAACCGCCGAACGGTTTGAGCATCAAATAATTTTCGATACTGCGCGATGGCGATGAAGTCGTCGGAGATGAGCAGCGGGAGCATGAATCCCAGCGCCGCTTTTTCCCCCATCGGCGTGTTGCTCATCGCGATAGCGGTCATCGGGACGACCATCAAGCCCACACCGCTGCCGAAGCCGCTTTTGGTCAGCCCGATGAGAAAAACGGCCACTCCGACGACGAACCACGCGAGGGTCCTTCGTTCACCAATCCAACGTGCCGCGCCACGCTTGGGACATTTCATCGATCGACAGATCGGTCACGCGATCGCGCGTCGTCGTGAAGGTGAGTTTTCGCAAGTGTGTCGTCAAAGCCAGGTCGATGACGTCGGCGACGCCGTCGAACCGCTCTCGCAACGCGTGTGCCTGGTCGTGTGACGCCAGTTCGACGACGTAACGTCCCGGTTGCTCCGCGAACGGATCATTCGCGTCGAACCATTCCTGCCCGGCGATAAGTCCCAGACCCGATGCGATGCACATTTCCGCCATCGCGACGGCGACGCCTCCGTCGCTGGAATCGTGACAGCTCAACACCACGCCCGAGGCAATCGTCTCTGCCATGATCCGGTGGAGCTGCGCGAGCTTACGCAGGTCGCGCGGATCTTTTGTCGAAATGAGACACACGCGGTTGCCGCGCGATTTCAGATCCATCGTGACGCACTTGCGCACGTCGTCGAGCACGCCAATGGTGCTGATCAGCAGCGTGTTGGGAATGCGCAGGGTCTGGCCGGTTTCCTGATTGACGAACTGGTTGTGCAGCGAATCTTTGCCGCTGATAAAAGGCACGCCGTAAGCAAGCGCCGCGTCGCGGCAGGCTTCGCAGGTGCGGACGAGATCGCCCATCGTCCGGTCGTCCGCGACGCTCGGCCAGCAGAAGTTATCGAGCATCGCCATTCGGCTCGGGTTCGCGCCGACGCACACCGCGTTGCGGATCGCCTCGTCGATCGCCGCGATCGCCATCTCGTAAGGATCTTCGACGTGCGGCGCGAGCCCGCAGGCAATCGACACGCCCTTGAAACTCGATGCTTTGGGTCGGATCACCGAAGCGTCGCTCGGGCCGATCTGCTGCGGGCCGACGAGCGGCTTGATCACGGTTTGCCCCTGCACTTCGTGGTCATACTGGCGGATGATCCAGTGCTTCGATGCGATGTTCGGGTGCGCCAGCAGTGCAAGCAGTCGGGCACGCATATCATGGGCTTGGATCGCGTGACCTTGCACAGGCGCGAAGCCATTGACACGCACAATCGCATTCCTCGTCGGCATTGGAATGCCGTCGTGCAGGAATTCCATCGACAAGCGCCCGACCTCCGTGCCGCGATATCTCAAAATAAGCTCGCGCCCCGGCGTGCCGAATGTGCCGATCACTGTCGCCTCGACGTCCTCCCCACCACACAGCTTCAGCAATGTTTCCACGTGCTCCTGCGGCACGGAAAGCACCATGCGTTCCTGGGCCTCGCTGATCCAGATCTCGTCATACTTCAAGCCCGGATACTTCAGCGGCACGCCATCAAGATCCACTTCCGCACCCAGCTTTTCGCCCATCTCCCCGACCGCGCTGGAGAGCCCGCCGGCCCCGCAATCGGTAATGCCGCTGAAGAGCCCAAGATCGCGCGCCTGGAGAATGACGTCGGCGACTTTCTTCTCGGTGATGGCGTTGCCGATCTGCACCGCGTGGGAGAATTCGTCCGCGTGCGTGTCGGAAAGTTCCGCCGAGGAAAAGGTCGCGCCGTGGATTCCGTCGCGCCCGGTCCGCCCGCCGAGGACGACGACGGCGTCGCCGGCGCGGGCGGCTTTTTCGATCTTCGTGCGCGGGATCATTCCGACACAACCGCAGAACACCAGCGGATTGCCGAGATAGCGATCATCAAAATACACCGCGCCGTTAACGGTGGGGATGCCCATGCGGTTGCCGTAGTCGCGCACGCCGGCGACGACCTGCTGGAGGACGCGCTTGGGATGGATGACGCCCTTCGGGAGGTTTTCGATCTTCGATTTTCGATTCTCGATTGAAGTTCCCGCGTCAGGGTAAGCGACGCAGAACACGTCGGTATTGGCGATGGGTTTGGCACCGAGCCCCGTTCCGAGCACGTCGCGAATGACCCCGCCGGCGCCGGTGGCGCTGCCGCCGTACGGTTCAATGGCGCTGGGGTGATTGTGCGTTTCCACCTTAAAGCACACCGCGTCGGTTTCGTCGAAAGCGATCACACCCGCGTTGTCCTTGAAGACGCTGAGGCAGAATCCCGCGTCGCGTTTCATCAAATCGACCGTGCTCTGGAAAATCGTGTCTTTGATTAGATTGTCATATCGCCGCAGGAGTTTTCCGGATTCGTCGCACACGTTGACGGCACTTTTGAGCGTTTTGTGGACGCAGTGCTCGCTCCAGGTTTGTGCGAGCGTTTCCAGCTCGATATCCGTCGGCTCGCGGCCTTGCGATCGGTAGTAGGCTTGTATCGCCTTCATTTCCGCGAGCGACAAGAACAGATGCCCCGCGCGGCTTAGCTTGGTCAGTTCGTCGTCGGAGAGTTTCAGGATTGAAGCGCGCCGGATCTTAAACGACGATTCAGCCCCAGCCGCAAAAGCGCTCGGTAGCACCGTGTCGAAATGCACGGTTTCGATCACGCCGTTGGCGAGGTATCTCGAAGCGATCGTCCGAAGCTGCTCAGGCTTAAGGGCCGCGCCGATGAGAAACGCCCGCCCCGTGCGCACCTCGCGCACGCGAAGGCCCATGTCGCGAATCGCCATCTCGGTGGAGGTGGCGACAGGATCCATTACACCCGGCTTGAAATGCACTTCGATCCGACTCACCCCCGGCTCGGCGGCGGCGGAGGTGACGACTTCTGCTCGCTCGACGATTGGGTCGGCAATCAGGTCGTCCGCAATCTTCCGGACTGCCGCGGCGGGTTCGTCGGAATCAATCAGGAAGATGCGAACGCTGTGTACTTCGCCGGTGGAAATACCCATCTCGGCGATCTGCTGCCTCACGCCCTCGCCTGCAGGATCGCGGCCGCTGGAGCGCACGTCGATGCGATGAATCATGCCTCAGATTGTATCGACGGGACGATTAACCGCGAAGACGCGCGAACGCGGAGAAGTGGGCTTTGTTTGTCTCGCTGATTCCATTCCTTCGCGTCTTCGGTCCTTCGCGGTTAGCATCGAACGAATGCCCCGTGAACGTCTCGTATCCGCCGAAGAGCAAGGGCCGGACGAGCAACATTTCAATTTCGCTTTGCGTCCGCAACGGTTTGATCAGTACGTCGGTCAGGACCCGATTATCCGTCGATTGCGCATCGCAGTGGAGGCCGCGAAGCAGCGCGGCGAGCCGATCGAACACGTGCTTCTTCACGGCCCGCCGGGGCTGGGGAAGACGACGCTCGCGCACGTGGTTTCCAACGAGATCGGCGCGCGGCTGCACATCGCATCAGGCCCGGCCATCACCAAGGGTGCGGATTTGGCGGGCATTCTGACGAAACTCGGCGCCGGCGATGTGCTGTTCATCGACGAAATCCACCGGCTGCCCGTGGCGGTGGAGGAGTATCTTTATTCTGCGATGGAAGATTTCAAGGTCGATATTCCGCTCGATGCGGGCATGCACGCACGGGCGGTGACGATCCCGCTTAAGCAGTTTACGCTGATCGGCGCAACCACGCGCATGGGCCTGCTCACCGCGCCGATGCGCGGGCGATTCGGAATTCCGCTGAACCTGAGCTTCTATTCGCCCGAATCATTGCTCACGATTCTCAAGGCCAACGCGATTCAACTTAAGCTCACCGCCGACGTCGCATCGCTGGCGGAGCTGTCGCGCCGAAGCCGGGGCACGCCGCGCGTCGCCAACCGGTTGCTGCGCCGCGTGCGCGACTTCGCTGCCGTTGAAGCGACCGGGAAAGTAACGCTCGATGTAACACACGAAGCGCTGAAACTTGAAGGCGTGGATCCGCTCGGGCTTGATGATCAGGATCGCCGGGTGATTCAAACCA
>Ga0105046_10009007_pt1 | contig 15644 bp, 15 predicted proteins | sample MAT03_FD_78385 | JGI IMG/M metagenome (GOLD analysis project Ga0105046, IMG submission 78385) | Freshwater microbial communities from Lake Fryxell liftoff mats and glacier meltwater in Antarctica - MAT-03 (megahit assembly) | ecosystem: Environmental > Aquatic > Freshwater > Ice > Liftoff...
CTGATTCACAATGCCGCCTACTCGGAACTGGTGACCAGCGGTTTTCGGCGCAGCGGCATGTTCACCTACCGGCCCTATTGCGATGGCTGCCAGGCCTGCGTGCCGCTGCGTGTGCCTGTCAGCACCTTCCAGCCGGACCGCAGCCAGCGCCGGGCATGGAAGCGCCACCAGTCGCTGCAGGCGCGGGTGCTCAAGCTTTGCTTCATGCCGGAGCACTACGAGCTGTACCTGCACTACCAGAATGGCCGCCATGCAGGCGGTGGCATGGACCATGACAGCGTGGACCAGTACACCCAGTTCCTGCTGCAAAGCCGCGTCAACTCGCGCCTGGTGGAGTTTCGCGAGACCCTGCCCAACGGCGAGGCAGGCGCGCTGAAAATGGTGTCCATTCTTGACGTGCTGGAAGACGGGGTTTCTGCGGTTTACACGTTTTACGAGCCTGATGCGGGGGCCAGCTACGGCAACTACAGCGTGCTCTGGCAGATTGAACAGGCCAGGAAGTTGGGCCTGCCCCATGTTTACCTCGGCTACTGGATCGCCCAAAGCCCGAAGATGAACTACAAAGCCCGGTTTTTGCCGAACCAGATTCTGGTCGACGGCACCTGGGTTGCTGCAACCCCCGTGCAACAGCAGGAAGCTGCTGGCTGAGCTGGCGCAGGGCGCAAAACAGCAACATCCGTTGGCGGTCGCGCGCATTTCACAGGGTAAAATTTGACCCTCAGCCCTATGAAAAAGCCTACCGCTCCCAACCAGCCTGTCAAACCCACGGTCCAGGTGATAGAACGCATGTTCACCCTGCTGGAGATTCTGGCAACGCGGGAAGAAGCCGTCTCGCTCAAGGAGATCAGCGAGAAATCGGGCTTGCATCCGTCCACGGCCCACCGCATCCTCAATGACCTCGCAACCGGCCGCTTTGTGGACCGGCCCGTGGCGGGCAGCTACCGGCTGGGCATGCGCCTGCTAGAACTGGGCAACCTGGTGAAAGCGCGCTTGAGTGTCCGCGATGCCGCGCTGACCCCCATGCGCGAACTGCACAGACTGACCCAGCAGCCCGTCAACCTGAGCATGCGCCAGGGTGACGAAATCATCTACGTGGAGCGGGCCTACAGCGAGCGCTCCGGCATGCAGGTGGTGCGGGCCATTGGCGGGCGCGCGCCGCTACACCTGACCTCGGTGGGCAAACTTTTTCTGGCCTTTGACGATCCGCAGCGCCTGCGCACTTATGCCACGCGAACCGGCCTGCCCGGCCAGACCAGAAACAGCATCACCCAGCTGGCCACGCTGGAGCGTGAACTGTCGAAAGCGCGCCAGTACGGCATAGCCCGGGACAACGAAGAACTGGAGCTGGGGGTGCGCTGCATGGCCGCCGGCATTTACGACGACCAGAGCAAGCTGGTCGCCGGCCTGTCCATTTCAGCACCGGCGGACAGGCTGGACGAAAGCTGGCTGCCCAAACTGGAAGCCACCGCGCACGAAATCTCGGCTGCGCTCGGCTACAAGTCCGGAAATTTCAAGTGAAATGAGGCTCCAGCCCTTATGCAACGGGCGCAAGTAGCTATCAATAAGATAGCATCTGCGAAGCCGCCAGAAATGCGGCGCAGCGCGCCTTGTGCCCGCCCCGCTTCAGCCGTTGGAAGACCTGGCGGCGGCGCTGATCTTGGGCACATTGACCGGCTGTGACTCGACCCAGCGGCGTACGCGCTCGGCGTCACCGAGGCGGCTGAGTTTTCCGGCCGAATCCAGGAACACCATGATCACCTTGCGGCCTGCAATTTTTGTCTGCATGACCAGGCACTGGCCGGCTTCCGAGATGTAGCCGGTTTTTTGCAGCCCGATGTCCCAATCGGGGTTTTTCACCAGCCGGTTGGTGTTGTTGTACTGCAGGGTCTGCTGGCCTACGGCGACCTGGTAGCCAGTCGAGGTGGACAACTCACGCAAGACCGGGTCGCCGTGTGCGGCATTGACCAGCGTGGCCAGATCCTGGGCGCTGGACTGGTTCTTGCTGGACAGACCGGTGGGCTCGACGTAACGGGTGTCCCACATGCCCAGCAGTTTGGCCTTGGCGTTCATCAGGTTGACAAACGAGGGCATGCCGCCCGGATAGGTGCGTCCCAAGGCATGCGCCGCTCGGTTCTCGCTGGACATCAGGGCCAGGTGCAGCAGTTCGCCACGCGTCAGGCTGGCACCTACGCGAAGGCGTGAACGGCTTCCCTTTTCGGTGTCCACGTCGTCCTGGGTGATGGTAATGAGTTCATCCATCGGCAGTTGCGCGCCGCTGACGATCATGCCCGTCATCAGCTTGGTCAGCGAAGCGATCGGAAGTACGGCATGCTGGTTTTTGCTGAACAACACCTCATGGGTGTCCTGGTCGATCACCAGCGCGACGCTGGACTTCAGGTCGAGCGGATCCTGCGCGCTGTGCAAACCGGCAATCTGGCCAAACGAGGGGCGCGCGGGAGCGGCGGTGACCAGCACCACGCTGCGGCGCGTTTTGGCAACTAAGCGGGCGTTCTTGCGACTGGCGACAGGCGTTTTGGAAACCACTTTGGCTGCGTGAGCCTTTTTGACCACCTGACGTTTTGCGGTGGACGCCTCTGCGGCAACCGGGAAAATCAACGCGACCGAAAAGGTAAGAAGTCCAACGAGCTGTAAGCTCCGTTTGAAGATCAGGTTCAGCGTGTGGGACATTGATTCGCTCCAGGTTGCGATTAAGCGCGATGCTGGAGTGTATACAAATAGAAAAAGTCACGCAATATCAATTGTTTGCGTAACTTTCCTAAACGCAACAGTTAACTTGAGCCTGCTTTTGTAGCAGAGGCCGTGGCCTAGCTACAAAAACTTACTAAGTTGTTGAATTTAATGAGTTTTTTGAATGGCGGGTTCAGCCTTGGGCAGCGACCCGGTCCGCTTTGCTTTGCAATTTGCTCAGGGCGCTCAAATACGCCTTGGCCGAAGCCACCACGATATCCGGATCGGCACCCACGCCGTTGACGACGCGGCCGCTGTTTTGCAGGCGCACTGTCACCTCGCCCTGGCTCTCGGTCGAACCACTGATCGCATTGACCGAATACAGCACCATTTCGGCACCGCTTTTTACGTGGGTCTCAATGGCCTTGAGCGAAGCATCCACCGGGCCGTTGCCGTCCGACTCGCCCCTGACCTCCTTGCCGTCCACCGTGAACACCACGCTGGCCTGCGGACGCTCGCCGGTTTCGCTGTGCTGGGACAGGGAGACGAAGCCGTATTGCTCTTTTTCATGCGTCACGCTTTCGTCGCTGACCAGCGCGAGGATGTCTTCGTCGAAAATTTCGCTCTTGCCATCGGCCAGCTCCTTGAAGCGGGCGAAAGCGGCGTTGGTTTCAACTTCGCTCTCCATCTGGATGCCAAGGTCTTGCAAACGCTGCTTGAAGGCATTGCGGCCGCTGAGCTTGCCCAGCACCATCTTGTTGGAGCTCCAGCCCACGTCCTCGGCACGCATGATCTCGTAGGTTTCGCGCGCCTTGAGCATGCCGTCCTGGTGGATGCCGGAAGCATGCGCAAAGGCATTCGCGCCAACCACGGCCTTGTTGGGCTGCACCACAAAACCGGTGGTCTGGCTGACCATGCGGCTCGCCGCAACGATGTGGATGGGGTCGATGTTCATGTCAAGGTCGTAATAATCCCGACGCGTTTTCACGGCCATGACGATTTCCTCGAGCGAGCAGTTGCCGGCACGTTCACCCAAGCCGTTGATGGTGCACTCGACCTGGCGCGCACCGCCAATTTTCACGCCGGCCAGCGAGTTGGCCACCGCCATGCCGAGGTCGTTGTGGCAATGCACGGACCAAATGGCCTTGTCGCTGTTGGGCACACGCTCTCGCAGGGTCTTGATGAAGTTGCCATACAGCTCGGGCACGGCATAACCCACCGTGTCGGGCACATTGATGGTGGTTGCGCCTTCGGCAATCACGGCCTCCAGCACACGGCACAAAAAATCGACGTCGCTGCGGTAGCCGTCTTCCGGGCTGAACTCCACATCGGCCACCAGATTGCGCGCAAACCGCACCGAGAGCTTGGCCTGCTCCAGCACCTGGTCCGGGCTCATCCGCAGCTTCTTTTCCATGTGCAGCGCACTGGTCGCGATAAAGGTGTGGATGCGGGCGCTGTTGGCACCCTTGAGCGCTTCAGCGGCGCGCGATATGTCGCGATCGTTGGCGCGCGACAGCGAGCAGATAGTGGTGTCCTTGATAGCGTTGGCAATCGCCCGCACCGCTTCAAAGTCCCCGTTGGAGCTGGCCGCAAAACCGGCCTCGATCACATCAACCTTCAGTCGTTCCAACTGACGGGCGATACGCAGTTTTTCATCGCGCGTCATGGACGCGCCTGGCGATTGCTCGCCGTCGCGCAAGGTGGTATCGAAAATAATCAGTTTGTCGGTCATGGCTGGCTCCTGCTGCGCTGCTCGCTGTCATTCATTTTTCAAAAGGGATCAGTCCGCTATGTTAGCCGCGGCTGGCTGCGCGGTTCGGGCGCGCTGCAGACCAGAAACAATGGCCTTCAGCGACGCGGACACGATGTTGCCGTCCATGCCGACGCCAAACAGGGTCTGGCCGTTGACGCGAAGCTCCAGATACGCCACCGCTTGTGCTGCGGCGCCGGAGCCGATGGCATGTTCATGGTAGTCCAGCACACGCAGGGCGTGGCCCGTGGCCGTGTTGAGTCCGGCCACAAACGCGTCAATCGGTCCGGTGCCAGCGCCCTCGACCTGATGCCTCTTGCCGTGAACCTGCACATCGGCCTTGATATTGAAGGACTTGGCGCCCGCAGCGGCAACTTCCTGGATCACCAGATGCCGCGGCGCCGGGACACTTTGCACGCCGTATTCCTTTTCAAACAGCGCAAACAGGTCCTGCGCCGTCAACTCCTTGCCGGTCGCGTCCATCACGCCCTGCGCCACTTGGCTGAATTCGATCTGCAGGCGGCGCGGAAGCTCAAGACCGAACTCGCTTTCAAGCAAGTAGGCGATGCCGCCCTTGCCGGACTGGCTGTTCACACGGATCACGGCCTCATAGCTGCGGCCCAGGTCCTTGGGATCAATCGGCAGGTAAGGCATGTCCCAGATATCTCCCTCCTGGCGTGCCGCGAAGGCCTTCTTGATCGCATCCTGGTGCGAGCCCGAAAACGAGGTGTAGACCAGGTCGCCCGCATAAGGATGGCGCGGGTGAACCGGCAACTGGTTGCAATGCTCGACGGTGCGGCGGATCTCGTCGATTTCTGAAAAATCCAGTCCCGGCGACACACCCTGCGTGTAAAGGTTGAGCGCGATGTTGACCAGGTCCACATTACCCGTGCGCTCCCCGTTGCCGAACAGGCAGCCTTCAATGCGGTCGGCGCCGGCCATCAGCGCGAATTCACCCGCCGCCGTGCCCGTGCCGCGGTCGTTGTGCGGATGGACCGACAGCACAATCGCATCGCGCCGCGCCAGATGGCGATGCATCCACTCCATCATGTCCGCAAAGATATTCGGCGTTGAATGCTCGACCGTCGAAGGCAGGTTGATGATGCACTTGTGCGCTGGCGTCGGCGCCCAGACTTCCGTCACGGCATCCACCACACGTTTGGAGAACTTCAGTTCGGTCCCTGACCACATCTCGGGCGAATACTGGAAGGTCCAGTGCGTGCCCGGCTGCTCAACAGCCAGTTGCCGGAAAAGACGGGCGTTGTCGGTCGCCAGCTTGACGATCTCGTCTTCGTTCATGCCGAGCACGACGCGGCGCATCACCGGTGCGGTGGCGTTGTAGAGGTGAACAATGGCCCGTGGCACACCCTGCAGCGCTTCGAAGGTGCGGCGAATCAGCGGCTCGCGCGCCTGGGTCAAAACCTGGACAGTGACGTCGTTCGGGATGAGGTTTTCGTCAATGAGCCGGCGCAAAAAATCGAACTCGACCTGCGAAGCCGAGGGAAAACCGACCTCAATTTCCTTAAAGCCGATGTTCACCAGCGTGTCGAACATCCTGAGCTTGCGCGCGATGTCCATGGGTTCGATCAGCGCCTGGTTGCCATCACGCAGATCCACGCTGCACCAGATCGGCGCCTGGCGCAGCACAACGTCTGGCCAGCTGCGGTCAGCCAGGCGCACAGGAGGAAAGGACTGATATTTGCTCGAAGGTGTTTTCAACATGTTCATGTCATCTACTGTAAAATTTCCAACCCGGCAACCCAAAGAAAAACGGCCCGTTGCTGGTGCAAACGGGCCGTTGAGTTGGGTGTACGCGTGCGCGCTACCGTCTCCGCCCGTTGGCAGATAGCAATAGTGCTAGCGAAATTTGGTTCATGGTTTGAAATGTATCACACAATTTCAGGAGCCCGCTACTTGTGAAGGCCGCGCTCATCGGGCTCGTCCGTGGAGGTCGATATCACGCTGGTCTGCAAACCTTTGGCTTTGCGCCACACATACAGCACGTACCCCGATAACCCGTAGCCAATAAAGAGCGCAAACATCACCGTCGGCGGGTCGATGTTGATAACTGCAATACCCAGTGCAATCAGCACAATCACGGCGAAAGGCACGCTGCGCTTGATGCTCAGGTCCTTGAAGCTGTAAAAAGGCACGTTCGTGACCATGGTCAGGCCTGCATATAAAGTCAAGGCAAACATGTACCAACGCACATCTTCGCCCTGAATACCCGCCTCGTCCATCAGCCAGATGAACCCCGCAACCAACGCGGCCGCCGCAGGTGAAGGCAGGCCCTGAAAAAACCGTTTGTCGACAACCGCTGTATTGACGTTGAAGCGGGCCAGCCTGAGTGCGGCACAGGCGCAATACACAAAAGCGGCAATCCAGCCCCAGCGGCCAAGCCCGGTCAACGCCCACACATAGGCGATCAAGGCGGGCGCTGCGCCAAATGAGACCATGTCGGCCAAGGAGTCCATCTGTTCACCAAAAGCGCTTTGCGTGTTGGTCATGCGTGCCACGCGACCATCCAGGCTGTCCAGCACCATGGCGCAGAATACGCCGATGGCCGCCTGGTCGAAACGGCCGTTCATGGCCATCACGATGGCATAAAAACCGCCAAACAAACCCGCCAGCGTAAACAGGTTGGGAAGGATGTAAATGCCCTTGCGCCGCTTGCGCGGAACAAGGTCCTCCGCGTCGGTGTCAGACTCATGGCCGTCATGCATGGAAGGCACTCCAGATTTCGGGACAGTTGGCGCACCCGGCGTGCAGGGCGAATAGGGCTTGGTTCATGCCAAGAGGATACCAAACGGGGTGAGGAGAAACAAAAAAGCCGCGCAAATGTCTTGCGCGGCTTGAAGGCTGAACCTGGCCGGACCGGGTAAGGCCCGGCAGCTTCATCAGTTGCGGGTCTGGTCGACCAGCTTGTTCTTGGCGATCCAGGGCATCATGGCGCGCAGTTTTTCACCCACGATTTCGATCTGGTGTTCGGAATTCAGGCGGCGGCGGCTCAGCAGCGTCGGCGCACCGGCACGGTTTTCGAGCAGGAAGCTCTTGGCATATTCGCCGGTCTGGATGTCTTTCAGGCACTTGCGCATGGCTTCTTTCGTGGCCGAGGTCACGATGTTCGGTCCGGTCACGTACTCGCCGTATTCGGCGTTGTTGGAGATCGAGTAATTCATGTTGGCGATACCGCCTTCATAAATCAGGTCAACAATCAGCTTGAGCTCGTGCAGGCACTCGAAATACGCCATTTCGGGGGCGTAGCCGGCTTCCACCAGCGTTTCGAACCCAGCCTTGATCAGCTCGACCGTGCCACCGCACAAAACGGCCTGCTCGCCGAACAGGTCAGTTTCGGTTTCTTCGCGGAAATTGGTTTCGATAATGCCGGCCTTGCCACCCCCATTGGCCATGGCGTAGCTCAGGGCCAGATCACGCGCCTTGCCGCTCTTGTCCTGATGTACGGCCACCAGATGCGGCACGCCGCCGCCCTGGGTGTAGGTGTTGCGAACGGTGTGACCGGGAGCCTTGGGCGCCACCATCCAGACGTCGAGGTCGGCGCGTGGAATCACGGCACCGTAATGCACGTTGAAACCGTGGGCAAACACCAGTGAAGCGCCCTGCTTGATGTTGGGCGCCACGTCGTTGGCGTAGACCGAGCCGATTTGTTCGTCCGGCAGCAAAATCATCACGACATCGGCCGATTTGACGGCTTCCGCGACCTCGGCGACCTTGAGGCCGGCTTTCTCGACCTTGGGCCAGGAAGCACCACCCTTGCGCAGGCCGACCACCACCTTGATACCGCTGTCGTTCAGGTTCTGTGCGTGGGCATGGCCCTGGCTGCCATAACCGATGATGGCGACGGTTTTGCCCTTGATCAGGCTCAGGTCGCAATCTTTGTCGTAATAAACTTTCATGACTCTCTCCGTAGATATCGTTGATGTTTCTGGCGAAAATGCCCTTCGACAGGCGCAGGGCGAACGGTAAACACACATCGCCACTTCTCGTCCGTTCGCGCCCCGCCTGTCGAAAACGCGCGCACGGACAGCTAAAAATCAGACCCTGAGGATCCTCTCGCCGCGGCCAATGCCGCTGGAGCCGGTGCGCACGGTTTCAAGAATCGCACTGCGGTCAATCGCTTCCAGAAATGCATCGTTCTTGGACTGGTCACCGGTCAGCTCGATGGTGTAGCTCTTCTCGGTCACGTCGATGATCCGGCCCCGGAATATATCAGCCATGCGCTTCATCTCTTCGCGCTCCTTGCCGACGGCGCGCACCTTGACCATCATGAGCTCACGCTCGGTGTACGCGCCCTCGGTCAGGTCCACCACCTTGACGACCTCGATGAGCCGGTTCAGGTGTTTGGTGATCTGCTCGATCACGTCGTCGGAGCCGGTGGTCTGGATGGTCATGCGCGACAGGCTGGCGTCTTCGGTCGGCGCAACGGTCAGACTTTCGATGTTGTAGCCGCGCGCCGAGAACAGGCCGACCACGCGGGAAAGAGCGCCCGGCTCGTTTTCCAGCAAAACTGCGATGATGTGTTTCATGTTGAGTGATTCCTCTTTTCGGTGCCCTCCCCCTCCGGCGGTAACCGGACGGCTTGGCAGCCAATAGATTCTTCGGATTTGTCATGCCGGACCAGATCCGGCATCCACGCTGGTGAGCCAGCATGGGTTGCGGGTCAAGCCCGCAATGACAGGCTTTTGTTTACAGGTCTTCGGACCCCAGCAGCATCTCGGTGATGCCCTTGCCGGCCTTCACCATCGGGAACACGTTCTCGGTGGGGTCGGTGCGGAAGTCCATGAACACGGTGCGGTCCTTGAGCTTTCGCGCCTCACGCAGCGCCGGCTCCACGTCCTGCGGCTTTTCGATCAGCATGCCGACGTGCCCATAGGCCTCGGCCAGCTTGACAAAATTGGGCAGCGCGTCCATGTAGCTGCTGCTGTAGCGGCCTTCGTAGTCAATTTCCTGCCACTGTCGCACCATGCCCAGATAGCGGTTGTTCAGCGAAACGATCTTGATCGGCGTGTTGTACTGCAGGCAGGTCGAAAGCTCCTGGATACACATCTGCACCGAACCCTCGCCCGTGATGCAATAGACCTCGCTGTCGGGCTTGGCCAACTTGATGCCCATGGCGTACGGTATGCCCACGCCCATGGTGCCCAGGCCGCCCGAGTTGATCCAGCGGCGCGGCTCGTCGAACTTGTAGTACTGCGCCGCCCACATCTGGTGCTGGCCGACGTCGGACGTGATGTAGGTGTCGACGTCCTTGGTCATGTTCCACAGGGTTTCGACGACGTACTGCGGCTTGATCACATCGCTCTTGCCCATGCTGTATTTCAAGCAGTCGCGCTTGCGCCAGTCTTCAATGGTGTCCCACCAACCGCCCAAAGCGTTGGCGTCGGGCTTGAGGCCGGACTCCTTGATCATCGCGATCAACTCGATCAGCACGTCCTTGACGTCGCCGACGATGGGGATGTCGACCTTCACGCGTTTGGAGATGCTCGACGGGTCAATGTCGATGTGGATGATCTTGCGTTCGTTCTGCGCGAAGTGTTTTGGGTTGCCGATCACGCGGTCGTCAAAACGAGCACCGACAGCCAGCAGCACGTCGCAGTGCTGCATGGCGTTGTTGGCTTCAATCGTGCCGTGCATTCCCAGCATGCCGAGGAATTTCTTGTCGCTGGCCGGGTAAGCGCCCAGGCCCATCAGCGTGTTGGTGCAGGGATAACCCAGCATATCGACCAGTGTGCGCAGCTCTTGCGAGGCATTGCTAAGCAAAACGCCTCCACCGGTATAGATATAAGGCCGCTTGGCCGTCATCAGCAGTTGCAGCGCCTTGCGGATCTGGCCGCCATGCCCTTTGCGCACCGGGTTGTAGGAGCGCATTTCAATGCTCTGCGGGTAGCCGGTGTACAGCGTCTTGTTGAACGAGACGTCCTTGGGGATGTCCACCACCACCGGGCCGGGCCGGCCGCTGCGGGCAATGTGAAAGGCCTTTTTCATGGTCTCGGCCATATGCCGCGCATCCTTGACCAGGAAGTTGTGCTTGACGATCGGCCGCGTGATGCCGACCGTATCGCACTCCTGGAAGGCATCCAGGCCGATGGCATGCGTCGGCACCTGGCCGGTGATGATCACCATGGGGATGCTGTCCATGTAGGCCGTGGCAATGCCGGTGACGGCATTGGTCACGCCGGGACCAGAGGTCACCAGCGCCACACCGACCTCACCCGTGGCACGCGCATAACCGTCGGCCGCGTGCACCGCAGCCTGCTCATGGCGCACCAGAATGTGCTGGATGGTTTCCTGCTTGTAAAAAGCGTCGTAAATGTGCAGGACGGCGCCGCCCGGATAACCCCAGACGTGTTTGACGCCTTCGGCTTGCAGCGCTTTCACGAGGATTTCTGCGCCCCGGAGTTCTTGCGGATTTGAATGGGCAGATGCTGCCGCTGCCGAAGCGAGTTCGGCCTTTGTGATTTCCATGATGAACCTTTGTGAATTTCTCTAACGAAATACCTTGGGTGCCTCTTCACCCACTCTTGTGGAGCGGCGTCGAGACTTGAGGCCAAAACCATGGGCGGAAACATAAACCGCCGGGTCATGACCCGTTTGCCGTTTGAATTGCAGGAGGGATTATAGGGCCAGCCGGCCAGCGGCAGGCACCAGCGCCAATAAAGTGCGGCTGAAGCGCGGCTGGCACGGTGCTTGATGCGATAATTTTGCAGTCAGTGGCCCTCACTGGCACAGGGCTGTCGTGCCGGATTCTCCGAAAAGCGTCCGGCAAACAAGTAAAACAATGACAGCGCTGGGACAAACCGGAAATCAAACCGTTGGCAACCGAACAAGAACTTTCTGACTTCCTGAAAAGCGTTGAAAAACGTGCCTTCAAACGCAGCGTTTACCACGTTCGGGATGACGAAGCAGCGCTCGACATTGTCCAGGACAGCATGATGAAGCTGGCCCAGCACTATGGCGACAAGCCTGCGGCCGAACTGCCCATGCTGTTCCAGCGCATTTTGTCCAACACCACGCTGGACTGGTTTCGCCGCCGCAAGACCCGCAACGCGCTGTTTTCCAACATGAGCGACTTCGAATCTGCCGGAGACGATGGAGATTTCGATTTGCTTGAAACTTTAGAGTCGTCTACCAGCTCAGAGGGAACTGAGAGTGCACAGGATGCGACAGAACGGGCGCAAATCTTGCGGGAAATTGAACTCGAGATCAAGGAGTTGCCCGGGCGTCAACGGGAAGCCTTTCTCATGCGTTACTGGGAGGAAATGGACGTGGCTGAAACAGCTGCTGCCATGGGTTGCTCCGAAGGTAGTGTGAAAACGCATTGTTCGCGAGCCGTCCATGCACTCAGTAAAGCTTTGGCCGCCAGGGGAATCAAACTATGAACCGCTCACCACAAAAACGCACCGACATCCTGCAAGACCGCTACGGCCTGAAAACCGCCTCCTACCTGTCTGCCGGAACCGCAGAACTGCCGTATGAAGTTTCCGAGCGGCTGCGCGCATCGCGTGCCCAGGCCGTGGCAGCCCGCAAGATCATCAAAGTCCAGACCGCGCCTGTCAGCGCCACTGCCAGCGCGGGCTCCGTCCTCAGCTGGGGCTCGGGTGATGGATTCGGCCTGTGGAGCCGGATCGGCTCGGTGCTGCCGCTGATCGCCCTGGTTGTGGGCTTGCTCGCCATCAGCTCCCTGCAAACCGACAAGCTGGTTCGGGAGCTGGCCGAGGTCGACTCGGCCTTGCTGACCGACGACCTGCCCCCCGACGCGTTCTCTGACCCCGGTTTTTTGCAATTTCTCAAAGCCACGCTCTGAACCGGCGACAGCCTGCCCCTGAAGCCCTCCATCCATGACTGTGCCCCCGATCAGCCCCCCCTCGCGCTTGCCTGGCTTGCGCAAGGCCAGTTACGCACAGCAGGCAGGCCATGTGGCGCTGGCCCTTGCCCTGCTCGTTTGTGTGGGCTCCCATGCACAAACCGTGACACCGGCCCCTGCCGCGCCCGCAAAAACCGTGGTGGCCCAGGCTTCCTCCGGCCCCGGGTGGGCGGAACTGAGCCCGGCGCAGCGCGGCATCCTCCAGCCGCTGGCACCCACCTGGCCTTCGCTGAGCCGGAGCCACAAGCGAAAGTGGCTGGAAATGGCCAAAAGTTACCCCGCCCTGTCGGCCGAAGAACAGGCAAAAATACAGGGCCGGATGAAGGAGTGGGTGGCTCTGAGCCCGCAGCAGCGTATCCAGGCCCGGTTGAATTTTGCGAAAACCAAAGAGTTGTCGCAAGAGCTGACTGCCGAAGAGAAAAAGGCCAAGTGGGAGACTTACCAATCTCTCAGCAAGGAAGAGAAACGAAAACTCGCCGACAAGGCGCCGCCCAAACCCGCAGGCGCGGCCCCGGCCTCCAGACCGGTGGCACCGCAGAAGCTGGCCACCCTTCCTTCCCCTGCCGATCAGGCCAAGGCCAAAGCAGCGTCTAAAATTGCGGTTTCGCAGTCGATGGACACCCCGCCAGGCGCGGCACCGGCCGTCAGCCCTGCCCCCGCGCAAGGCACGCCGGTTCAGCCGCATTAGTTCTGGCACCTTGTGCCGGAACGGGGCCGGATTCACGGTCATTTCGTGCTGCGGCCCTTATCCGCCGTCACCTGATCGCTACAAAATTGATAGTAAATCCCGCCCCCCAAGCTGTTACACCGTCGTTGCGCAGGCGCCTGGCCTGCTGGCTCTATGAAGGCCTGCTGATGTTTGGTGTGGTTTTTATCGCCGGTTACCTGTTCGGCACGCTCAGCCAGACACGCAACGCGCTGGACAACCGCCACGCGCTGCAGGCCTTTCTTTTTGTGGTGTTCGGCATCTACTTCGTCTGGTTCTGGGCCAAAGGCCAGACCCTGGCCATGAAAACCTGGAACATCCGCGTGGTGGACCGCCAGGGCGCCCCCATCACCCAAAAACGCGCCTTGCTGCGTTACGCGCTGAGCTGGCTGTGGTTTTTGCCGCCGCTGGCGGTCAGCTGGCTGCTCGGCCTGCCCGGCCGGGAGGCCGCCGTGCTGGCCCTGGGCTGGGTGCCGATCTGGGCCACTCTTTCGCGCTTTCACCCGGACCGGCAGTTCTGGCACGACGCCATGGCCGGCACCCGGCTGGTGAACAGCCTGCCGCCGGCGGCACCGGCCAAGCCGGCTTGAGACCAGCCTGCCATGCAAGTGTCACATCAAAATGCCACACAGCGGCGCGACAATCAGCGCATGCCCGAACCAGCTTCCCCTCCCGCGCTTCAAGCTTACAAACCGGTCGCTGCAAGCGGCGACCCGCCGGTCAATCCCCAGAAAGACCGCAAGGGCCTGAGCCGCGTCTGGCACGCGCTGGGTTATTCAGTGGCCGGTCTGCGAGCCGGCTGGCACGAAACCGCTTTCCGGCAAGAGGCTATTGCTTCCCTGGTGCTGATTCCCGCCGCATTCTGGCTCAGCCGCAGCTGGATTGAGGCGGCCCTGCTGGCCGGGTCGGTCATCCTGGTGATGATTGTCGAACTGCTCAACACCGGTATCGAGACCGCGATTGACCGCATTGGCCCGGAATGGCACGACCTGTCTAAACGCGCCAAGGACATGGGCAGCGCCGCCGTGCTGCTGAGCCTGCTGCTTTGCGCCGGTACCTGGGGCCTGGCGCTGTTCCATCGATTTATCGCATGACGCCGGCTTTCTCGATTTGCGTGTATTGCGGTTCGCGTCCAGGCGCGGACCCGGTATTTGCCGACACCGCGCGCCAAGTCGGCAGCTGGATAGGCGCGCATGGCGGGCAACTGGTCTACGGTGGCGGCCGCAATGGGCTGATGGGCATCGTCGCCGACGCGACGCTGGCGGCTGGCGGGCGCGTGATTGGGGTGATCCCCAAGGCCCTGGTTGAAAAGGAGTGGGCCCACACGGGCTGCACGGAGCTTCACATTGTGGACAACATGCATGAGCGCAAACGCATCATGGCGGAACACGCCGATGCCTTTTTGTCGCTGCCCGGTGGCATAGGCACGCTGGAAGAATTTTTCGAGGTCTGGACCTGGCGCCAGCTCGGCTACCACGCCAAACCGGTGGGCCTGCTCAACCTGAACGGCTATTACGACCATCTGCTGGCTTTTTTGCACACGTCAGTGCAAAACGGCTTCATGAGCGACTGGCAGATGGATCTGATCCATGTCGGTGCAGAGCCGCAGGCCCTGCTGGAACAATTGGTGCAGGTCGCGGGCATGGCACCCGAGGGGCTTCGGCTGGACCAGATTTAGCGCAGTCGCTTCAGGCAAGCCATCGGGGCATATCTTCACCAGCAGGGGCCGCGGGTCCGGCTTTGCCGGCCCGCAGGCGCAGCGGCCCCCTCGGGGGGCAGGGAGCGACACGCAGTGCGCGACCGTGGGGGCTCTTCAACCAAGCAGGGGCCGCGGGTCCGGCTTTGCCGGCCCGCAGGCGCGGCGGCCCCCTCGGGGGGCAGGGAGCGACACGCAGTGCGCGACCGTGGGGGCTCTTCAGACCAGCCGGGGCCGCGGGTCCGGCTCTGCCGGCCCGCAGGCGCAGCGGCCCCCTCGGGGGGCAGGGAGCGACACGCAGTGCGCGACCGTGGGGGCTATTCAAACCGCCGCTTCGTCTTCCTCGCCGGTGCGGATACGCACGACGCGCTCCACACTGGTGATGAAAATCTTGCCGTCGCCGATCTTGCCGGTGCGCGCGGCGCGCACGATGGCTTCCACACAGCGGTCCACGTCTTCCGTTTTCACCACCACCTCGACCTTGACCTTGGGCAAAAAGTCGACCACGTACTCGGCACCGCGGTAGAGCTCGGTGTGGCCCTTCTGGCGGCCAAAACCCTTGACCTCGGTCACGGTCAGGCCGGTCACGCCGCATTCAGCCAGGGCCTCGCGGACTTCTTCGAGCTTGAAGGGTTTGAGGACGGCGGTGATTTGTTTCACTGAATATCTCCGTTGGTTTTAAATATCGTCATACAGCGTTTGGGCGTGGCCCCCGCGCAAGCCCAGTCGGGGCCGAGGAACCGGCCTTGGCCTGTCCTGAGCCTGTCGAAGGGCCGGGCCCCGCAGGCGCAGCGCCCCTCCCGCAGGGGTCAGCGCATTACACGAAGTGAAAAGCGTGGGGGCCAACCTCACGCCCGGAACTTGCTGGTAATAGGATAGCGCCAATCCTTGCCGAAGCTGCGGTGGCTAACCCGGATGCCGA
>Ga0105046_10009010_pt1 | contig 15641 bp, 9 predicted proteins | sample MAT03_FD_78385 | JGI IMG/M metagenome (GOLD analysis project Ga0105046, IMG submission 78385) | Freshwater microbial communities from Lake Fryxell liftoff mats and glacier meltwater in Antarctica - MAT-03 (megahit assembly) | ecosystem: Environmental > Aquatic > Freshwater > Ice > Liftoff...
GCGGCTTTGTATGCTGACGAACCTCAGTTATGCACTGCGGAGAATGTTGCGGCGGCGGTGAAGTATTTGGAAACCGTGCATCTCGTCGGTGCGTTAGATTTGGCCGCTGGGCTAAAGGCGAGCGGCAGGGCGTCAGCCCTCCAAGGCGATGCGGGTGAACTCGGAGGGCTGACGCCCTACCGCTCGCCTGTGGTCGTCCACGTCGGCTCTGGCATGCCGGCGCTTGGCGAACGCGATACGGCAAAGCTGGCAGAATTGATTCCCCTTGACGCTCAGTATATCGGCATCGGAGTTGGGGGTCGGTGGAACGAGTCAATGATGAAGCATGCGGCTTCTCGCACTGGCGGACTGTGGACGCAGATCAATCCCGATGAAGAAATCACATGGCGGGCGTTTGATGTTTTCAACAAACTGAATTTGCCAAGGTTGGTGAATGTTAAATGTAGGACGGGTCTCCAGACCCGTCCTGACACGAACAGTTTGAAGCAGGATGGTCAGGACGGGTCTGGAAACCCGTGCTACGAAACACACTTCCTCCTCTTCTCCGACATCGTCGCACAAGGCGAAGAACTGGCAGCCATCTGCCGCATCCCCGAAGGTCAGCCGCTGCCGAAAGAAATCACCGTCACCGCGACACTCAACGGCCAACCGTGGACGCAGACGATCTCAGTGGAAAACGTCAAAGATCAAGCCGCGTACCTGCCTCGGCACTGGGCGAAGCTGGAGATCGATCGACTGCTGGCTGAGGACGCTCAGAAGAACAAAGACGCGATCATCGCGTTAAGCAAATCGATGTATGTGATGAGTCCTTACACATCGCTGCTGGTACTCGAAAACGAAGAAATGTACACGCAGTTCAATGTCGACCGTGGCCGCAAGGATCACTGGGCGTTGTATGCGTGTCCGGAGAAGATTGAGATCGCGTCAGAAGTTGATTTGCCAGAGCGAAAGGTTGCGGAGATCCATCTCAGGAAAATGGATCCGACCTCAGGCGTCGCGATGTTGCGATCAGTCTTTGATTCTAAAAGTACGGTCATCCCTACCATCTCAACGATACCAAGTACAAACGGTATTCGCTTTGAAGGCGATGCTTTTCAGATCCAACAGTTCACGAAAATTATGTCAGACCTCGGTGAGTCGGGACAGGTTGATATTCGATCATCGGTCGCTGCTGAGACATCGCAGGACGTGCTTTCATCAATAGCGTTACTAAGGCGACCCGAATGGATTTCCCGGCAGCGGCAACAGCGCGTGCGGAGGTATGGTTTTAGACCGCTGACAAGTTGGCGTTATGACTACAACTGGAATGGCCTGCCGCCGCACTACCCATATTACACTGGCCGAGGCCCCCTAGACTTTTTTAGTTCACAACCAGATCAAACGGACAAGTTCTGGGATCGGCAACATTCAGGTTCCGATGTGTCGTGGTTCCTGTCGGGTCGCAACGCTGACAATGATATCGACGGCATTCGTGACGGCTATTGGATCGAGTCGAATCCCGCTCTACCCAAACTAGCGTTTCCCAACAACACAAACGGAGTCGTCGCGTCCACTCCGCAACAGGACTTCCGAAGGATGGTGGAAAAACGTAGGGAATTTGATCGAAATCAGTTCGACAATATGGCTGTTGACCAGTTGGTAACTCGCTTGTATCCGGTGGATGATCTTAGTTTGGCACCCATTGGATTGCGTGACTTAAACGGTGACTTCACTGCCCGAGTCTCAGTCGATTTTGACTTCCACGTTCAGGACATGTCGTCAGATGGATTGGCTGCATTCCGATCAAAGGTGCATATGCAGAACGAGTCACTAATAGCGTCGCTCGGAAGAGAATTCAGATTAGGTTCCAATACCCATCCAAACGACGACGACCTGTGGCATCCTGGTCGATCAGAAGGCACCCTCGGTGGTCGCAATGCGAATGCCTTGCAACAACTAGCAGAGCGTCGATTTGACATCCATCCAATACCTTCATTTGATGGCAGATTACTGGTCCAAGAAGAACGCGACAGAGTTGCAGCCACAGAATCAAGGTTCGCAATTGGGCGTTTCGCCAAATCGATCCAGTTTGGATCAGTGGGCATCCTACCTGGTGACTTGGCGGATCCGCGAAGAATTCGCCGGGGCCAGAGTCGACTGCGTAGCAACGCGGTCACTCGAGATCGTCTAACGATCGATAGCAAAAAGCAACTTGAGCATCGGTGGTCCGCTTCTGCGCTTCAAAATACCAACGAACTTGTTGCATTGCCGACGTTTCATACTCCGACTAGTAATACGCTGGTCGCGAATCCCGCGATGTTCGGCGACTTGCTGTCACATGCTCCGGGGTTGAACACATCAACGGCAGATGTGATGGCGGTGGTGGAGGCCGAGTGTGATTCAAGAGTTTCAAATTTGAAATCTAAGATTTCAAATCCGCCCGCAGGGAACGTTGATGATGCTGCACGGTTGCTGATTGAGAAAGCTCGATCACGTGGCTGGGAATCGATCGTGTTGCCGGGTGGCGATGGGGAAGCGGGGGTTACGGTTCTTTACGACGGTCAGGGACGGCATGTTTGGGAACGAGTTGTGTCCGAGGGTTTGCGGGAACATGTGGTGTGTGATGGCGAGATGCTTTGGCATGTGTATCGCGAGATCGGTCTTGCTTCGAAGCGTACTTTCAGCCAGTTTCATCATCGTGAGTTTTCAAAGTTCGTGCCGTGGTTGTTGCTACGCGTTGAGGAGTTGGCTCTCGGTGCAGATGTGGTGGCCCTTGATGAACGGACGGTCGCAATTCGCAGGACGGGTCTCCAGACCCGTCATGACACGAACAATTTGAAACCGGATGGTCTGGACGGGTCTGGAGACCCGTCCTACGAAGACGCAAACGAATTGCATCTCGTCTTTGCCGACGACGGACGATTGGCCGAACGCCGAATCGTCGAACGCGACACGGGCAAGGTGCTGCGTCGCATCTCGTACGCCGACGATGGCTCGGTGACGGTACTTGATGGTGACGACAAGGAAATGCTGGCGGCGAAATTCACACGCTCCATCGCTGCGGCTCCAATGCTGACGCCGGATTTGAGCGGGCTTGTGGTGCTGCCAATGCCGATCAGGACTCCGCAACATGTAGGTCGATCTGTCGCAGATCGACAACCCTTAACCTCGCCACAACAAACAGCACCAACGACCGAAAGCTCCGACAACGTGGGTCCGGATGCCGACCGGGGACAGGATGGCCAACGCGCAGGTCGATCTGTCCCGGATCGACAACCTTCAGCGTCGCAACGACAATCAAGCGTGGACGACCCAGGAAATGATGCCGATGCAAAGCAAGGTGAGAGCGGTCCGGATGCCGACCTGGGACAGGTCGGCCAACAGGATGAAGACCACGCGATTTCCCTGATGCTGGCGTACATGGCGAACGGCAACGGCGCTCGTGTCGTTGAGATTGCTCGCACCCGGTTCATCGACAAGGGCGACACGCGAGACGGGCTTTATGTGCTGTTGAGTCGGTTTCCTATGGCGTTAGTGCAGGCCGCGATGCCGGGAAATGGAGAATCGCAAAGTACCCCGGGGCTGACGCCGCCAGGCTCACCGGGATTTGATCTGCGGCCACCAGTTGAAGGATCGCCGCTGAAACAATTCGTGCGACAGTATGTCAACTGGCTGCGCGACGCTGCGGCATGGCAACCCGGCGTTGGCGGGATTTCAGCATTTCAGATCGATGGACCCGCCGACAGTTTTGTTCAACGGCTCTCAACGGCGCGAAACCACTATGTGCGCTGGCTCTCGGACGAAGCCACCAAGGATCGAACCCAGGCGCAGGTGCAGCAGGAAGTTGAACGAACACTGGAATTCGTAACGACGTGCCGCACAACCGAAACAGGCTGGACGTTGATGAACGTCATGCGGCCTCGATTGACGACGCCCGAACATCTCGCGGCGTTTGCGAAAGCCGCTGAGCGATTCGAGCAGCATCCGCAAGTTGGGTCGCTGGTTCGTCGAGAACGCATGACGGCTCTCTTTGAAGCACTTCAATATGACGAAGGATTTGCTCTGTTTGCCGAATGGCTTGACGCTCATCTGCGTCAGGGAGTTGTGCCGCCGATCGGACCAGAACTTTACCGAGCGTGCTCGGTCACCCATGGCCAGCCAAAACTTGATGAATTGCTGATGAAGGACGCTCGCCAGCTGGCCGATGCTCAAATGCTGATGACGCTGAATTCGTTGGCCGTGCAGATGCGGGAACTTGGCAACACGAAAGTGGCTGATCAGATGATGACGCTGCTGCTGGCGTCGTTGAACACAAAACATCGTCCTGACGTTTCTTTGTTCGCGATTGAACACCTGCGGCAGATGAAGGATTCGCGGGCTGATAAATTGCTGGATCAGGTGATGGAACTGCCGATGGCGAATCAAATCCCGGAACTGTGGCGATTCGCTTCGAAGCTTGCCAATGAATCCGGTCGAAAGCGTCTGGCTGCTGAGCGACTTGAACGAGCCATCATGCTGGAATTTGCAAATTGTCCAAACACAATCAATATCGAAACTGTCCGCAGCGACTACGCAGAGTTGCTGGCGAAATACGATGAACTCATCACGGCAGCCGCGACACTGGAAGTCGCACCACCGGATGGACTATCCGCAAGCATCATTCAGGCCGCCGATCAATGGAGAACGCTGGATGAAGACGACACGACCGCGTGTCAGTCGGCGGCGCGTTTGTTGGCGAAGCTGAACAGGACAGATCTGGCGTGGGATTATCTCGTCACGCCGCTGGCGGAGAGCAGCGGTGAATCTGCTCCATGGATCGCGTTGGCTCGACACCTTGGGAATGATAAACAAATCGACCTTGCCGACATGGCATGGAGTCGAGCATTTGAGTTCGAAACGACGAACCCTGAGATTTTGCTGGACCATGCAATTTTACTGCAGTCGGCTGGTCGTACAGCACAGGCCAAAGCAGTATTGAAGTCGGTAGCGGATGGAACCTGGCAGCCGCGATTTAGTGCGACAATCCAGAAGATCAAGGAGTTATTGCAGGCGATGTGATGGTCAAAGAGAGATGAGGGTCTGGTGAGCGGCATGCGTCAGCTTGCCGGTACAAAAACGAAATATCAGAGAATTGCCGCCACTCCGCTTACCGAATTACTCAGCGGCCAGGCGTCGGTACCCGGCGATCGCTTTGACGCGGGCTTCATCACTGCTGAAGCCCAGAGAATCAATCGCGAATACTGTAAGGTCGGACTCGCGGGCTTTCAGACCGACTTCATTCGGTGAAATTTTCCGCAATTGTGCAGCGGCAGCGATAGCAACATCGCAAGTCTGGACGTTGTAATTCGTGTCGAACGGCGGTGCGCCAGGCTCCTGATTTTTCACAATCTGACCGCGTTGCGGCCAGAGCACTGTTTTGTTTTCAAACAATGATTCAATCAGTGGTAAATCGTCTGTGCTGTTGAGACTCGCCAGGCATAGTAACGAGTAGATCATGTCGGGACGCGAAGACTTCGATTCAATGATACGGATCGCGACGGCCCGTCCGGATTTCAAATTGTGCTGTATCGAAAACAGTAACGGCCGTTCTGCCGCGACACCGGGCTGCCCAGCTCGACTAATCCAGACTTCAGCAATCGCGCGAAGGGTATTGGCATGCACCCCGTCCGTGATGAGCTGGCTGAAACGTTGATCGTCCAAGGCGCTGGAAATGTTGGTTGAGGTCGCTCGACGCAACCGCGTTTCAAGTTCACTTCCCAGCAACATGACGGAAGCAACGCTTGCAACCGGAAACTCTTCGTCCAGGACGCCGTCGCACTCTTTCGCAATTTCCGCAGCACGTGTTTCCAGCAATCCCGACAATTCGTTTGGCGCGAACAGCCGTGCGGCAAAGAGTCGTCGTTCGGCAGACAGAATCTGCCCGAAGATTGCAAGAGCATCCGCGTCATGACCGGCGAGTTGTTCGAACCGCGTCCATTGAGGAAGTCGTTCGGCGATCTCGACGGAAGGTTTTGCCAGAAAGGCGTCGAGCTGATCATCGAAGAGGCGTTTTCGAAGTTGAGGCAAAATCATTCGAAGACGCTGTTGGGTTTCTCCGGTCGAATTTGCAGCGGCGGCTTCGATGAACTGCACTGCCTCAGGACCTGTGTTCAGAAGATCTTTCGACGCTTGCTGGCGATCCGCAAAACGCGCGCTGGCAAGTTTTTCGATCATGACTTTGACAGCAGATTCCGTCTGAGTCACTGCATTGGAATCTGCCGCCGTGGCTTTGCCTTCATTGTTTTGCGCCAACGACACAGACGCCATTGTTGTGGCGAGTGAGAAAGAGGCGAAAAGTTGAAGCAACGGGCGGTACATTGTGCAGGTGTAAGCCTAAGTGAATGCGTTGAAACGTTAGGATTCAAGGTTGTTGGCGGTGTTTTTTCCCGCCTGTACTGGCCTTCAGACGCGATTGTGCGCGTTTTCTATCGTCCTCGCACGGGCAATATCGAAGGTTTGAAGGAAATCCGAAAACGATCCGGCAGGGCTGGCCGAACAGGCAAAATTCAGCGTCTGTGCCGCTTAAATCCGGAAAAGGTAGCCCTCAGTGCGTGAATCCCCCCGCAGCTTCAATTTTTAGCATCCTGTTGAAATAATGCCGGACTGTGGCGCATCGTTTGAAATAGAAGTTTTTGATTGAGGGGGACTTGTTGACGCAGGATGGACGAAATCGCTGTGAAAACGAGTCCGGATCGCAGCCAGAAACGAGTGGCATGCGGTCGATGGTGGAGAGTGCATGCGTACAGTTTCAGGGCGACTTGAAAGGCTTTTTGCTGGGTGTGCTTAAGAATCGCGATCTTGCTGAAGACGTTTTTCAAAAAACGGCAATTCGGGCGATGGAAGCCGCTGAAAATGCTCGAGCCGCAACTTTGCGAGGCTGGTTGTTTCAAATTGCTTTGAACGAAGCGCGGCAGTTGCTGAGGCAAAAAAAAAGGGATATTCATCATCACGAACGTCATGCGGAGCAAGTGTCTGGTGAGAATGCAGGGCGTCAGGCGAATGCTGGTGGTCAATGGATGCAGGATCTGGGATTGGTTGGTGATGAAACGGTGAAGGCCGTTCAGCGGTCGTTGATTCGGCTTCCGCAGGAACAACAAGAGGTGATTCGCCGACGAATTTACGATGGACAGACATTTGCGGAAATTGCGGAACAAATGCAGTTGCCGCTGGGAACAGTTCTGACATGGATGCGTCGTGGTTTGTTGCGACTCAGGGAAGATTCGCAGTTACGTGCTTTTGAGGATGATGATGGTTAGCAGATCACAGTGTTTCGGGTGCCGATGAGGCGAAGTAATATGAGCGATTTGATTTCGAATAATACCGACGCAGTGCAGCCCGATGCGGATGACGCACAGTGGCTCGCGATGCGTTACGTGTTGGGCGAGCTATCCGACGAACAGGCGGAGTCGTTCGAGGCTGCGATGGCGGACGACGTTGCCCTGTGCGAAGGGGTTCTGCAGGCGATACTGTTGAATTCAGCGGTCGCTTTGGCATTTGAATCACAGCAGTCAGGAAGGACAGCATTGGTTGGCGTCACAAGTGACGAGTCGTCTTTGCCTGTTGTCGCAATCAACCGTTCTCCGTTTGCCAGGTTTGGAGTTTTCGCAGCGACTGCCGCAATGGTGTTGGCGGTCCTGGCGATGGTGATGTTGCAGAATTCTCCGCAGGCCGAAGTGTTGTCGTCTGATGATGATGCGACAGCCGATATGCTGGCGATGTTGCTGGACAATTCTTCATCGAGTGATCTGAGTGGCGAGTTCGATGAGTTCAGTTCGGCGGACGACTCAGTCTCCAGTCTAGTCGCACCGGAATGGCTGCTGACAGCTGTGGATCTGGATTCAGCTGGCGACCAGAACGATATCCCCGCGATCAGGCCTGAAGAAGAATCGGGAGTTTATTGATGATGCGTTCTTCGGGATTGTTTTTGATTCTGCTGACTGTGGCTTACGGATCCCGTGACGGCCAGACCGCGTCTGCCGCTGATCCTCCAGCGACGTCGGTGCGTGTTGATGCTCCGAAAGCAGTTGATAAGTCAGCGGAAAAGAAACTCCGAATGGAACTTTCGGAATCCGATCTAGTGGCGACGATGGCATTTGCATCTGAACATCACCCTGAGCTCGCGCGGCTGCTTCAGCATCTGCGCAAATCGCGATTGAATGAATTTCAGCGTGCGGCACGTGAGTTAAATCAGCAGATTGTCGTGCTCGAAAAGCTCAAAGAGAAGAACCCAGCTCGCTACGAACACCAGCTTCAACTGTGGAAAAATGATTCTCAGATTCGTGTGCTGGTCGCTAAGTGGTCGCTCTCCAAAGACGAAGCTATTGAACAACAGATTCGCCAGTTATTGCAGCAGCGACGCGATACAAAAGTTGCCCAGCTGAAAGCAGAGCAAAAGCGATTGGTTGAACAATTACAAAAGGTTGAAAGACAGTTGACGACGATTTACGAGATGCCGGATTCGCAGATTGACCGCGAATGGGAACAGCTGGCAAAGAAGACAAATGCAAATCGTAATGACATAAAAGCGAAAAACAGCAACAAGAACAATTCCAACTGACACAGGATGAGGTCTCAGGATGCTTTTGAATCGATTAATACGATCAGCGTGCAGCGTGGTCGCTCTTTCACTTGTGTGCCCGTCTGAAGCCGGATTGGTGCAGGAAGCTGCGACGGATGCGGTGAAGCGAGAGTCCGTAATTCTGCGGTTTGCTCAAGCTGACGCAGCTGTCGATGTGCCGGACTTTAAGCAGCACGTGGTCCCCTTGCTTGGCAAGTTGGGATGCAACGGCCGAGCCTGCCATGGATCATTCCAGGGACGCGGCGGGTTTCGCTTAAGTCTGTTTGGTTACGATTTTGACGCCGACCATGATGAAATCTACGGTCGTGTAGACCCCGAAGTGCCGGCCGAAAGTGTGTTCCTTCAAAAGCCTCTGATGCAGGTACAGCACGAAGGTGGTCAGCGTCTGAAGGAAGGAACATGGGAGCATCATCTGCTGCGTCGCTGGATCGAAAGTGGCTCGAGCGGTCAGGTTGAAAATCCTGCGATTTTGACGAAACTGGAAGTCACGCCGAGCGAGATTCTTTTTTCAGAAGACGGCCAACAACAGCAGTTGAAGGCAGTTGCAATCTGGTCCGATGGATCAACGGAAGACGTGACCGCCCTTTGCCGTTTCCAAACAAACGATGATCAGATTGCTGACATTACAGCAGACGGCTTAGTGCATTCCGGACTTTCGGGTGATACACACGTGGTTGCGTTTTACGACAGCGCTGTTGTGCCTGTGCCCGTGATTCGACCTGTGACAGATCAATTTGGTGATCGATATCCTACGACACCAACGTATACAAAGATTGACGAGTTGGTTGTTCAAAAATTGCGTAAGGTCGGCATTGTTCAGTCAGATTTGTGCAGTGACGGTGAGTTTCTGCGCCGTGTGAGTCTGGATGTCACCGGCACCTTGCCAACATCGAAAGAAGTTCGCGAGTTTCTGGCTGAGACAAGTGCCGACAAACGCAGTCGCAAGATTGACGAGCTGCTTGAACGTCCGGGTTATGTGGCGTGGTGGACGACACGCCTTTGCGACTTCACTGGCAACAGCGACGATAAACTCAACAATGTCACTCCAGTCAGGCCGGAAGCGTCAAAGCAGTGGTATGCATGGATCGAAAAACGTATTCGCGAAAACATGCCATACGACGACATCGTCGAAGGCATCGTGATGGCGGTGAGCCGCGATCCGGGTGAGTCATATGAGCAGTACTGCGAAAATGTTTCGATGCTGTACACAAAGGAGGGCCCCGGTGCTGCAGCGTATGCAGATCGCGCGAGTCTTCCACACTTCTGGGCTCGTCAGAATTTCCAGACATCCGAAGATCGCGTAATCGGATTTGCGTACACGTTCCTGGGAACCCGCATCCAGTGTGCCCAGTGCCACAAGCATCCATTCGATCAATGGACTCAGCAGGACTACAAGTCGTTTGAAGGTTTCTTCAAAGGCACTGTAGGACGTCAAAACGCTCGTCCCGACGCAAAAAAAGAATATGATGCAATGGTGGCTTCGTTCGATGGAACTGAAGGTCTGAAAGGAAATGATCTTCGCAAAATTCTGTCGGAGAAAGTCGTCAAAGGCGAAACAATTCCACTGGCTGAGGTGTATTCAGTTCGAGTGAAATCAACGCCAACAAAACAGGATAAAAATCGCAAGCCGAAGAATGGTAAACCCGATCGAAATCAAGTGGCTCCTGTAACAGCAAAAATTCTCGCTGGGCCAGTCGTCGATTTGACAAAATACGAGGACGTGCGTCAGCCGCTGATGGACTGGCTGCGTTCACCTGACAATCCTCTCTTCGCCAAGGCATTCGTGAACCGTGTTTGGGCTAACTATTTCAACGTTGGAATTGTGCAGCCGGCTGATGACATGAACCTGGCAAATCCCCCGGTGAACGCACCTCTGCTGGATTACCTTGCGAAGGGCTTTATTGAGCACGAGTTCGATATGAAATGGTTGCATCGGGAGATCCTGAACAGCCGCACGTATCAATTGAGCTGGATTCCTAATTCGACAAATCGCCATGATGAACGCAATTTCAGCCGAGCGGTTCCCCGTCGATTGCCAGCCGAAATCGCCTACGACATGATGACTCAGGTCACCCGCAACGACGCGAAGAATACGGCGTTCGTCACGGAGTTGGATAAACGTGCTGTGGCAATTCCGGGAGCTGCATTAAAGGCCAGAAACGGTAATCCGGCGGACTACGCTTTAACAGTGTTTGGTCGCTCAATTCGCGAGAGTAACTGCGACTGTGACCGCACTGAAGAGCCAAGTCTGTTGCAAACGATATTCGTGCGCAACGATGGCCAGATTCTGGCGATGATGGACGATGCTGAAGGCTGGCTCGTTCAGGTCGCGGCAGAAAACAATCTGAAGTTCACTCGCAAGTCTCAGTTTGATCAGAACGATGCTGGTGGTAAAGCCAAACAAAAAGCAGGTCAAACTCGTCAGTTCAAAGTTCAGATTGAACAGAAAAAGGAGCAGATCGCTGAAGCTGAAAAGTCTGGAAACACAAAGCGTGCAACCGTCCTTGCTGATCAGCTGAAGAAGATCCGCAAAGAGGCCAAACGAGCTGGCGCGTTGGCTCCGGAGGACGATGACGAATCTCCGGCAGCTGCATCAGAGTCACCTGCAACCGAAGTGGCATCAGTTGTTCCGTCAACGTGGAATTCCAACGACGTGATTAACGAAGCGTATTTGCGTTCTGTTTCCCGATTTCCGACTGCTGACGAAATGCAGACGGCTCAAACATATATCGCCGAGTCCACCGATCCAATCGACGGCGTTCGTGGCGTACTCTGGGCGCTGATGAATACTCGTGAGTTCATCGTGAATCACTAGCATTCTGACCGAATACCGTAACGAAACTCGTCAACAGTTTCGGTAGTCAACACAAAAGGCGGCCGAAAGTCTTGACGACTTTCGCTACGGTGAAACCTTACAACTGGCCGTCTCTGTTTCTATTGCTCGACAGGAGTTTTCAAATGGCGTTTTATCGTATGTGTGATGGGGTGGGTCGCCGGGATTTCGTGAAGGCAGGTGTCCTTGGCGGCACGGGATTGACGCTGGCAAGTTACGCTCAATTGGCCGCGGCCAGCAATTTGGATCCCAACGCCAAAGGCAAATCGGCGATCTTCGTCAACCTGAACGGCGGTCCATCGCACATGGACACGTTCGATCCTAAGCCTGACGCTCCGTCTGAATATCGTGGTGAATTCAACACGATTCAGACGTGTCTGCCTGGGATCGTGATCTCAGAACATCTACCGCGAATCGCGACCTGCATGGATAAGTTTACATTGCTACGCGGTGTTAGCCATTCCGTGGCGGCTCACGAACTTGGTACCAAGTACGTGAACACCGGAAATCGTCCGTTGCCGTCACTTGAATTCCCCGGTTACGGTGCGGTCATCACGAAGGAGAGTCCAGGGATTCCAGAGCTGCCTCCGTTCGTTGCGATACCAAACAGTTCTCAGCGACCTGGTTACCTTGGTGTTCGATACGCACCGATGAACACAACGTCATCACCGGTGATTGGAACGCCGTTTCGAGTGCGCGGGATATCAATGTCCGGCGGCTTGACGGTGACCGATGTCGAACGTCGCCGCAATCTGCTGACTCAACTGGATCGCACGTTCAGCGATGTCGAACAGGACAGCCAGTTGCTCGAAGGCATGGACGAGTTCGGTAAGCAGGCTCATACGGTCATTACGTCTGAAAAGGCGAGAACTGCGTTTGATATCGGAAAAGAATCACCCGACTTCGCCAGGCAGTTCGGTGGTTCGTCACTGGGAGCAAGCTGCCTGTTGGCTCTGCGACTGGTAGAATCGGGCGTGCGTTTCATCACTGTGACAAACGGGGGCTGGGACACGCATCGTGACAACTGGAACGTGCTGAAAACAAGACAACTGCCTGCACTTGACGATGCGTTGTATGGCTTGTTCACAGGACTCGCCGCACGCGGGTTGCTGGATTCGACGGTGGTGTACGTCACCGGTGAGTTCGGACGGACTCCAAAGATCAATACAGAACGTGTTGGTCGCGACCACTATCCCCGCAATATGTTTATGCTCTTAGGCGGTGGTGGAGTCAAAGGTGGGCAGGTTTTGGGTGAAAGCGACGAAACTGCAAGTTTGCCAAAGGGACAGGGCTTCTCACCCGACGATGTCGCAGCCAGCTTCTACCATGCTTTGGGAATCGACCACAAACACGAGTACCATACGTCAACTGGCCGCCCTGTCATGATCGTCCGCGATGGGCATGTCATTCCAGAGCTGTTCTCGTAAAAGATTCTCTGACTGAACACTCAAAAAACTCCGCACGAGACTTTCTGCTTTTACGCAGGAAGTCTCGTACTTTTTTGTGTATCATCCTCATGTGGGGCGGGCACTCTGCCTGCCAGGAATCCCGAAGCGATTCGCAGGCCGGAACCCTGCGCCCCCGATGTGCGGTGACCCCACACACGTGATTTAGTAAATGTCATGGTTCAGGTGAAATTATGATTATCCAAAAAGACTACAAGTTCTACGCAGCGCACCGCAACGAAACTCTGAAGGACAAATGCAGCAATTTGCATGGACATCGCTACGGGCTGCGTTGTTTTTTTGAAGTCGAACGCGATGGCGACATCAGCACTCTGTTTGGTGCTTTTGATGAAAAGGTGGAACCCTGGCTGAAGGAATTCTACGACCACGGCATGCTGATCAATATTAACGATCCGCTCTACGAATCATTGAAAGATCATTGCCGACGGACGGGTGAGGACTTCAAGATGAAGCTGTTCAACGGACCAACCAGCGTCGAAAATCTTGCATGGATGATGTTCACTGAAATCACCGAGATGGGATTTCGGTTGTCACATATTGAAGTTCGCGAGACGGACAGTTCGGTGATCGCATATACCCGCGAAGACTGGATTCGCGACAATCGCTACTTTGCCTCCGTCCGCAGTCCAGCTGTGACTGCATCGATATTGCACGGTGAAAAATAGCGATCCTTACTTCTTGCTCAGATCAACTCGAACAAGTTCTTTGTCGTTTCTGGCGAACACACTTTTCATCGCAAATGCAGGATGTGACCAGATTGTCATACGACGCTGGACCTGGCGAGTTGGCTCAACCAATTTCGCGCGGCTGAGTTCAGTGTAACCTTCCGCAGACAGATTCGCGATAATCAGATCACCCTGTTCATTGTGTAGGAAATAGCGATCTCCCTGAGGCACTATGAACGCATTCCACCAGCGCCCTTCGCCCGTGGCCTGTCGCGTTTCCCAGACACGCTCGCCGGTCGAAGTCTTCAGGCATCGCAGTTGACCATAGCTGCAGATACCAAAGATGTTGTTCTCCGTCACCACCGGCGTGGGCATGATCGAATGCAGCTTATCCGTTTGTTGCTCGTTGACTCCATTACCCTTCCACAAAATATCGGCATGATCCGCGCCCACTTTCAACATGTGCGGTCCTTCGTAAAAGGACGTCAGAAACAATCGATCATCGATTTTTCGTGGCATAGGCACGCACAGCCCGGCTTTGATGGCCCAAGGCACTTCCCACAAGACGGTTCCTGTTTCCGGATCAATTGAAGATACCGCTGTCGGATGCCAGACGATTAACTGTCGTCGTCCAGCGAATTCGTAGATCACGGGCGGACAATAGCCAATGCCGGGATCATCAAGTGATCGCCAAAGCTCGTCACCAGTCCGCTTATCAAAGCAAATGATCAGGCCATTATCCTTGCCGCCCACAAGCGTAATCAGCTTATCGCCGTCAACAAGAGGCGAAGCAGCCATTCCCCACGCAGGCATTTCCGTGCCGAAATCTTTTTCAAATTGCTTCTGCCATAGAATCGCACCGTCGTTGACATTCATACAGAACATATGGCCCTGCGCGCCGACGAAGTAGACGCGATCTTCATCGATCACTGGCGTCGCGCGAGGTCCAAAAGCGTAGTTGATTGTGTAACGAACATAGTACTCATGCTTCCACAACGGTTTTCCGGTCTCCGCATCGAAACACAACAGTCGTTCAAATTCACCATCCACAATTCGATCCGTCAGAAAGACTCGACCATTCGCCACAGCCGGGCCTGAGTAACCTTCGGCGACTTCCACCGACCAGACTCGAGGCAGCAAACCATCCGTCGGCAGCTTTTCGACAATTCCGTCTTCATGCCAAACGCAATCTCGCTGAGGCCCACCCCATTGAGGCCAGTCGTCCGCAACCGCACAGGATTCAACTAGCATCACTGATGCAAGCAAGACGAAAATTGAAGTACACGAGCGAACTGCGCGTGTCGAAACCGACGGGGACGTCGTCATAAAGATCTTTTCGTTAAAGCAGCTCGGGCAGCAATTAAGCTCGCTGATCAAAACTAATCAGGCGGCAACAGATCTGAATCTCGCAGAAACCGAACGTCACTCTTGCTGTTGTCATTGATGCGCATTGTGTCATCTGCCGAATTTGCGTCAATGATGGGAATCATTTCCGTGGCACCGTTGAGTGAAATGATGCCAGGCCCTTTATCAGGCCCCAGATGCACGCGGTATGTGACTCCGGAGAAAGACAGTTTGTCACCCGGCAATAGCGCGCCGCGAACGACGCGTTGTCCGTTGACACGCGTTCCATTCGTGCTGCCAAGGTCGCGCAGGTACAGCAATCCGTCTGTCTTGACCAGTACGCAGTGTTGCTTCGAAATACTGGTTTGATCGACAACCAGATCGCATAACCTGGAACTGCGGCCTACCACGGTAATCGCGCTCTGCAGCGTGATGGGAGCACCGCCGTCCTGTGGAATCAATTGAGCCAGCATCGTGGCAAACCCTGTTTCAGACGAACCTACAGACCATGGCAAACGGCCAAAAATGCCAGTGTGGAGTGCCAGCGGGCGAGTTTCAACTGTCTTTCTGCGGAAAACTGACTGTTTAAGCCGCAGGCGCTAGCCTCGGGCTTCGGCATAAACGGTGTTTTTGCAAAGAAAAGCTCAAAACCAGGCGGGTGTAGATTTATTCGTTTAACCCGACTCGAAGAGGAGGTGCCTCCTGGGGTGCGCGACAAATAGCAATCTGCCCCAAAA
>Ga0105046_10009016_pt1 | contig 15635 bp, 16 predicted proteins | sample MAT03_FD_78385 | JGI IMG/M metagenome (GOLD analysis project Ga0105046, IMG submission 78385) | Freshwater microbial communities from Lake Fryxell liftoff mats and glacier meltwater in Antarctica - MAT-03 (megahit assembly) | ecosystem: Environmental > Aquatic > Freshwater > Ice > Liftoff...
AACCTGCGCCAGGCCATCGCTGCGCACTATCTGGGTCTGGGCCGGCTGGCTCCGACCCTCGATCGGGTGCGCAGCACCTATGCCGCGCGCGCGCGCGTGATGGCGCAGGGCCTGCGCCGGGAGCTCGGCGACGCGATCACCTTCAATGAGCCACACGGCGGCATGTTTTTCTGGGCACGCCTGACGCAGGACCGTGATGCGGCCGCATTCGCCCGGCGCGCCATCGACAAGTTGGTGGCGTTCGTGCCCGGCGCGCCATTTTTTCCGCAACAGCCCGATGCCTGCAGCCTGCGCCTGAGTTTTGCCACCGCGGATAGCGCGAAGATTTCCGAAGGCATCAACCGGCTTGCGCAGGCCTTGTAGACCACCGGTCATGATCGAACCCGGCACACGCCTGGCCAAGACCGAAACGGGTCGCGAGGAGATGAGCCGCCGCAGCCCGCGCCTGTCGACGGTCGAGCGGCGGTTGCTGATCCTGGTGGATGGTGACAAGACCGTCAACGACCTGGGGACGTTTGTCCGGGTGGGCGAGCTCGAGCCTGCGCTGGATCGCCTGCTCGGCCTGGGTCTGGTCGCGCCGCACGGGGATCCGGTGTCGCTGCCACCCCCGGTGGCACCCGGTTTTTCAGCGCCCATACCACTGGAGCCCGAGCGGCCGGCTACCCATGTGCAGGCGTTCGAGCAGACACGTGCGCAGGTGGCGCGATTCGTGCACAACCGGCTTGGCGCGCCGGCCGAGCCGATCTGCGAGGCGATTCAGCGGTGCCGCAATCCGCAGGAGCTGCGTGCCTTGCTGCGGGGTATCGAGGTGTTCATCGGGCAGCGGCTCGATGCCGCCACCACGCAGGCGTTTGCGCGGCATTTCGGCAGTCTGCTGCTATAACCCAATCCGGGCCCATGGCCCATCGTCAGGAGCCCAGCCCCATGATTCACGTGATCGCAGTCATCACCGCCAGACCTGGACAACGGTCCCGCCTGCTCGAGGCCTTTCGCGCCAACGTGCCGGCGGTGCTCGCAGAGGCCGGTTGCATCGAGTATGCGGCAGCCGTCGATCTCGACGACGGGCCCGCGTTCCAGGCCCGCTGCGGTCCGGACAGTTTCATGGTGATCGAGAAATGGTCGGATCTGGACGCACTCAAGGCCCACGCGGCGGCTCCCCACATGGCGGCATATGCGCAGCGGACTCGCGACTGGGTCGCTCAGCGCGCGATCCATGTCCTGCAACCGACCTGAGTTGCGTCGCGTGCCTGCCTTGCACGGCACCGTCCACGCGACGACTTGCGCGAACCGGAAAGCCGGTGCAGGGGCGCGCTCGCTCGCACAGGCATGCGCCCGATGACCACCTGATCGACTGGACACCCCCGTTGCTGAATGCCTGCGGCCGCTGGTCGGCGTTTGCAGCGCCGATGTCGGTAGCCCGACACGGTACATTCGATGCTTGCGGGCGGACGGGCGCCACAAGTCAGGTCAATGGGCGCAGAATGCAGGGACATGCCTGATCGGCCGAGCGCCTGACGGGTCGAGACATTGCCATATGGAGGGGAGCGAGCATGGAACTGAGAAAGCGGTTGTTCGGAGGCGCGGGCGAGACCGAGGGCGCGACTGCCCAGCCCATGGACTCTTCGCAGGACTTTGCCGCCCAGTTGCCGACCCGGCGGGAATTGCTGCGAGTGCGTACCCGCAACACCATGCGCCTGTCCGGCATCCCCGAAGGCTGGATCGAGCCGCAGGTGCTGGCGGAGCCAGAAGGCGGGCGCACCTTCCTGCATCTGCGCCTGGTCGTGCGGCACTGGGATGAGCGCCTGTTTCGCTACGCGGTTGCGTTCCAGACCCAGCTCATGACCGAGATCGAGCGCATCGACCCACAGGCGCGCCAGTGGCTGCTGAGCATCGTCTGGTGTTTTCCGCTCGACATGACCTGTCCTTATCCAGAGTTGCCGCAGCCGTCCGCCTGGATGGACGCCAGCCCGGTGGAGCCCGAGCCGGACGACGTGCAATCCGATCTGGCGCAGTTGCTGGCGCTTCGCGACGCTGAATTGGCGCGGCCCGACCCGCGGGGCTGAAGTACAGCCTATTGCCGTTCACGCTTTCGGACCGGTACCTTGCGCTGCATCGCCCTGTCGGCGTACAGTGCAGAAGGGCAAAACGACGTTGGCGCAGAGGGTGTCGCATGCCATTGGCGCCAACGCGTACTGTGCTTCGGTCAGTAAGGATTGCATTCGCGGCACGACCCATGGGTCGGCAATCGGCCATGGGTGGACGGTTGCTTCTCGCACACCTACAAGGGCGCGCAATGTCATTTCGCATCGGTGGACTCCGTGCTGTGGAAGATCGTCGAGGGCAAGCCGTACCTGAATTGCCACGCCAGTGTCCAGAAGAAGGGGGAAAACGCCATGGCCGTTCCTGTCCGCAACGCCGACCGGAACTGGCCTGCGGTACTGGGCCAATGAGGCATCGCCATGGCATCCGCGCGGGCGCATCCGATGTCGTATCGAGCGGTGATCATGCTCGCGGGTTCTGTCATGCTCGCGGGTTCTGGTTTCCCAGGGCTGTTCACTCCCGGCGGCGCATTCACCCCGGTTGCGGTCGGCCGGGCCGAACTGCATGCGTCGGAGCGGCATTGCGCATGCTGGCGTGTCTGCCATGGTAAGTGACTGGAGCAGCGCGATGGCGATGTTCGACGCGGCGTTACGCGGCGCAGCCCAGCCCTGGCTCATCTGCACCGCGTTGGTGCTGACGACCTTCCTGCTCGAAGACGTGGCGATTGCAGCCGGTGCCGTACTCGCTGCGCAGGGGCTGCTGTCCTGGGAACTGGCCCTGCTGGCGGTGGGCGGCGGCATTGCGCTGGGCGATGTCGGGTTGTATGGACTGGGCTTGGCGGCCAACCGCGTTCCGGTTCTGCGCCGGCGTCTGATCGACGGGCGCGGACGCTGGATGGGCGAACAACTGGAGCGAAGTTATGCCGGCGCCATTGTGCTGGCACGGGTGATACCGGGCCTGCGCCTGGTGACCTATACCGCCTGCGGTTTCTACCGGCTGGCGTTCGCCCCTTTTTGCGCCTGGGTGCTGCTGGCAGTCACCGTCTGGACCGGCGGCCTGATGTGGTTCAGCGCGATCGTCGGAGCGGCGCTGAGCCAGGCGCTGGGCATACCGCCAGCGCTGGCGGTCGCGTTGCCGATCGTTTTGCTGGCGTTGGTGCTGATGGTCTGGCGCCGGAGTGCGGGCACCGCCGCCCGCAGGACGAAGGTGCTTCAGTGAACCACGCAGGGCCTGCTCGCATGAGTGCCTCGCTTGAACATGACGCCGGGACCGGCCAGTTGCCACACCAGGGCATGCCGCCTCTGGACGAATCGGGGGCGCCGCTGAGCTTCTTCGAGTTCTGGCCCATGTGGGCGTTTTATGCGCCGGTGGTGTTGTACGTGGCCTGGCTGATGCTGCGTTACCGGGGCATCCTGCTGCCCACGGTGGCCAATCCGTCGTTTCCGGGCGGTGGCTTCGTGGGCGAATCCAAGGCCGAGATCCTGCAATTGGCGATGCGCCACACGCCGCAATGGGTAGCGCCTTTCGTCGTGATCGATCGACCTGCGGCCGCGGGCGCCCAGGCGCTCGACCTGGAGGCTGAACTGGCCCAGGCCCTGACGACGCTGCGCGCCGCAGGCCTGGACCTGCCGGTCGTGGCCAAGCCCGATCTGGGCTGCCGTGGGGCAGGCGTGCAGCTGGTACGGAGTGTGGACAAGCTGCGCCGATACCTGGCCCTGTTTCCGCGCGGCGCGCGGTTTTTGCTGCAGGCCTATGTGCCATTCGAGGGCGAAGCCGGCGTCTTTTATTGTCGCGAGCCGGGCCAGGCCCGGGGCCGCATCATTTCGATCACGCTGAAGTATTTTCCGCATGTCTATGGCGATGGGCGGCGGACCTTGCGCGAATTGATCATGGCCGATCCGCGTGCGGGGCGCTTGTCGCACCTGTACCTGCAACGGCACTCGGCGCGGCTCGACGATGTGCCGATGCCCGGGCAGGCGATCCGGCTGGCGTTCGCTGGCAGTCATAGCCGTGGCGCTATCTTCCGTAACGGAAACGCATGGGTGACCACAGCCATGGAGGCGCGTTTCGATGCGATCGCCAAGCGCCTGCCCGAGTTTCATTTCGGGCGCTTCGACATCCGTTTTGCCGATTTCGCCCAGGTGCAGGCCGGCCACGCCTTCACGATCGTCGAGGCCAACGGCGCCGGTGCGGAAAGCACGCACATCTGGGACCGCCGCACCACCTTGCTGCAGGCCTGGGCCGATCTGATGCGGCAATACCGGCTGTTGTTCCAGATCGGTCGGGCGAACCGGGATCGGGGATTCCAGCCGCTGTCGCTGCGCGAGTTCCGGCGCTGGCACAGGCGAGAGAAGGACTTGACGCCGCACTATCCAGCCACGGATTGATCCAGCTCCAGCAGCGCGTTCCCGGCCGTCCTACCCCGATGTTCAGCCCGGTATGCCGAATCGCGCCAGCCTGCGTGGCTGCACCGGCGCAGCCAGGTCGACCAGCGTGAGAAAGTCGATGGTGCCGAACTCCCGGTCGATCGCCGGCGGGCTGCAGATCATGGCTCCCAGGCCCAGGTAGGCCGCCAGCAACTTCGGAATTTTGGGTGGCTCTGGCGCGGCCGGCTCCAAGGGGCAGGCAAATCCCGCCATCGGCCGGGTACGCCAGGGCTGTGGGGCCAGATGCGGCAGCAGACGCTGCCAGGCGGCTGCACCGATGGCGCCGTCCTGGCTGGTCAGCGAACTGCAGCCGATCAGGTAGCGGGTGTCGCGCCGGTGGGCATACGCTACGATGCCGCGCCACAACAGGCTCAACACGGAGAACGAGCGGTGGTCCTGGTGGATGCAGGCGCGGCCGAGTTCGAGCATGCCGGAGCGCTGCGCCTCGAACGGCGTGAAGTCGAATTCGCGCTCGCTGTAGTAACCCAGATGGTCCCGGGCGCGCAGGCCGGTCTGCAACCGGTAGGTGCCCACCACGGCACCACTGCCGGCATCCTCGACCAGCAAATGGTCGCAGACGCCGTCGAAGTCGTCTGCGTCCAGGCAAGTGGCAAAGGACTGCGTCAGTCCTTCGTTCAGTTCGATATTGAACACCAGGAAGCGCAGCTTCTGCGCGGCGCGCAGGTCCGCGGGACCGTCAGCCAGCCGCAACCGATAGTCCGGGATTCCGCCGAGCTCGCGCTCCCGCGGCAATCGGGACGAGCGCGCGGGGTTGACGGTTACAGCAGATGGCATATGGGCATGTGTCGTGTCAAGCCACAAATACTTTCACGCAGTGCGCATCGGCACAGGCCAGCGCGGGGTTAAGCTGCGGCTTGCGAACCGTTGATCTTTAGGAGCCATGCCATGAGTGTGCGTTATGCCTACCCACCCCGATTCTTGCCGCAGGCCAAAATGCGCCTGTATCCGACCAAGGTCATCAACATCATCGGTGGTCCGGCTTGCGATAAATCGCTGTTCTCGGCAGGCATCATCCTGCATCTGCATCTCCACCACAAGACGGTGGAGCAAATTCCCGACCATGCCAAATCGCTGGTCTGGCGCCGCGACTTCGACGCGTTGAAGAACCAGTACCAGATTGCGCAGCAACAATTTCAGATGCTGGAATTGCTTGACGGGCAGGTCCAGTACCTGGTGAATGAATGCTCCTTGCCGCAGCTGCTGTACTACAACGCGCATTACCCGGACAACATCTGCGACGTTGCCAAGACGCGTGCGCAGATCCTGCAGTGGTATGGCCAACACGACAACATCAACCTGCTGGTCGAACGGGGCGATCGGCCCTATGTGCCTATCGGCCGGTTCCAGGACGAGGAGGGCGCTCGCGCGGTGGACCGGGAGATTCGCGTGCTGCTGGACCAGGAGCATATTGCGCACACCCTCGTACGGGCCGATCCTGATGCGATCCGGGCGTTCGCCGACAGCCTGATGTGAGGACAGGCGGCTGCGCGCGTCGTGCAGGTTCAGCGCAGGCGACGCGGCGAAACAGCGTCTGCGCGTACGCCGTGTGCCAGCAGCGGCTCGGGCACCGGCTGGTGCAGCAGCAGCGCCGCGGCCAGCTCGGATGCGCCTGGCGCGCTCTGGATGCCGTAGCCGCCTTGCGCCGCCAGCCAGAACAGGCCGTCGCAATCCGGATCCCAGCCGATCACCAATTCGCCGTCCGGCACGAATGAACGCAGACCGGCCCAGGTGCGCAGCGGGCGGCGGATCTGCAGCGTGGTGACTGATTCAATCTGATGGATGGCGCTGGCAATGTCGAGTTCTTCCGGCATCACATCATGTGGCACGGTTGGGTCGGCATTGGCGGGCGAGCCCAGCAATACCCCGGCGTCGGGCTTGATGTACCAGGTCTCATCCATGCCCGACACTACCGGCCAGGCCGACACATCGACCCCCTCGGGCGGGCGGAAGGTGAAGGCGCTGCGCCGGTGCGGCACCAGCCCGATCGGCTCGGCGCCACACAAGCTGCCGAGCTGGTCCGCCCAGGCGCCTGCGGCGTTGACCATTGCCCGGGCAAAGACATGCCGCCCGTCGGCCAGTTGGAGCTGCCATCGTCCCTCGGTGCGGCGCGCCTGCGAGACGTCGGCGTTGGTGTGCACGGTTCCACCGGCACGTCGGAGCATGCGCAGAAAACCCTGATGCAGCGCATGCACGTCGATATCCATCGCCATCGGGTCGAGCAGCGCGGAGTGGATCCGTTCCGGTCGCAGGCTGGGCACCAGCGCCAGCACGGCTTCGCGCTCGAGCAGGCGAAGATCGGGGCAGCTGTCGGCGAGTTCGCGGCGCAAGCCGTCCAGCGCCTGCTCCTGGCCGTGCAGCGCCAGGTACAGCGCGCCGCGATCGGACAGCAGCGCCGTTTCAGCGAACCCCTCGGGCGGCTGCAGATAGAACGCGCGACTGGCACGCGTGAGCGCGCGCACCATCGGGGGCCCGTAACTCTCCATGAACATCGCCGCCGAACGACCGGTTGCGTGGTAACCCGGTTGCGATTCGCGCTCCAGCAACACGACGCTGCTGCTGGCAGCCAAGCGCGCCGCCACCGAGGTGCCGGCAATGCCGGCTCCGACCACGGCGAAATCGAATACGGGGCTGTCGGGCATGGTGGCGCGCGGTTCGGACCGGCTCGGTTGTGATCGATGCGGTCATTCTCGCACTGCCGTCCCCAGGCTCGATTAACATCGGTCGCTCCAGCGTCTCGACTCTCCCCATGAACCCTTTCCACCGTATTCCCGGCCATCGCTTTCTGCATGCGCCGGGGCCGACACACGTGCCCGACGAGGTGGTACACGCGATGAGTCGCCAGCCGATGGATATGGCCGATCCGCGCCTGGACCGGGTGATCGCTTCCTGCGAGCAGGGTTTGCGCCGCCTGCTGCAGACCGAATGCGCCGATGTGTTCCTGTACGCTACCAACGGACATGGCGCGTGGGAGGCGGTGATTGCCAACCTGGCGTCGCCGGGCCAGTGCGTGCTGGTGCCGGGCACCGGCCATTTCTCCGACTCCTGGGCCTTGCAGTGCGAGGCCATGGGTGTGCAGGCGCTGCGCACGCCATGGATCGAGGGCGAGCCGATTGACCCGGTGGTGGTCGAACAAATGTTGCGCGAGGACAGCGGCCACTCCATCGTTGCCGTATTTGCGGTGCATACCGACACCGCCAGTGGCGTTTGCAGCGACCTGGCCGCGCTTCGCCGCGCCATCGATGCCACGGGTCATCCGGCGCTGCTCGTCGTCGATGTGGTGGCGTCGCTGGGCGCCAGCGCGTTCGCAATGGACGCACTGGGCGCCAACGTCGTGCTGGGCGCTTCGCAAAAAGGCCTGATGTGTCCGCCCGGCCTGGGCTTTGCCGCGGCCGATGCCCGCGCGATGGCGCGAAGCGAGCAGGTGACGACACCGCGTTACTACTGGGACTGGCGGCTGCGCAGGAGCGAGCTGGCCTACCGCAAGTTTTGCGGCACACCGCCGCAGACGCTGTTGTTTGGTCTGCAGGCGGCGCTCGAGCTGATGTTCGCCGAGGGTCTGGATCAGGTGCTCGAGCGGCATCGCCTGCTGGCATCCATGGTCCATGCGGCCGTGGAGCGGTGGAGTCTCGGTGGCCAGATCGGCTTTTTCGCGCGTTCGCCCGACGCACGGTCCAGCTCGGTTACCGCGATCGCGGTCGCGCACGGTGTCGACGTGGAGGCGCTGCGCACGGTGACGCGCGAACGTTTCCAGGTCGCGCTCGCCGGCGGGCTGGGGCCACTGCACGGCCGGGTGTTCCGGATCGGGCATCTCGGTGATGTCAATGCGCCGCTGGTGCTCGGTTGCCTGGCCGGTTTGCAGGCGGCGGTGGTGGTGCAAGGCATCCTGTTCGGAGCGGGCGCGCTGGATGCGGCCGCGGATCGCCTCGCGCGCGGCTGATGGACTTCAGCTGTACCTGAAGCGGGTTTGACGTCATGCCCTTGTTGAGCGTCCCTTGCGCCGACTTCGTCGTCCGTTTCGTCGTCAAGGGCGCCAAGGCCGCGCGAGTCAGCATGTGGACTGTGCAAGCCCTGCATCGGATGACTGCAGGGAACGAGGCGACCCGCCAGGGCGACGACGACCCGATCGGCACGTATCAGTAGTCCCATGGCGGATCCGGTCTCGCACGGCATCGAATCGCGTTACGCGTGGATACGACTGTTCGTGTCGCTCGCGCTGATGACGATCGGTGGCGTCGGCATGTACGGGGCGGCCGTTGTGCTGCCCGCGGTGCAGACCGAGTTTTCGGCCGTCCGGGGGGATGCGTCGTTGCCGTATACGCTGACGCTGATCGGTTTTGGTGTTGGTGGCGTCGTGATGGGCCGCCTGGCCGACCGGTTCGGCGTGATGGTGGTGGTGATGCTGGGTACGCTGTTTCTGGCTGCGGGTCTTGTCGCTGCTGGAGCGGCCGGCACCCTGTGGCAGTTCGGCCTGGCGCATGGGCTGCTGATTGGCATGCTGGGTACTTCGGCCACCTTCGCGCCGCTGGTGGCCGACACCGCCCAGTGGTTCGATCGGCGTCGGGGCATCGCTCTGGCGATCTGCATGAGTGGCAACTACCTGGCGGGTGTGGTCTGGCCGCCGGTGATGCAGCATTTCATTGACACCGCTGGCTGGCGCAGCACCTATATCGGGTTGGGAGTGGTTTGCGTGCTGACCATGTTGCCGCTGGCCCTGGTGCTGCGGCCGCGCCCGCCACCGGCCGTTGCCTACAGCGACGGCACCGGCGGCAACCCGACGCCGCCGATCCGTTCAGCCCGGTTCGTCGGTCAGTCCGATCCGCAGCGCCCGCTCGGCCTGCATCCGGGCATGCTGCAACTGCTGCTGTGCGTGGCCGGTGTCGCCTGTTGTGTTGCGATGGCGATGCCGCAGGTGCATATCGTGGCCTACTGCACCGATCTGGGATTCGGCGCTGCCCGCGGCGCCGAGATGCTGTCGCTGATGATGGCCAGCGGCATCGTCAGCCGTCTGGTGTCGGGCTGGATCTCCGACCATATCGGAGGCCTGCATACGCTGTTGCTCGGTTCGGCGCTGCAGGGTGTGGCGCTGCTGCTGTTCCTGCCCTCCGACGGCCTGATGCCACTGTATGTGGTGTCCGGCCTGTTCGGGCTGTTCCAGGGCGGCATTGTGCCCAGTTATGCGCTGATCGTGCGCGAGTATTTCGCGCCGCAACAGGCCGGCGCGCGCGTCGGCATGGTTCTGATGGCGACCATGCTCGGCATGGCGCTGGGCGGATGGTTGTCGGGCGCAATCTTCGACTGGACCGGCTCGTACCACGCGGCCTTCATCCATGGCATTGCCTGGAACCTGCTCAATCTGTCGATCGTGGTGTTTCTGATCCTGCGCGCGCGGCGCAGTCCGCGGCGATTGTCGGCACCGCACGCGGCCTCCGTGGCGGCGTCCTGAGCAACCGATCAAGCCGCGACGGATGGCGGGCCACCTCAGGGCCTCAGGTTCAGCGGCACCGACCGTTTCTCGTGCTTTTTCTGCATCACCAGTTCGACACTGCCGTCGTCGTTCTGACGCTCCAGCCGCACGGCGAAACCCCACAGGAAGGCGAGGTGCTCGACCACGGTTTCGCTGGACGCGTCCAGCGGGCGCCGCTGGTGCGCAAAATGGCGCAAAGTGAGTGACCGGTCGCCGCGCAGGTCGACGTTCCAGACCTGCAGATTGGGCTCGCGCCGACCCAGGTCGTATTGCTCCGACAGGCGCTGGCGCACTGCCCGGTAGCCGCCTTCGTCGTGGATGGCGTCGATCAGCAGCTTGCTTCGTCCGTCGTCGTCCAGCACCGAGAAAAAACGGAACTCACGCATCAGCCGCGGCGACAGGTACTGGGCGATGAAACTCTCGTCCTTGAAGTTCTGCATCGCAAAATCGAAGGTCTCGCGCCAGTTGGAACCCGCGATCTCCGGGAACCACTCCCGATCCTCGTCGTCGGGCCGTTCACAGATACGCTGGATGTCACGCCACATGGCAAATCCCAGCGCATACGGGTTGATGCCGGAGTAGTGGGGGCTGTTGTAGGGCGGCTGGTAAACCACGTTGGTATGCGACTGCAGGAACTCGAGCATGAAGCCGTCGGATACACCGCCTTCGTCGTACAGGCTGTTGAGCAAGGTGTAGTGCCAGAATGTCGCCCAGCCTTCGTTCATGACCTGGGTCTGGCGCTGCGGGTAGAAGTACTGGCCGATCTTGCGCACGATACGGATCACTTCGCGTTGCCAGGGTTCGAGCAGCGGCGCGTGTTTCTCGACGAAATACAGCAGGTTTTCCTCGGGCTCGGCCGGGAAGCGTTTTTCCTCCCGCAGTTGTGCCCGCTCCTGCGCTGGCGGCAAAGTGCGCCACAAAGCATTGACCTGGGTCTGCAGGTAATCGGCACGCGCCTGCTGGCGCTCGGTTTCCTTGGCCAGCGACAATTGCGAGGAGCGTTTGTAGCGATCGACACCGACAGTCTGAAGCGCATGGCAGGCGTCGATGACCCGCTCGACCGTCGACACACCGTGCCGCTCCTCGCATTCGGCGATGTAGTTGCGGGCAAATACCAGGTAGTCGACGATGGCATCGGCGCTGGTCCACTGCCGGAACAGGTGGTTCCCCTTGAAAAACGAGTTGTGCCCGTATGCCGCGTGGGCGATCACCAGCGCCTGCATCGGCAATGTGTTCTCGTCCATCAGGTAGGCGATGCAGGGGTTGGAATTGATGACGATCTCGTAGGCCAGGCCCATCTGGCCGCGCCTGTAGCGATTCTCGGTGGCCAGGAAGTGCTTGCCAAACGACCAATGGTGGTAGTACACCGGCATGCCGATCGACGCATAGGCGTCCATCATCTGCTCGGTGCTGATGACCTCCAGCAGGTGCGGATAACAGTCGAGCCGGTAACGCCCGGCGATGCGGCCGATCGCGGCGTCGTACTGGGCGAGTGCCTCGAACGTCCATTCGGAGCCGCCTGGTAGCGACAGGACCCGCCCGCCGTTCATGCCGCACCCCCGCTTGCACGGTGTTCGCCTTTTCCCACGCGCGATGGCGCGACGTCGATCACGACGTCTCCAAGGTGCGTTTGCGGAACAGTTCCCGGAACACGGGGTAGATATCCTTGACGGTGCCGATACGCTGCATTGCGAACACGCCGGGATGGCTGGACTGCAACTTCGCGTATTCGCGCCACAGGTTTTGCTGCGGACCGTCGGTGATTTCGATGTAGGCGAAATACTGGACCCACTGCAGCAGCGAGTTTTCCAGGATGGCGCGGCAACGCGGGGAGTCGTCGTTCCAGTTGTCGCCGTCCGAGGCCTGGGCGCCGTAGATATTCCAGCTGCCGCCGGGATACCGCGCAGCGGCGATGCTGCGCATCAGTTCAAGCGCGCTAGACACGACGGTGCCGCCGGTTTCGCGCGAGGTGAAGAAATCGTCCTCGTTCACCTCCACCGCGATCGTGTGGTGCCGGATGAATACCACCTCGGTGTGCTCGTAGTTGCGTGTCAGAAACAGGTACAGCAGCATGAAGAACCGCTTGGCGATATTCTTGCGTTCCTCATCCATCGATCCCGACACATCCAGCAGGCAGAACATCACTGCCTGTGTCGTGGGCTGGGGAATGCGCACCCGGTTGTTGTAGCGCAGATCGAAGGTGTCGATAAAGGGCACCGCCTCGATACGCGCGCGCAGGCGTGCAATCTCGCGGCGCATCCGAACGACGTCCGGATGGTCGCAGTCTTCGGTCGTTGTCGTGACGGGCAAGGTCGCCATCAACGCACGCAGCTCCAGCTCCAGCGCACGCAGCCGCGCGGCGTAGGGCGACCCGATGGCGATCCTGCGCCCGGCAGCGCCGCGCATCGTGCGGCCGAGGTTGATGTTGGTCGGCACCCCGCTCTGGGTGTAACCCGCGCGTACCCGCTTGTACTGGTCGATACGTGCGAGCTGGCGTTTGACCATGTTCGGCAGCGCGAGTTCGTCAAAGAAGATATCCAGGAATTCGTCCCGGGTCAGGGTGAAGACGAACTCATCGAGGCCCTGGCCATCGCGGCTGGCCTGGCCCTTGCCGGAGCCGCCGCCACTGCCGCCAAGCGGGCGATCGACCTCGTCACCCTGCGCGAAGCGGTCATTGCCAGGGTTGACGGTTTCCCAGGCCCCGCCGCGGCCATGCGCGAACTGGGGTTCCTCGATGTCCTTGCCTGGAATGCCGATCTTCTCTCCGTTGTCGAGGTCACGCACGCCGCGCTGGCCGATGGCATCCGACACGGCCTTGCGGATCTGCCCCTTGAAGCGCTTGATGAAGCGCGCGCGATTGACCGAACTCTTGTTCTTGCTGTCAAACCTGCGGTCGACGACGCGCACTGTCATCAGCACCGCCCGGCCGTTCCGAAGGTGCTGGCGGCCCCCGTCGGGGGCAGCGAACGCCGAGAGCGTGAGGGTCGTCTCATTTCAAGTCTTGGCTGCCTGCGCGTTCAGGACGATTTGCGCACGCGCAGATACCACTCGCACAACAGCCGCACCTGTTTCTCGGTGTAGCCCTTGCTGATCATGCGATCGACGAAGTCCTGGTGCTTCTTCTGGTCGTCGGCGCTGGCCTTGGCATTGAACGAGATCACCGGCAACAGGTCTTCAGTATTGGAGAACATCTTCTTCTCGATCACCGCGCGCAACTTCTCGTACGAGGTCCAGCTCGGGGTGCGGCCCTCGTTCCTGGCCCGTGCCCGCAGCACGAAATTGACCACCTCGTTGCGGAAGTCCTTCGGGTTGGAGATACCGGCGGGTTTCTCCATCTTCTCGAGCTCGTCGTTGAGTGCGGCGCGGTCGAGCATCTCGCCGGTGTTGACATCGCGGTATTCCTGGTCCTGTATCCAGAAGTCGGCGTAGGTGACGTAACGGTCGAAGATGTTCTGTCCGTACTCGGAATAACTCTCGAGGTAGGCGGTCTGGATCTCCTTGCCGATGAACTCGGCATACCGCGGCGACAGGAATTCCTTGATGATGCGCAGGTGCTTTTCCTCGATCTCGGGAGCGAACTGCTCCTGTTCGATCTGCTGCTCGAGCACGTACATCAGGTGCACCGGGTTGGCAGCCACCTCGCGGTGGTCGAAGTTGAACACCCGCGACAGGATCTTGAATGCGAAACGCGTCGATAGACCGGTCATGCCCTCGTCCACGCCGGCGAAGTCGCGATACTCCTGGTAACTCTTGGCCTTGGGGTCGGTATCCTTGAGATTTTCGCCGTCGTACACCCGCATCTTGGAGTAAAGACTCGAGTTCTCCGGCTCCTTGAGCCGCGACAGGACCGAGAACTGCGCCAGCATGCGCAGGGTATCGGGTGCGCAGGGCGCCTCGGACAGGGATGAATGGGTCAGCAGCTTTTCGTAGATGTGGATTTCGTCCGACACCCGAAGCGAGTAGGGCACCTTGACAATGTAGATCCGGTCCAGGAACGCCTCGTCGTTCCGGTTGTTCTTGAATGTCAGCCATTCGGCTTCGTTGGAGTGCGCCAGCACCAGCCCGTCGAACGGGATGGCGCCGAAGCCCTCGGTGCCCTTGTAATTGCCCTCCTGCGTTGCGGTCAGCAGAGGATGCAGTACCTTGATCGGTGCCTTGAACATCTCGACGAACTCCAGCACGCCGCGATTGGCCAGGCACAGGCCGCCCGAATACGAGTAGGCATCCGGGTCGTCCTGTGAATAGGACTCGAGTTTGCGGATATCGATCTTGCCCACCAGCGACGAGATGTCCTGGTTGTTCTCGTCGCCCGGTTCGGTTTTGGCCACCGCGACCTGCGACAGCACCGAAGGGTTCAGGCGCACGACCCGAAATTGCGTGATGTCGCCGCCGTACTCGCGCAGCCGCTTGACTGCCCAGGGGCTCATGATGGTGTTGAGATACCGTCGCGCGATGCCGTAGTCGTCTTGCAGCAGTTTGCCGTCTTCGTGCGGATTGAACAGGCCCAGCGGCGATTCGTGCACTGGAGAGGCCTTGATCGCGTAGATCGGGATCTTCTCGATCAGGTACTTGAGTTTCTCGGCCAGCGTCGATTTGCCGCCACCCACCGGGCCGAGCAGGTAGAGGATCTGCTTCTTCTCTTCGAGGCCCTGGGCTGCATGGCGGAAGTAGGACACGATGTGTTCAATCGCGTCCTCCATGCCATACAGGTCACCAAAGTTGGGATAGCGGCGCAGCATCTTGTTGGCAAAGATGCGCGACAGTCGCTGGTCGGTACGGGTGTCGATCAGTTCCGGCTCGCCGATCGCGACGAGCATGCGCTCGGCGACGCTGGCGTAAACGGTGGGGTCCTTCTTGCACAGATCCAGGTACTCCTGAATCGACATCTCCTCTTCTTGCGCCGCTTCGAATCGACTCTGGTAACGCGAAAAAATCGACATCGACTTCCTCCTTGTAGCGAGAGCGGGACACCGGGGTCATGCGGCGCTCCCTGGATGATTGGAATTCATGATAGCCATTACCCGGCACACCTGCCAGTGAGGGTTATAGGTGTTAGACGCATGCCGAGGCATTTGGTTGACCTGGCACGGCATGATGTTGTAACCGGGCTTGTTGGAGCCGGACCATGGTGTGCGTATCGGCTTGAGCGCCTGCGCGTCGTCGGGCGGCGCGCAAGCCTGTACCTGTCGCAGTGTCAGCGGGCCGCGCCGCGCGCAAAGGCCTGCAGGTCGTCCAGCAAGGCGGCAAACATCTGTTCATTGTCCGATGCGTTGCGCATCGGCTTGTCCAGGCCCCTGGTCAGCGAGGTGACCTTGAGTTCATCGGCGCACATGTACAGCTGGCCCATCTTCTCGGCCACCGCCCGGTAGCTGTTGTTGATGTCCTGCACGCGCCGAGTCAGTTCGCCGATCGCTGTGGCGTCGATAGTCTCGAGCTCGGAAATCATCGTGGTGTCGATATGCATGGTTGTTCCAATCGGACTGCCGGTGTGCGCGGCGGTTCGCTGAGGCACACCGGTCGGGGCCACCTCGATGTCAGCGGATCAGGATGTCGTTCTTGACCTGCTTGACGCCCGGCACACCCCGAGCCAGCTGGACGGCGCGGTTGCGCTCGGACACCTTCTTGACGAAACCGGCCAATTGCACCGTGCCCTTGAAGGTCTCGACGTTGATCGACAGGCCACT
>Ga0105046_10009018_pt1 | contig 15634 bp, 15 predicted proteins | sample MAT03_FD_78385 | JGI IMG/M metagenome (GOLD analysis project Ga0105046, IMG submission 78385) | Freshwater microbial communities from Lake Fryxell liftoff mats and glacier meltwater in Antarctica - MAT-03 (megahit assembly) | ecosystem: Environmental > Aquatic > Freshwater > Ice > Liftoff...
AGAGCCGCAGCGGCGCGTTTGGCCATGCGCGCATCGCGGATTTTGGCCATGTGCTCGGGGCTCATGCCGCGCTTTCCTTTCGGCTTAGCTTCGGCGGTAGCGGCTGACTGCGCTTTTGGTTTCGGGCCGCGTTTAGCGGCCGGTTTTTCTTCCGCTGCGGCAGCCTGCGCTTTTGGTTTCGGGCCGCGTTTAGCAGCCGGTTTTTCTTCCGCTGCTACAGCCTGCGCTTTAGGTTTTGGTCCGCGTTTAGCGGCCGGTTTTGCTTCTGAGGCGGCAGCCTGCGCTTTGGGTTTTGGTCCGCGTTTAGCGGCCGGTTTTACTTCGGCTGCGGCAGCCTGCGCTTTAGGTTTTGGTCCGCGTTTAGCGGCCGGTTTTGCTTCCGCTGCGGCAGCCTGCGCTTTGGGTTTTGGTCCACGTTTAGCGGCCGGTTTTGCTTCCGCTGCGGCGGGCTGATCTTTAGGTTTTGGTCCACGTTTAGCGGCCGGTTTTGCTTCCGCTGCGGCGGGCTGATCTTTAGGTTTTGGTCCACGTTTAGCGGCCGGTTTTGCTTCCGCTGCGACGGGCTGATCTTTAGGTTTTGGTCCGCGTTTAGCGGCCGGTTTTGCTTCCGCTGCGACGGGCTGAATCTTTGGTTTAGGGCCTCGTTTTTTCGGCTCAGCTGTTGTGGCTGCGGACGCTGTTGTGGCTGCGGCTGCACGTTTGGCCATCCGCGCTTCGCGGATTTTAGCCATGTGCTCCGGGCTCATACCGCGTTTTGCTTTGGGTTTTGCTTCAGCGGAAGCAGCAGCCTGCGCTTTTGGTTTTGGTCCCCGTTTTTTAGGCTCATCTGCCTTAGAAGGCGCAATCGTTCCGTTCACCTGAGATTTTGCCTCGGCTTTTTTATCCGTTGCATAGCTTTTTTTGGGAGCTTCCGATTCGAAATGGGCGCCTTCCATTACCATATTAATATGTGCAAGATGGTGGCGACAATGCAATGAATATGCCGCAAGCGCATCTGGTAGTGTAATAATACGGCGCATTTCCGGATGAAAATAACCGCGCTCCAGGTCTTCTTCCGTCAAGGATTCTAAAAAAATCGTCCAACGGCGGTGTAATGCGCTCAATAATTTGAGCGACACTTTGACCGGGGCTTTTTTACCGTCTTCCGTTTCAGCCCAAAGTGCTTCTTCGTACGTTTTAATAACCGGTGTCTGCTCCGTTACGGCCATCTTCATGCGGATGTATGCATTTATATGGCTGTCCGCGAGATGATGCACGAGTTGACGAACGGTCCAGCCGTCCTGGCGGTATGATTTATCCAGATCGGAATTGCTTAATTTGCGGAGTGCTTTTTTCAAATCTTTCGGCAAACGTGCAATCGTTTTTATGTTTTTACGGGTTTCGTCAAGGGAATAAGTTTTGCCATATTCGTGTTGCCCAATCGGATAACGGGTGGAATCCAGTTTTTTCATTTTAAAATGTTTATAGTTAAGTGCTGTTAAATGCGATAAGAAACAAACAACTACAGGATGCAATTGTTCAAATTTACGAAAATAATTCGTTGATAATCAAATGATTACGGGATCCATTGTATTCAGGTTGTTTTAGGCTCCGATTAGTTTATATTGGGTATAACACAGGCGATATGAAGGATGATCATCACTTGGAGCGTTACAAGAATTTAATCCCGCAAATATAGCGCATTATTTCCTTAATTTCTATAAACAATTTTCCTGAAATTTTAACAAATGTCGCCAATTAATAAAAAATATTTTTTTTCTATACATTTCGCCAGCAGTCATTTGCATGCAGCTCGTGTTGTTAAATAAAACAAAAAGCCCTTGTTTAATGTGCAGTCCGCCGCATCTTTGCCGTTCCGTATCAAATACACTTAACCGTTGAATATGAACATTAGCCGATTATCAATTTCGCTGTTTATACTTATTTTGATTATAGTTCTTGCCTGCAATGAAACCAAAAAAACTGCTAAATCCGGTGAATCGGCATCTCCTCCCGTAAATTCGGCGTCTATGCAATTGCGCAACCGGATTACAGGATACGCCCAAAAATATGTCGGCGCTTCTTATAAATATGCCGGTACCAGTCCAAATACCGGTTTTGATTGCTCGGGGTTTACCAGTTATGTGTTAAAAGAATTCAAAGTAAAGGTATCGCCCGCGTCTGCTGAACAATCGAAACAAGGCGTCAAAGTTTCCCTGGAACGGGTGCGTCCGGGAGATTTGGTGTTTTTTGGCGATAAAAACCGTATCCAACACGTGGCTATAGTGGTTGAGCGTAAAAAATCTGGTATTATCTGCGTACATAGTACAACCAGCCGCGGGGTGATCGTAGAAAATGTGTCCACCTCCACTTATTGGAAACCCAAAATACTGTTTGCACGTGATGTTATTGGCAAATAGAACACAGGACGCTTTTTTAATGCGCCTGGTGAATGGCTTGAAGCAGCCCGTTTTCAGGAAGGTCTTCGCCGAGTTGGAGAGATGCCACGTTTACTAAACTTTGAAAGTTTAGTAAACGTATTTCTCACTTTTCCCTATGCACAAAACATGGCGGTACGAGGTATAAGAAACAAATTGGGTAAATTCTCCCGCTTGAAATAAGTCCCTGTTCACATCGGCCACTTTCCCCCAAAACCGGGCATAAAAAGCCGCGCCGATGATTATTTTATGGATTGATCCATAAATTCTTTAAATCCGCCTGCGGCGAAACTGATAATCGCCCGTTCCCCTAAAGTCCGGCGAAGTTCCTGAACCAGGAAAGTAAAGTTTGTTTTGTCTACCTTGGCAAACGGATGACCGGGATAACCTTCAATGGCCGGGTATTCCCAATCCATGTCGATTCCGTCGGCTCCGAATTGTTTCATAAGGACCTTCAGGGAGGCCACAAACTCACTTCGCCCCTGCCGGGTGGGAAAGGCCTCAGAACAGGTCTTGCAGCCGCCCCAGCCCCCAAGGGATATAGTCGACGTAAAGTGGTTTTGAAGGAACCGGAATTGCAAGATATTCACAATCAACATTCTAAACCCTCTAAACCCTTCTAAACCACTCTAAACCGGCTATAACATAACTTTCCGGCCCGGATTTTTTCTTTCAACACGACTAATTTGCGGATCGTCACACTGTCTTCGGCATTGTCTATAGCCAGGAGACTCCCTTTTGTAAAATTGTCAATCAAAATTAAACAGAAAAGCAATGTACCGAAAAACATTTGTTCTGTGTAAATAAATGCCCGTTTCGGGAAATAATTTAGATGTTAGCAATCCTTTTAATAAGGAGAAACTGAAAAGTACTGGTTGGCAAGTATTTTTACACCATAAAAACAACAGGAATTCTCCTGACACATTTAAATACTTAAACCATGCGTAACGTATTGTATATTATTGCCGTTGTTCTTTTGATCGGGTGGGTGCTCGGCGCCTTTGTTTACACAACCGGAAGCCTTATTCACTTATTATTGGTATTGGCTATTGCTTCTATTATACTGGGCGCTATCAGGCGTCAAAATGTGTAGCATCGCTTCCTGCAATATATTTCCGGCCGCCAGTCCTTTGAAAAAAGCGGTCGCTTTTCAGAAGGCGGCTTGGGGTGCGCAATTGGTATGTCAAGCTCCTCCCAAATTGTAGATTCGAAACCGCAGGACTTTTGTAATGTGGGGCAAAAAAGCCACACACACTCTCTGGCCTGCTTTTGTATCCGTTTGTTTCAGCATTTCTTATTCACCTTTCAACACATAATTACCATGAAAAATATCAAACGCTTATTGTTGTCAGTATGCTTGCTGACTAGCATCTTTTCGTTTCAGGCAAACGCTATGAGCACGCCTGCACCCATTGCGCTCAATACAGGAACTCCCGGCCAGATGGCAACATCCACTGTATTAATGGACCGCTTGACCGAAATTCAATCTTTAGATAAATCGAAGATGAGTTTCCGCGAGAAAAAGGCCTTGCGTAAAGAAGTGCGTTCCATTAAAAAGATGGTCACCGCACCCGTAACCAATGGCGTGTACATCTCTGTCGGTGCACTGATCATTATTATATTGCTGCTGATCCTTATTTTATAAGATCAACCATTTAAAAAACAAACAGAATTATGAACACGATCAAGAATGTAATTATCTGCTTTGCGATAGGCGGAATGTTGATGACTGCTTGTAAATCGATGAGCAAAACTCAGAAAGGCGCCGTTATTGGCACGGCCGGAGGCGGTGCGGTAGGCGCTGTCATTGGCAAAGCATCCGGAAATACTGCCTTGGGCGCCATCATCGGCGCTACGGTGGGCGGCGTTACCGGGGCTGTTATCGGCCGGAAAATGGACAAACAGGCTGAGGAAATTAAACGCAAAGTCCCCGATGCGAAAGTAGAACGCGTGGGTGAAGGGATTGTAGTTGAATTTTCGGACCAGGTCCTTTTCGGATTTGACCGCTCCGACCTCTCGTCAGATGCTAAAACTAATTTAAATAAATTGGTCCTCGTACTGGAATCGTATTCCGATACCGATATCGAGATCCAAGGGCATACCGACAGCAAAGGTTCCAATAATTACAATGAATCCCTGTCGAAAAAACGCGCTAACGCGGTGGCTGCTTATTTGAAAAGCCAAAACGTACCCTCGTCGCGTATCAGTACCCGCGCCTTTGGCGAAGACGCGCCTAAATACAGCAACGAGACCACAAGCGGACAAGCACAAAACCGGCGCGTGGAGTTTCTGATCACTGCCAACGAAAAAATGAAAGCCGAAGCCGAGAGAGAAGCCAAGAACGGTGGAAAGTAGGCCAAAGAAAATTTTTGAAACAATCCATTTATTCAATTGAACAAATCCTTATCGTATGAACACACGAATGAATCAATACCTGATTGCGATCTTACTGATGGCGTTCACGGTTTCGCTACAGGCACAAGACGAAGGCGGCCTTAGTTTCGGTATCCGCGCAGGCGTTAATTTCCAGAATATCAATGGAAAAGATGCAAATGGCGACAAATTAACAAATGACTTGGTGACCCGTTACCACGCTGGCGTACAGGTGGATATTCCGGTTGCCCCTCAATTTTATTTCCAACCCGGCCTGATTTTCACCACCAAAGGCTCGAAAGGCGATGTCCCTTATCTGGAGCAAATTGCTACCCGCACCATCAATCTGTCCTATGTTGAAATACCGATGAATTTCCTGTTTAAACCCATGTTGGGAAATGGGCACATGTTGCTCGGCGTGGGGCCTTATGTTGGCTACGGCGTCGGCGGTAAAGCCAAGTTTGAAGCAGCTGGGCTCAGCAATGAACAGGATATAAATTTTCAAAAAGATGTGGCCATCGATGAAGCGGCTAGCGGGACTTATTTCAGGCCTTGGGATGTAGGCGCTAATTTGCTGGTTGGCTATCAATTCGGCGGCGGTTTGTTTTTTCAACTGAACGCTCAATTGGGTCTTACGAAGATCAATCCTAATTACACGTTTATAACCAATGATAAAACCTCCCTGCAAAATACCGGTTTCGGATTTTCGCTGGGTTACGGATTTTAAGTAGTCGATTAAATAATATTATTTCCTAACGAATATAGGGGATTTTATAGGGCTAAAACGGTATTTAAAAACTGTTTTAACCCGATAAAGTCCCCTTCATTCGTTAGGAAATAATGTTTAAATTCTTGGCGCGCACATGGGAATGGACCCATCGGCTTTTTTAAAAACCAGGGTTTGAAGCGAATTTACTTCAAAGCCATCTTTGCCTTCCTGAATTTTAATAAATTGATTGGACTGTACGTTTTTTAAAACTTGTACAATCCCGCTTGCGGGCCACGCGATGCTGATTTCGTCAATGGTAGCCGCTTGCCCGATACCGATTTCCCGGCGTAACGGGGAACATCCGAAACTGCCGCCGGAATTTACATCCCGGTACACCATGCGCTGTACACCGTTTTCAGTAAACTTAACCGTCACTTTCGCCCCGATCGCAGCACGGTTAGATTTGGTACCTTCCAACTGCATACATATCCAGTTATTTGTGCTTTGTCCCGGATTCAGGTAAAAAGCGCTGTGGTACGCATCGCCACGGAACGCGCCGCCCAGGTCGACGAAGATATCCTGGTCGCCATTGTTGTTGAGGTCGGCAAATGCAACGCCGTGCCCTTTCTGGAGATTGCCCACCCTGGCCGAGACCGTGACGTCGGCAAAGTTCTTTCCACCCAGATTTTTATATAATTTATTGGGAATCACGGATTGGTAATTTGGATTGCCGGTCGCGAAATACATATCGAGCCAGCCGTCGTTGTCGATATCGCCGAAATTGCACCCCATGGCGTACACGATTTGATTTAGGTTCATGGCCGCGCTTACGTTCGTGAACGTACCATTGCGGTTATTGTGGTACAGGGATATTTTGCCTGCCCGGTCGGCGGAAGGATGAAGCGCTTCTTTGGCAGCGTAATTAGACAGCGGCTTGTCGAATTCATAGTTGCACATGTAAATGTCGAGCCAGCCGTCGTTGTCGTAATCGAAAAACCAGGTTGGGAAAGTGCGGGATTTGTCCTTGTTGAACCCGGCTTTTTCGGAGACGTTTTCAAAATCCACTTCCCGGCCTTGTTTGCCTTTATTATGCAACAAAATTTTCATCCCGCTCAAAGTGGAAATAAAAATATCGGCCCAGCCGTCGTTGTCATAGTCGCCGGAGGTAACGCCTTTCACGAATGCGACGACCCCGGGGTCCACAAGGGTAAAGCTGCCGTCCTGGTTATTGATGTACAATTCGCAGGGATGCGGGTATTTGGGTTCCAGCATTTCATTGCCGATAAACAGGTCCAACCAGCCGTCGTTGTTGAAGTCGTTCCAGGTGGCCGTTTGGGTCGGATGGTAGGACAGCAAACCGGCATCTACCGTCACGTCGCTGAAGGTGCCGTCGCCATTGTTTTTCAGCAGGGAATTGGGTTGGTCGCCGAAGCCTGCCTGTCCCTGCCAGGCGCCCCGCAGCACGAAAATGTCGAGATACCCGTCGTTGTTATAATCTGTTTGCAACAGGTTAATACCGCCGGTAATTGAATTCAGGCCCGATTCTTTGGAACGGTCGGTAAATGTGCCGTCCCCATTGTTGTGGAAATAGTGTAAGGGGTCGTCCAGGCCCCAGGCCGAACTGACGATATCCAGGTAGCCGTCGTTGTCGAAATCGTCTACGATAACCCCGCCGCCCCGGTTTTTTACGTCCAGTTTCAGGTCGGCGGCAATATCGGAGAAAGGCTTTACCGTAACAGGACCCGGATCATCCAAACCGGGAATAAGCCAGACCTTTGGCACCAGTTGCGGATATTCAGCCACGGTCATGTAGGCAATATTCAGCAGCCAGCGGGCATCCATATTGTTCGGATCATCTTTCAGCACTGCTTCAAAGGTTTCTATGGCTTTCCGGGTCGGCGCGGTTTCCTGGTAAACGCCATTTCCCCGGATGGGCATAATACAAGCATCGGAAATGTGGTGGTTCAGGCAATTGCTGCGTTCTCCGAGGCGTATATATGCTAAGCCCAGCAACTGACGCACCGCTTTTCGGGCATCAGGCATTCCTTCCGCCGAGGCATAGAGTTGTTCATAAATCTGCACGGCCTGCGCTTCGTCCCCATACTCCAGCAAAGCCATCGCTTTGTCAAAAAGCAAGGGCATTTGTTGCTGCGGATTTTGAGCCGCCGCCAACTTTTCTTCCAAGGAAGCCAGTTTGGCTTCGGCGCAGAAGTTATTGAGGGGGCTGTATATTTTTTGTTTGACCTCGGCCAGGATGCTCAGCATCTTTTTATGGGAATCGGGTTGTGGCCGTACGGCGCTTTTCGGCTTTTCAGCCAGCTGCGAACAGGAAAAGGCGAAACAAAGGGCCAGAAAAAGGGGGATGGTTAAAAAGCCGGAGGTATGTGCGGGCCGGAAGTTAAAGGAACGGGACATAAAAAGGCGAATAAGTGAGTTTTGTGCCGCATGGCATTTCGCCACGCGGCACAAAATTATCATTTGCCTTTAACTTATCGACATTCGTACAGGATAGTTGGTTTAGAAAGGGGCAGAATCAGAGGCCGCAGAGAATTTTTATTATAGTTTGGCGCAGATAACTTTTTTCGTGCATACATTTGACGATACAATATCATTACGAAACAAAAATCAATTTACACATGAGAATTCCACTTTGGATCCTCGCTTTGTTGTTTGCGGGCTATTCGGTATGGGCCGTCAATCATTGGCATTGTTACAAATGTCAATGTTGCAAAGGCGATACCGCTGCGCTGGCAGAAAACAAAACGTCAGGCGTGCCATTGTTTAAATGGAACGCCAGTCAACCCGAGCCGGACGCCAACTTCGCGGCTTGGAAAAAAGCAATGCTCGCCAAGGGCGGCCAGGGCGACACCTTGTTAATCACAGGCCTGTACCGGGCCGCAGAAACCAAGGACGCCAAAGCCGCGAACCTGGGTCTGGCCCGCGCTGCCGCTTTGCGGTCGATGATGGCGCCCGAATTTCCAGACAGCCGGATACACGTAGCCGCGAAAGTCGTCGAGGACGATTTGAACGAAACCAGCGGCCCGAAGGAATCCGCAGCCTTTTCCTGGCTGAAAATGGTCTTGAAAAAAGACGAAGGTGCTATCATCGAAGCGGATAACGCCGTGACCTTTCTGTTCCCCTTCAATTCAACCGAAAAAGACCGGGATCCTGCCGTGGACGACTACCTGAAAAATTTGGTGGAAAAACACAAGGCGACTACTGCGACCTTCTCGGTTGTGGGCCACTCCGATGACGTGGGCGAGGACGCGAAAAATGCCGCCCTCGGGCTGGGTCGCGCCAAATCCATTGCCAAAATGCTGATGGACAACGGGATTGCCGCCAACCGGATCAAAACCGAATCCAAAGGAGAGTCGGAACCTGTAACCGGTAATTCCACCGAAGACGGCCGCCACCAAAATCGCCGGGTCGTGCTCACCGTTAACCGTTAACCATTCAAAACGAACAACTTATGCTTTTCGAACATATCTTTTTACAAGCCTCAACCTTTAAGCAGGACCTGCCGGTCGGGTTGCTGCTCTGCATTGTACCGGCCATTCTGGGCTGGCTGGCTGCCTATGCTTATTATGTCAGCCCTTTGAAAACTAAGCTGGCTGAGATGACCGCAGAAAACGGCAGTCTGAATATGAAGGTGAACAACCTGAGCACAGAAAACACCGATCTGCGGGTAAAACTGACCCAGGCCGATTCCGAATTGCACACCCGGGCAGAACAAATCCGCAAACTCAAAAACGACCTGATCATTTGCGAAAGCGATTTCAATGTGCTGAAAGGCCAGGTCGCCGAAAAAGGCGGCGCCAGCGCCAAGGCTGCCGTAGCGCCGCCGCAATCGATCACCTTTGCCGGCACCAAGTACAAAACTGACGATCTGAAAATCGTGGAAGGCATTGGCCCAAAAATTGCAGAACTTCTGAACGAAGCCGGCATTAAAACCTGGACGGGTTTGGCCGGAACGCCGGTGTCTCGTTTAGACGAAATCCTGGAAGCGGCCGGTCCGAATTTCCAAATACACAGCCCCGGCACCTGGCCCGAGCAAGCCCGCCTGGCCGCTGCGGCCGATTGGGAAGCCTTGAAAAAATTGCAGGAAGAACTGGACGGAGGAAAGGCATAGATTTAGTAGTGTAGGAGGAGGAGGAGGATTCCTCGAAAGCAAATTATTTTTTTAATTGACGATTGATGATTACATGATTTTTGATTTTTGAAGATGCGGTCCTCGATTGGGATAACGTTCCTTCAACAATCAAAAATCGTTAATCATCAATCGTCAATTTAAAAAATAAGCGGTTTGCCGGGTACTCCTTAGGCTATCCTGAATCTTTTCACCAACAATGATCCATATGACCAATAACTGGACCTACGAGGAATTTCACGCTTTCGTGATGCTCTACGCCGCCAATGTGGATGGGCACATCACGCAGGATGAAATAAACCTCATCACACCAACGCTGGAACCGGAAGCTTACAAACGGATTTACGGCATATTTAAACAACTGGACGATTCCAAGGCTTTGGACCTGATTTTGTCCTACCGCGACCGGTACTGCTCGACCCCGGCCGACCGGCAGAAAATTTTAGCGGATATGGTGAAAATTTACGAGGCGAATAAAGTTTTCGAACAGATTGAACGGGGTGTGCATACCATGTTTCAGCGGATGCTTTGATCAATTCGCATCCACAATCCCCAGCAACTGCTCCAGCGTCGCCTTCCCTTGCCGGATACTCCGCACCTCGTCCTGCACCACGATCAATTCCTTGGTTGTCTGCTTCATGCTCAGGCCCATGATCCGGCCCTTGGCTGCCACGAATTGTACGATCTTTTGAAAAGTCTCGGTCTCGAAAAACGACGATTGTGGATTGGAGACGAAATAGCAGCGCATTTTACCGCCTTTGAGGATCAGGCGTTCGAAGCCGAGTTTTTTACATATCCAGCGCAGGCGGAGGGCTTCGAACAAGGCATTTACTTCCCGAGGTAATTTGCCGAAGCGGTCTTCGATGCGTTTGGCATACGCGTTGATCTCTTCTTCGGTTTCCAAAGTGTCCAATTCCGTATACAGGTTGAGGCGTTCCTGGGTATTGCTCACGTACTCGTCGGGAATGAGCATTTCCACGTCGGTTTCGATCGTCACGTCGCGAACATAGGCGCCTTTGGTGGCTAATTCGTTCTTGAACAGGTCTTTAAAATCTGTTTCTTTCAGTTCCTGGATGGCTTCGTCTAGAATTTTCTGGTAGGTTTCATAGCCGATATCGGCAATAAAGCCACTTTGTTCGCCGCCGAGCAGGTTGCCGGCGCCGCGGATATCGAGGTCGCGCATGGCCACCTGGAAACCGCTGCCGAGCTCGCTGAATTCCTCGATGGTACGCAGGCGTTTGCGGGCCTCGGGCGTGAGCACGGACATGGGCGGGGCAAATAAATAACAGAAGGCCTTGGCGTTGGAACGACCCACCCGGCCGCGGAGCTGGTGCAGGTCGCTAAGGCCGAACATATCGGCCCGGTTGATCAGGATGGTGTTGGCGTTGGCGATGTCGAGGCCGGTTTCAATAATGTTGGTACACACCAGCACGTCGTGTTTGCGGTCGATGAATTCAACGAGTACTTTTTCAAGGTGATCAGACTCCAATTGACCGTGGGCCGTGGCGACGTCTACATGCGGGCAGAGTTTTTTGATCATCTCGGCGATTTTACCCAGATCACTCACCCGGTTGTGTACAAAAAACACCTGCCCGCCCCGGTTGATCTCGGCATAAATAGCGTCGCGGATCAGGTCGTTGTCGAAGACGCGGATTTCCGTGTGAATGGGCTGCCGGTTGGGCGGCGGGGTGCGGATCACCGAGAGGTCGCGCGCGGCCATCAGGCTGAATTGCAGGGTGCGTGGAATGGGCGTAGCGGTGAGGGTCAGGGTATCGACGTTCACGGCCATGGCGCGCAGTTTTTCTTTGGAGGCCACGCCGAATTTTTGCTCCTCATCCACCACCAGCAGGCCTAAATCTTTGAATTCCAACTCTTTATTCAGCAATGCGTGGGTGCCTATAATGATATCCGTTTTACCGGCTTTGACACTCGCGAACACTTCTTTCCGTTCTTTCGCCGAGCGAAAACGGTTGACGTAATCGACCGTCACCGGGAAATCTTTCAGGCGTTCGTTGAAGGTTTTCCAGTGTTGCAGGGCCAGGATGGTGGTGGGCACCAGCACGGCCACCTGTTTGCCGTCGGTAACGGCTTTGAAGGCGGCGCGTATGGCGACTTCGGTTTTTCCGAAACCCACGTCGCCGCAAATGAGCCGGTCCATCGGAAAAGCTTTTTCCATGTCGGCCTTGACGTCCTGGGTAGCCTTGAACTGATCGGGCGTGTCCTCGTACACGAAGGAGGCTTCCAGTTCATTTTGCAGGTAGCCATCGGGCGGGAAGGCGTGGCCGGGCGCGGCGCGACGTTTGGCGTATAGTTTGATCAGTTCCGCCGCGATGTCCTTGATTTTCTTTTTGGTGCGCGCCTTGAGTTGTTTCCAGGCGTCGGAGCCGATCTTGGACAGTTGCGGGGGCGTGCCCTCGTGCCCGATGTATTTGGATATTTTATGGAGCGAATGGATGCTGACGTAGAGAATGTCGTTGTTTTTATACACCAATCGCACGGCCTCCTGCATTTGCCCGCCGATTTCAATCTTCTGCAAACCGCTGTATTTGCCGATGCCGTGGTCGATATGGGTTACAAAATCACCGGCCACTAATTCGCGCAGCATCCGGACATTCATAGCCTGCTCCTTCGTAAAACCCTGTCGCAGTTTGTACTGGTGGTAGCGCTGGAAAATCTGATGGTCGGTCAGGCAGGCGATTTTCAGGTCGTCGTCGATAAAACCCTCCGAGATGGCGGTTTCTACCGGCAGCCATTCGACGTTGGCTTTTAATTCCCTGAAAATAGCCGTCAGGCGGTCGATCTGTTTGGGATTGTCGGAAAAGATATAAGTTTCATAGCCGGCTGCCTTGAACTGGTGCATCTGGCGGATGAGGAGATCGAAGTTTTTGTTGAAAGAGGGTTGGGGAGAGGAATGGAATTTTACGGTAATCAGCTTCGTCATACAATATCCGGATTGATCCCTTCTTCTGCTAAATATCGTCCCACATTCAGCAAAACGCCATCCATTAATTCCACGTCGTCCTGCCAGTTATAAAATTGCCAGGGGACGGTTGGGGTAGCGGAAATGACCATTTTGCTTTTCGTAAAAATCCAGATAACCTTTTGAGTGCCAAAGGAAAAAAGGCTCAGGATTTTACGTACAACGTATTCCTGAAACAGGTCTGATTTGGGATCGGGTAATTCTACGTTCACGTCTATTTCGACCACGAGGGTAGCGTGGACTTCAATAAATTTAGTGGTTATTTTATCTGGAGTCAGCACTTTTTTATCGAAAACAGTGACATCCAAACCAAAATTGTGGCGATGGCTGAGGTGATTGCCAACTTCTCCGGGAATAACCTTCCAGTTCTTCCGGTCGAGGTTCGCTTTCAGCAAATCGCCGATAAAATCTTTCAGGATGGCTTGCAATCCACTGTCGCTCATAAGGTCTTCGAGGGTTTTCGTTTTGTTTAACACGTCACGATAGCCGCGGTAATAAAATGGGATACCGTCAATTAGTTCGCGTACGAGGTAATTGGGGATATTCCGGCGGGAAGGCTTATTGGCGGCGCTTCCGGGTTGTTCCGAGCGTTCGGCGGTCATGGTGTGAATTTTTGCAAAAATAAGGGTTTGTTGGGAAGATTTTCAATATTTGAACGAGTGCTATAGTCGGTTTAGAAGGGTTTAGATGGTTTAGAATGTTGATTGTGAATATGTTGCAATTCCGTTTCCTTCAAAACCACTTTGCGTCGGCTATAGCGCGAGGCCGATGCCGTTAACTTAAGGGCCTCGGAGAGGCCAAAATTCTTAAGTTAACGGCATTGGCCTCTCCCGAGCAGTGATTGTTTCATTTTAAAACAAAAACAAGCCAGGAAAATCCTTTTTTAATGCTTCCATCCGCCCTTCCAAAAATACAATAGACCGCTCCTGCACATCCTCCATCACGTCGGCCGGATACAAAAACGCCCGGTCGCGGAATATCTCGCGCAACTCGGCAGGGTCTAAAGCGGTGAGTTTGCCCGCAAAGGTCTCGGCTTTTTCAAAACAGTATTGCAGCCGGTCGAGCAGGAACTGGAAATCCTTGATCCACAGGACCGTACCCGGCGGCAGCACCCGGAACAGCGATACTTTCTGGTCTTGGCGGAAACGCGTGTTCAGGTTCGGCACAATGCTTACCCGGGCGATGTTTTGTTTGGACAATTGGGTCAGGGGATCGAATACGCGGATGCTCTCCACCTCGTCGTCGAATAATTCGATGCGATAGGGTAGGTCGTTGCCGTAGGAAAACAGGTCTACGATGCCGCCGCGAATGCTGAACTGACCGGGTTCGTACACGAAATCGGTGCGCTCGAAATCGTATTCGATCAGCACCTGGATCACAAAATCAACGTCGAGTTTTTCGCCTTTAGTGATGTCGATGCGGGTTTTCTGCAGCACGTCGGGGCTGACCACTTTTTCAAAAAGCGCCTCGGGATAAGTGATCATGACCGATGCGCCTTTCCCTTCCGGCGAAGTGATCTTATTCACGGTCTCGCTGCGCTGCAACACCTGCGTCGGGTTGAGATCATCGTAAAAAGCCGGCCGTTTGAAGGAATCCGGAAAGAAATGGATGGTTTGTTCGGACAGAATACCCGCCAGGTCATTCTGTAGGTAAGCGGCTTCTTCTTTACTGTTGGCGATAAAAAGGTGGTGGTGGATTTCTTTCGTCACTGCGGCCAGGGCAAAAGATACCTGAGCGCCCGTCAGTCCGGATAGTTGGACGCGGGCGTTGGGCGGTTCGAGGGCTTTGGCTAATTGGCTGACCGCGGGGGATTTGCGGTATTGGTCGAGCAGATGTCGGATATTACTCACGGGGCAAAGGTAGGAGAAGAATGGAAAAGAGGGGAAACGTTCTGTGGTGCTAAAGGTTTAACGTCCCCTTTTGCCCAAGAAACGGAACGCCAGAGTTCATTGAGCAACAACTCGCGTGTTTGTTTAAGTGCCATTATTTTTTTAGTATCCAAAAATCACTTTTGTATACATTTACCGAAAACAAATCCTCCACCTGGTCATCTCCCGTCACCCTCGCTGTCGATATACTCTCCGCCCTGCAAAAAAGATTCGATATTGTCTTCGACGAGTACATAGGCGCGCTGTTTGCGTTGCTGACGTTGAGGTTGGCATACGAGATAACCTCCGGTCCAGCGGGGGGTTAGTTGAATGCCGAGGTGCATGGTATATTACTGCTGCTCTTTATGGAATACCCGGATATACTTTTTATTGGGAATACGTTTACTAAACTTTGAAAGTTTAGTAAACGTGGCCGCTCTCCATGCTTAAAACATGGCGGTGCAAGGTATAACACAATCACAAATAGTGTCAAAGAATACAGTGAAGGCATGTCAGCCTCGAACCACGCTTTATGATATATCATCTTATTGTATATGCGTATACCACAAAGCACAACAATCAAGATAAAAAATGCGGCCTCTAGCCATCGCCAGGAACCGCATCATTCAATACCAAATTTACATAGTGAGGGTGGGGTCGTTTACCGAGACATTCGTTTCGGCGGTTTGATATTTGACTAAACGCTTATCGTCAAGAGTTTGCATCTTGTAAAGCCTTAAGGCGCATAGCCTTATCCTTTCGCATGGCGCTCGAAACACAGCCATGTGAAAACCGGTAAAGTGGAAAATCCAAGTCGTTGAATACCCCGCTGGAGTCGCTGTCCGGCAGGTTCGAAAGAATACAGGAATGGTCTTGAGCCACATGAAGACTAACCCTGGCGGTGCGCCCATTGCCACCGCATAAACCTGTCGTCCGTGCTTGCCGCGCAGCGGCGGCGGATTCAATATAACAGGCGACTGACGAAGAAAGTGTCAGACGTAACATACAGAAAGTTTGAATGGTTACCTTAGGAACGGTGTCAAAATAACTTCCCAATTTGATGCCATTCTTTTGCCGTCATCCGTCCCATCTTTTTCATTAAATAGCGCGGCTATTCGCCTCAAAAGATAGTTGGCTGAC
>Ga0105046_10009019_pt1 | contig 15633 bp, 15 predicted proteins | sample MAT03_FD_78385 | JGI IMG/M metagenome (GOLD analysis project Ga0105046, IMG submission 78385) | Freshwater microbial communities from Lake Fryxell liftoff mats and glacier meltwater in Antarctica - MAT-03 (megahit assembly) | ecosystem: Environmental > Aquatic > Freshwater > Ice > Liftoff...
AACAACTCGTCGCCACGCTCATTCACGAATACGGCCACATCCTGACTCTCGGGGGTGGCGAGGTTACCTCCGACGATGCCGACTGCTCCACGATTGAGCTTGATGAGGGGTGCGCCGATAACGATTCGGCCATCTGGATGTTTGAGCAGCAGTTCTGGTCTGAGTACGGTTCGGATGCTCCGGCCGCCGACAACAGCGACGCGGATGTTGGGTGGGCCTTCTATAACGAGCACGAAGAGGATTTCGTGAGCGATTACGCCGCCACCAACGTGGTCGAGGACATCGCCGAGACATTCATGACCTTTGTGCTGGAAGACCGGCCGTCGGGCGCGCCCGGTGACTCTGTCGTGGCCGACAAGATCTCGTTCTTCTGGAGCTATCCCGATTTCGTCGAGATCCGTGAGCGGATCCGCAGCGAGTTCGCGGACGACCTTGGGCTTACCGACTGAGGCCCATTCCCTTGAACGAGCCACTCACGGCATCGGCGATCGTCTAGGACGCTGTGATCTTCTCGCTCACCTCAGCGCGGCCAGGGCCGCGCCGACCTCGTCGAGAGCCACGCTCGTGCGATCGTTCGTTGCGCGGTCCCAGACTTCGACCCGGCCGTCGGCGGCATCCCGACCGACAATCACAATCAGCGGAACCCCGAGCAGCTCGGCATCACCAAACTTGACTCCCGGCGAAACCTTTGCGCGATCGTCGAACAGCACGTCGAATCCGCTCTCCTCGAGCGAGCTCGTCAGCGCTTCCGCAACCGCGAACACCGTCTCGTCTTTGCCCGCAGCGATCACGTGCACGTCGAACGGTGCAACGTTCTTCGGCCAGATGAGCCCGCGGCCGTCGTTGTTCGCCTCGGCGATCACCGCCATGATGCGCGTGACACCGATGCCGTACGAACCCATCGTCACGGTGGCGAGCTTGCCGTTCTCGTCGAGCACCTTCAGCCCCAGAGCCTCGGCGTACTTGCGCCCAAGCTGGAACACGTGGCCGATCTCCATGCCGCGGGCGAGCTCGACCGCACCGGAACCGTCGGGCGCCGGGTCGCCGGCGAGCACGCTGCAGACCTGCACGGTACCGTCGCCGACGAAGTCGCGTGCAGCTACCAGCCCGAACACGTGGCGCCCGTGCTCGTTCGCACCCGTGATCCAGCCGCTGCCGTCGAACACGCGAGGGTCGAGAAGATAGCGGATGCCCGACGCCGACGCCGAACCATCGATGCCGTAACCCAGCACCGCCCCGGCCGCCGACCAGGGACCGATGTACCCCTTCACGAGCGTCGGGTGCCTGGCGAAGTCGGCGTCATTCGCGGCCTCAACCTCGGCGGGCGCGAAGGCCACCTCGGCGCGCTTCATATCGACGTCTCGGTCACCGGGAATACCGATGACGACCAGTTCGCGGTCGCCCTCCAGGTCGGTGAGCGCTAGCACGATGTTCTTGAGGGTGTCTGCGGCCGTCCACTGGCGACCATCGGGTCGCGGATGCCTCTCGTTGGCAACCGCAATCAGCGTTGCGATGGTCGGGGTGTCGGGCGTGTCGAGCACCTCCGCCGGCGTGAGTCCGTCGAAAGATCGGGCGGGCGGGGCTGCCGTGGTGAAAGCCTCCACGTTTGCCGCGTACCCCCCCGCGGAGCGCACGAAAGTGTCTTCACCGATGGGGGTCGGGTGCAGAAACTCCTCACTCTTCGAGCCACCCATTGCGCCGGCATCCGCCTTGACGATCACGTACTCAAGGCCCAGGCGCTGGAAGATGCGCTCATACGCGTCGCGGTGCTGCTGGTAGGACACGTCAAGCCCGGCGTCGGTGTAATCGAACGAGTAGCTGTCTTTCATCGAGAACTCGCGACCGCGCAGCAGCCCCGCGCGCGGACGAGCCTCATCCCGGTACTTGTCCTGGATCTGGTACAGCGAGAGGGGCAGGTCTTTGTAGCTCGAGTACAGGTCTTTCACCAGCAGCGTGAAGACCTCTTCGTGGGTCGGCGCGAGCAGGTAGTCGGCCTTCTTGCGGTCTTGCAGGCGGAAGATGCCGTCGCCATACTCGGTCCAGCGACCCGTCACCTCGTATGGCTCCCGGGGCAGCAGAGCGGGAAAGTGCACCTCTTGCGCGCCAAAAGCCTCAAGCTCCTCGCGGATGATGTTCTCGATCTTGCGGCGAACCTTGAGCCCCAGCGGTAGCCAGGCAAAGATTCCGGGAGCCTGACGGCGGATGTAGCCGGCCCGCACAAGCAGTCGGTGGCTGGTGACCTCGGCATCGACGGGGTCTTCACGAAGAGTGCGGACGAAGAGTTGGGAAAGGCGAGTGGACACCCGCCCATGTTACTTGGCCGGTTCCCGGGGCATCCCCTCCCCGCGAGATGACTCAGGGTGCTGCCACCGCGGCGTGGGAGCAGCACCCTGAGTCATCTCGCGGGGCGGGGCAGGGTGTGGAGGTGGCCGGGTGGGGATGGATCTGACGAGATCGGGCACGATCGGGGAAAGTATCGGGATGCGACATCCATCCCCACTTCCCCACTCCCTGGCGACCGTTCCGTTCGCCGTGGAGGACGCGAGAGAACTGGGAGTCACGAAGTCACGCCTGCGCGGGCCGGATCTAGCAAGTCCCTACTACGGCGTGCGATCGCCGGATCTGCCGTTGACGATGTTGGACCGCGCGCGGGCTTATGCGACGAAGATGATGCCTGACCAGTACTTCAGTCACACGACCGCCGCGCAATTGCTCGGGCTTCGGATGCCGACAAACTTTGCGGAGACCGTTGTGCACGTAACGTCGATTGCGGAACTGCGCGCGCCACGCGGCGCGGGGGTCGTTGGTCATGGCGCTCGCGACGCTCCGCAGATTCTCATACTGCCGGGGGGCCTTCGCGTCACTGCGCCCTTGGACACCTGGTGTGACCTGCGGGCATCTTTGGGCCATCGCGATCTCATCGTGATGGGCGACGGATTGGTGCGACGGTTGAACCCGCTCGTCACCCTCGGCGAACTGCTCGCCGTAGTCGACGCCGTCAGAGGCACCCGCGGGGCGCGAATACTTCGTGAGGCCGCCGCTTTCGTGCGCTGCAACACCGACTCCGCACCCGAGACCGACTTGCGGATGATCGCGGTAGAAGCGGGGTTTCCCGAGCCGGAAGTCAACGGCCTGATCCTCAATCAGTACGGAGCTGAGATTGCGCACGGAGACCTTGTTTTCCGGCCGTATCGAACCATCCTGGAATACGACGGAGGCCAGCATCGCACCGACGATCGTCAGTTTCACATCGACGTGAGCCGACTCGACGACCTGATGGAGGAGCGGTGGCGGGTCATCCGCGTTGACAAGTATTTGCTGGCGCGCCGGGCGACATTGCTTGGCAAGATCGACCGCGCGCTCCGTGAGGGCGGATGGCGTCGGTGATCGCGACGAGATGACTCAGGGTGTTGGCATTGCGCGCTGAAAGCAGCACCCTGAGTCATCTCGCGGGGTTTTGGGGCGGGGGCGGGGGGCAGGGGGCGCGGGGGGCCGGGAGGTACCAGTGGGTCAGGAGGTGGTGACGAGGGGCGATCCGGTGGCCCCGGCCGGCATCTCGGCGGCCAGGCGGTTGGCCTCTTCGATGAGCGTTGCGACGATGTCGGCCTCGGGAACGACCTTGATCACCTCGCCCTTGACGAAGATCTGCCCACGACCGTTGCCGCTGGCCACTCCCAAATCTGCCTCGCGAGCCTCCCCGGGACCGTTGACAACGCATCCCATGACCGCAACGCGCAACGGAACCGTCATTCCCTCGAGACCAGCGGTTACGTCGTTGGCGAGGGTGTAAACATCCACCTGCGCGCGACCACAACTGGGGCAGGAGACGATCTCGAGCTTGCGCTCGCGCAGGTTGAGCGACTGCAGAATCTGAAGGCCCACTTTTACTTCCTGCACGGGAGGGGCAGACAGCGACACGCGAATGGTGTCGCCGATTCCCTCAGAGAGCAGGATGCCGAATGCGGTTGCGCTCTTGATGGTGCCCTGAAACTCGGGGCCGGCTTCGGTCACGCCAAGGTGCAGCGGCCAGTCGCCACGCTCGGCGAGCTGGCGGTACGCCTTGACCATGACGATCGGGTCGTTGTGCTTGACGGAGATCTTGAAGTCATGAAAGTCGTGCTCTTCGAAGAGGCTCGCCTCCCACACGGCACTCTCGACGAGCGCTTCGGCGGTCGCTTTGCCATATTTCTGCAGGATGCTCGGCTCGAGTGATCCCGCGTTGACGCCGATGCGGATGGACACGCCCGCGGCCTTCGCCGCGGCGGAGATCGCGCCAACCTGGTCATCGAACTTGCGGATATTGCCGGGGTTCACTCGCACGGCGCCAACACCGGCATCGATCGCCTGAAAGACATAACGCGGTTGGAAGTGGATATCGGCGATCACCGGCAGCTGACTCTTGGCCGCGATCGCCACGAGTGCTTTCGCGTCATCTTCGTGTGGCACGGCGACGCGCACGATGTCGCATCCGGTGGCCGTCAACTCCGCAATCTGCTGCAGCGTGGCATTGATGTTGGTCGTCTGCGTCGTCGTCATCGACTGCACGCTCACCTGGAAGTCGCTGCCGACCCCCACCTTGCCCACCTTGATCTGGCGGGTTTTGCGTCGCGGGGCGAGAACTTCGGGGACCTTGGGCAGGCCGAGGTTGATTGCTGGCACGCCTCTAGTTTACGTGCGCCGCAGCGTCTTTCCGGGGCTCGCCGCGATGCGCCTCAGAGAACGCTGATGGGCTTGACGATGTCTGCGTAGATCAGGAGCGCTGTCATGGCGCCAAGCACGATGACCACCGCGAGGGTGAACGGAATGAGCTTCACCGGGTCGATCGGCCCGGGGTCGGGTCGGCGGAAGAGTTTGGCAAAGAAGCGACGGATGCCTTCGAACAGAGCCACCGCGATCTGCCCGCCATCGAGCGGCATGAGCGGCACCAGGTTGAAAACGAACAGCGCGACATTGAGCGAGGCGACCAGTCCGATGAGTGCGGACGCGCGATCGGCAACGGGAATCGTGTTGAGGCTCGTGATCTCCCCCGCGATGCGCCCTACGCCGACAACGCTGATGGGGCCATTCGGATCCCGATCTTCGGGGCCAAATGCGGCGTTCCAGATGTCGATCATGCGCTGCGGCAGATTAAGGATGAGATGAACGACCTGGCCGATGTTGTTGCCGACAGCGGGGAGCACCTCGGTCACGGGCTGCCGCACATTTTCGTAGGCCGCCCCAATTCCGAGGAACCCGACCTTCTGCGTCTGCGGGTCCCCACTGGCATCGTTCACCACGGCGCCCTTGTCATCGACGACATAGCGCTCGGTCAGCAGCGGAGTCGCCGTCAGGGTCATTTCGCCACCGTCGCGCTCAACGACAATGCTGAGGCTTCCACCCGGCGTATCGCGGATGATCTGGGTGGCCTGTGCCCACGAAGTAATCGCCTGGCCATTCATGCTGACCATGCGGTCGCCGGGCTTGAGCCCCGCCTCGAGCCCGGGTGCCCGAGGATCCCCGGCCTCGCAGGTGTCCCGATCGCTGGTCGCGGCGAGCACGCACTCAGAGACGCTCCCCACGGTGGTGCTCGGCTGAGCCGTTCCAAAGCCGCACAGCACGACAGCGAACAGCACGACCGCGATCACCAGGTTCATGAACGGCCCGCCGAGCATGATGATCACCCGCTTGTAGATGGGCAGCTTGTAAAAGGCGCGGTGTTCGTCGGATCCGACACCCAAGGCGGTCTCGGTTGCGGTGGTGGTTCGTGCCTCTTCGGATGCGAGCGCCGGCGCCTCCTGCACGAGCGTCTCGAAGAGACCCGTTGTGGCGTTACGCGCCTGCCCGCCCGGTTTGATTGGCGGGTACATGCCCGCCATGGAGATGTACCCTCCGAGCGGCAGCGCCTTGATGCCGTACTGCGTCTCGCCGCGTCGCCACGACAGCACGGTGGGCCCGAAACCGATCATGTATTGATTGACCCGCACACCAAAACGCTTGGCGGGAACGAGGTGGCCGAGCTCGTGCAGCCCGATAGACAGGGCAAGGCCCACCACAATGATCAGGACGCCCAGTATGTAGAGCAGAACGGAACTTAAATCGAATCCAGCCACGCGCTCACAATAGTGCGCCTACGCTGACAGCAGCCTGTCGGCCTCAGCGCGTGCCCAACGCTCGGCGTCGAAGACGCTCTCGAGGCGCAACTCACCGTCAACGGAATGCAAGTCCACCACTCGCTCGACGGTGTCGAGGATGTCGAGGTACCCGATGCTGCCCGCATGGAATGCCAGCACCGCCTGCTCGTTTGCCGCGTTGAAGACCGCCGGGTACGTGCCGCCCGCCTGCCCCACCCGCTTGGCGATCGCGACGGCCGGAAAAACCTCGTCGTCGAGTGGCTCGAAGGTCCACTGGCTCGAGGTGGTCCAGTCGAGAGGTACGCCGACGCCGGCGACCCGGTTCGGCCAGTCAAGCCCAAGCGAGATCGGCAGACGCATGTCGGGCGGGCTCGCCTGGGCGATCGTCGAACCGTCAACGAACTCGACCATCGAATGAACGATGGACTGGGGATGCACGGTCACAGCGATCCGGTCGTACGGCACATCAAACAGATAGTGCGCCTCGATCACCTCGAGCCCCTTGTTGACGAGGGTCGACGAGTTTGTGGTCACCACGAGTCCCATATCCCAGGTGGGATGCGCGAGTGCCTCTCGCGGCGTAACGTCGCGCAGTGACTCACGCGAGCGCCCACGGAATGGCCCGCCCGAGGCGGTGAGCACCAGCCGACGTACCTCCGCGGCGGTTCCCGAGCGCAACGCCTGCGCGATCGCGGAATGCTCCGAGTCGACCGGCACGATCTGGCCCGGTTTGGCGAGCGCCGTCACCAGCGTGCCGCCAGCGATCAGGCTCTCTTTGTTGGCGAGGGCGAGGGATGCCCCACTCTCCAACACCGCGAGAGTCGGCCCGAGGCCTACCGATCCGGTGATGGCGTTCAGCACGACATCGGCTGGGACATCTCGCACCAGCTGGCACGCCTCGTCGGCACCGAAAGCCGTGTGCTCGACACCGTGCCTGGCCGCCTGGGTCGCCACGGCATCCCGGTTGCTGCCCGCGGCGAGGCCAACCACCTCGAACAGCGAGGGGTTGGCCTCGATCACGTCAAGGGCCTGCGTTCCGATCGAGCCCGTTGACCCGAGGATGATGACCCTGCGCATGCTGCCTAGGCTATGCCCAGGATGTCGACAACGAACACCAGCGTGTCTGTTCCGCCAATGTCGGGAGGGCTGCCGGCTTCGCCGTAGCCCTGGTCCGGAGGAATGACGACGATGACCTGCGAGCCGACGTTCTGACCCACGAGCGCCGCCGTGAAACCGGCGATCACTGCGTTCGTGTTGAAGGTCGCCGGTTCCCCGCGCGCCCAGCTTTCATCGAAGATCACGCCCGTGTTCCAGTTGACGCCCTCGTAGTGAACGACCACGTCGTCACCGCTCTGCACGGTGGTACCGTCGCCAAGTTTCAGCACCGCGAGTCTTAGGTCGGTGGGGGGTGCGGCGTCGGGGATGGTGATGGTCGGCCGACCGGTGTCGTCGAGCACCACGGTCGGGAAGCCGTCTTCTGCCGGCTGCTCGACACCGTCGGCCTTGGGAAGTGCGGGCGCCGCCGGCGGGTCGATCGAGACCAGGTCGACCACGAACACGATGTCATCCCCGGGTGCGACGCCGAGATCTTCGGAACCGGCCTCTCCGAACGAATCGGCGGGAGGGATTACCCCCACCACGCGCGAACCGACCGCTGAGCAGTCGAGCGTCTTCACGATCCCGACCAAAAACTGGGTGTCGTCAACGGGGAAGGCTGTGGTGCCCTCTTCGGTGTAGTCGGTGGTGGTGAGTTCTTCACCGGTTTCGCCGCTATAGAGGGTGAAGTTAACGTTGACGACGTCGCCGGTGACGGCCGTGGCGCCGTCGCCCTCAATCGCGACCGTGCGTTCGGTGTCTTCGACCGACGTCGGGAAGTTAATGGTTACCTCGGGCTTGCTGCCGAAGTCGCCCGTTACCTTCACGGCGTTCGACACGGAGCCAGCCGGGGTCGCGTCACACGACGCAGCCGCCGGATCGGTGGTGGGAGTTGAGCACGCGGCGAGAGACGCCACGAGGCCCGCTACAAGAACGAATGAAGCTGCAGTGCGCACGGGGCACCTTTCAGAAATGGGCTGTGAAGAAGACCATCTTGGCGCATTAAGGCTGTGCGAACCGTGTGCGGGTCACAGGTCACGGAAATAACGTGACCGTGGGTTCGTGCAGAACGGGGAAATTGATCGAGCCGGCGATGAAGCACTTCTCGCTCGCCTCCGCGTGCAGCGCCAGCGCCAGCTCTGGGTCGCCAGAAGAGATCTGCACAACGGGATTGAGGGTGACGGAGGTGAAACGGCCGCCGCCGTTGCTGGTCTGCTGCATGGTGCCGGTCGCGTCATCCGAATAGGAGGTGACGACGATGCCATTGGTGGCTGCGACATGCAGGTAGCTCAGCATGTGGCATTGGCTCAGCGCCGCAACCATCAATTCTTCGGGGTTCCAGTGGTGCGGCGAGCCGCGGAATGCCCGGGCGCTCGACCCCTCGATCGGCGGGTTGCTGCCTGCGGTGATGAGGTTGTCGCGGGTGTACGAGCGGTAATCCTTGGTGCCCTCACCGAGGTTTCCCTGCCACTCAACTCTCACCTCGAAGTGGTGGTCGACGTTCACGGCATACCAATCTTTCTTCGCGAGGCCCTCGGCCGGGATAAACTCGAACTCATTATGACTGACACCCTCTCTTCCTCAGTTGAATCCGTACCTCAGCAACGTCGGGTGGTGACCGCAATCCCCGGCCCGAAGTCGCAGGCGATCCACCAGCGGCGCCTCGCAGTGGTTCCCGTGGGAGTCACGGCGACCCTGCCCATATACATCGATCGCGCACACGGTGCCATCGTCGTCGATGTCGACGGCAACCAGTTCATCGACTTGGGTGCGGGCATCGGTGTAACCACCATCGGCCACACCAACGACGCCGTGGTGGCCGCGGCAACCGAGCAGCTCAACAGGCTCACGCACACGCTTTTCACCGTAACGCCGTACGAGAGCTACGTGCGCGTCGCTGAGTACCTCGCCGAGCACACCCCCGGCAACTTCGCCAAGAAGACCGTGCTCGTCAACTCCGGCGCCGAGGCTGTAGAGAACGGCGTGAAGATCGCCCGCAAATTCACCGGACGCAACGGTATCGCCGTGCTTGAGCACGCCTACCACGGCCGCACGAACCTCACAATGGCGATGAACTTCAAGGCCTCGCCCTACGCGATCGGGTTTGGGCCGTTCGCCGGCGACGTCTACCGCGCCCCCAGTTCCTACCCCTACCACGATGGCTTGAGTGGTGCGGATGCCGCGGCTCGCACCATCGCCTACCTCGAAAAGACCGTCGGCGCATCCGATCTGGCCTGCCTCGTTGTCGAACCGATCCAGGGCGAGGGCGGCTTTATGGTTCCTGCTGAGGGGTACCTGCCTGCGCTTCAGACCTGGTGCACCGCCAACGGGATCGTGTTTATCGCCGACGAGATTCAGAGCGGCATGGCGCGCACCGGAAAGTACTTCGCCAGCGAACACTTCGGGTGGGTTCCCGACATGATTCTGAGCGCCAAGGGCATCGCCGGTGGCCTGCCGCTGGCCGCTGTCACGGGTCGCGCCGAGATCATGGACTCGGCCCAGCCGGGCGGGCTCGGTGGAACCTTCGGCGGAAACCCGATCTCTGCCGCAGCCGCCGTTGCCGTATTCGAGCAGATCGAGTCGCAGAACCTGCTCGCCGAAGCGGTGCGCATCGAGGGCCAGTTGAAGACGGCCATGATCGAGCTGCAGAAGAAATACCCGGTCATCGGCGACGTGCGCGGAATCGGCGCGATGATCGCGATCGAGTTGGTTCAGCCTGGCACCCAGGAGCCCAACGCAGCCGCGGTATCCGCGGTATCTGCTTACGCGGCCCAGAACGGAGTGCTGCTGCTTACGGCCGGAACCTACGGAAACGTTTTGCGGTTCCTGCCGAGCCTGGCGATCAGCAACGAACTCATCGCCGACGCCGTTTCGGTGATTGACGAGGCGCTTGCCAGCTTGTCGTGACCACCCCGCTCGGGCCGACGGGAGTCGTCGCCCTCGCCGTGCTCGAGCGATCCGGCCTCACCGAGTCGATTCACTTCGGCTCGGCGGTGCTGATCGGGCCAGATGAGCGCATAATCCGCGAGTATGGCAACGTTCTCGCCGAGTTTTATCCGCGGTCGACCCTGAAATTGGTGCAGGCGATCGGGATGCTGCGTGCCGGGGCCGACCTCGCTGGTGAGCAGTTAGTGCTCGCCGCAGCCAGCCACACGGGAACCCCCGGGCACGTTCGTGTCGTTCGCGGCATCCTGGATCGGGCCGGTCTCACCGACGACGATCTGCGGTGCCCCGCGGCGTGGCCGGTCGATAGCTCCAGTCGAGCGGCAGCCGAGTCCCCCCTGCGCATCACGATGGGATGCTCGGGCAAGCATGCGGCGATGTTGCTGACCTGCGTTCGCAATGGCTGGCCAACCGCTAGTTACCTTGAGCCCTCGCATCCGCTGCAAATACTGATGCGTGACGCTGTCGAAGACTTCACCGGCGACGTGATCGAGCACACCGGAGTCGACGGATGTGGCACACCGGTATTCGCCGTCACCCTGCGCGGGATGGCGCTGGCGATGAGCCGCATTGGGCGAGGGGCTCACGATGGCGCGACCACCCTCACCGACGCGATTGTCGCGGACGCCTGGGCTCTCGATAACCCGACCATCGCCCGCGTAATCGACGAACTTGGCATCGTCGCCAAGACCGGTGCCGAGGGCGTCTTCGTTGGTGCCGCACCCGACGGCACCGCCGTGGCAGTCAAGGTCATCGACGGATCATCGCGCGCCCTCGTGCCCATCGCGCTGTCCCTGCTCGCGGGGGTCGGAGCCGTCGATGCCGAGGCTGCCCAACTTATCGTCGCGGAAACGACCGAGCGGGTGCTTGGCGGTGGCCGCGTCGTGGGCCAGGTCCGCTCGATCGTTTAGCTATCGGTCGCGATTACCGCGATCTCAGCTCCCGTAGAGATCTCGTCGTCGACCTTGCCGAGTTGCTCGCTGAGAGTTCCGCTCACCGTGCCCGGGAGTGGCCAGCAAGCCGGTAGATCTTGGCATCCACCAGGGTGGGGCCGCCACCGGTTCGCGCGACCGTCGCGGCGATAGCCACGTGCCGGGCAGCAGTGACAGTCACCAGCCGCACGCCCAACGTGTGCGCTGACCAGAGGTCGATCCAGCGGTCGGCCTGTTGCGCGCGCGTCCAGCCGGCAGCCGCAATGCGACGAGGGCATCGTCGGTGACATCGAGCTCGCTCGCGCCGCGAACGAGCCGCGCGACCAGGCGCGGCGACGAGATGATCACGACGACGGTGGGCGCGAGGTCTCTCGCACTTCGTAGGCCGTCGGAAGGGTTACGGTGCGCGGCTCCGCACCCTTGATTAGTTCAAGCGCGATCGACGCCGCCTGGCGACCCATCTCTTCGGCATCTCGCGTAACGACACTGATGCGCGGACGCATCACGCGCAGCCAGGGCAGGTCGTCGCACACCACGAGCGACAGGTCTTCGCCGGGCCGCGAGCCCAACTCCGAAAAGGCTTCCATGACACCGATCGTCGTTTGCACGCCACCGGCGATGATGGCGGTGGGGCGCTGGGCCGCGGGAAGGGCAAGTAGCCGTTCAGCGGTCTCGCGCGCGAAGGTCACCGAGAACCCACCAGAGGCCATCAGCGTCTCGCTGACGGGCACGCCCGCTGCTTCGAGCGCCTCGGCGTACCCCCGCATGCGTTCGCGAGTGGGACGAATCGCGGTGCTACCGGTGATCATGGCAATGCGCCGATGGCCTAGACGAATCAGATCCTCGGTCGCCTCTCGCACCCCGAGCGCGTGGTCGTGCAGCACGCTCGCGACCTTCAACTTGCGGGAATCGCGATCGATCAACACAACGGGGCGCTTGAAGGCCGCGACGGCCTTACTGGTGCGCGTCGATGCCTCGGAGATGGATGACAACAGCAGGGCATCAACACGACGCTGGCGCAGTAGCGTCAATCGGTCAAGTTCGCGCACGGGATCCCCGCTGCTGTTGGTAACCAGCAGTGAATAGCCGGCGTCGTTAAGCGCCTCCTCGACCCCATGGATAATCTCACCGAAGAACGGGTTCGCGAAGTCGCGCACGACGAAGCCGATCGTGCGCGTGAACCCGCTGCGCAGACTCTGGGCGCCGGGGTCTGGGGAGCGCCCGAGCTTGTCGGCCGCGGCAAGCACCTTCGCCTTCATCCCGGGGCTCACATCCGGGTGCGAGCTCAGAGCACGTGACACCGATGAGACCGCGACGCCCGCCTTCTGGGCGACATCGTGAATGGTGACCGTTCGCGTTTCTTCCATGCCCGCTCTCCCCACACTTCACACACGCAATTCGCGCTCACTAAGAATGGCCTATTCGAGGTGCCAGACCTCGGTGAAACTCAACATGTCGCCGCGGTCGCTCGCCTGATTGACGATGAGATCGGTGAACCACTCCGACCATTTGCTGTTGTACTCCGACGCCGCCACGTTCGCGAAAGCGGTAGCGGCATCCGGGTAGGCCTCGACGTAGCCGATGACCGCGGTGCCCCGACGGAACAGGCTGTAATTCTTCAGTCCCGACCCCTCAATTGCTTCGACGAGTTGCGGCCAGATCTCGTCGTGGCGCTTCTTGTACTCGGCTTCGGCGCCCTCGAAAAGTTCGAATGTGAAACAGCTCGGCGAAGTAGACCTGGCCGCAAACTTGCGCATGCGCGACACCTCACACGAGGCGATGGTTCCGTTCCGTGCGCGCATCATCATGGAATGCGTGATTCGGGCACTGGCGGCACCCGTGGGACCGGTCGACATTCGCTGTGACAACCCCGCCGACTTTCGGGGCTCCACGATCTCGCTGCGCGACCGGGGGTTCGCCGGGCGGGCGTGCATCCACCCGAGCCAGGTCACCATCGCCAACGACGTACTTAGCGTCGACCGCGAGGAACTGGATCGCGCACGGGCGATCGTAGACGAATTTGACGCGCGTTCCGCGGAAGGCCAAGGGGTCTACAGCGGAAGCGATGGTGCCATGGTGGACCTGGCGACCGTACGCTGGGCCAGAGCCATCGTTAGCCAGGCTCACGACGACCCGGGAGCACCATGAGCGTTCAGCCGCCGCACGCCGAAGACCTGACAGTCGGGGTGCCACTGCCGGCCGCACCCGACATCACGATCGACGAGGGAATGGCCGCGCAGTACCTGGCCATCACCGGCGACCAGCTGCGGCTCGCGCTCAGCGCACCCCTCTCCATCGCCGTAACCGGCGGGGCAACCCGGGTCGCCAACCCCGGCCTCGTGATCGAGCTCTCGATCGGCCAGTCAGCCGTCGCGACCCGTCGAGTGATAGCCAACCTGCGGTACCGCAATCTCACCCTCAGCCGCCCGGTGCACATCGGAGAAACGCTTCGCCCCGTCGTAACGCCGCTCGAGGCGTCGTGGACGCGATCGGGAACCGAGCGAGCCAAAGTACTGCTCGAGGTGTCGCTCACCACCGCCACCGGGGGAGAGATCAGCAGGTACCAGCGCCTGGCCCTGCTGCCCGTGCGGGAGCCGTTGCGACTGGTCGCCTGCGAACCGGCCGAGCCGCGGGGGCAGGTCGACCTTCTCGATTTCGCTGGCTCGGTTCCCGCCAGCTGGCGGCATCCGGCCACCGCGCACCGCCCGGATTCCACTCCCACCGCCGTGCTCGACTGGCACCCCGTGCTGCTGCTGGTGGGCACCCCGTGACCAACCCCGTAACCCTGCTCGCGGGCATCCGCGTACTCTCGCTGGAGCAGTACATCGGCGCCCCCTACGCGACCTCGATCCTCGCCGATGCCGGCGCCGAAGTCATCAAGATCGAGATTCCCGGCAGCGGCGATCCCCGCCGCGCCTACGACCCCAAACGCATCGACGAAGACGGCGTGCTGAGCGGCGGTTTCGCGTCGTACAACCGGGGCAAGAAGTCGATCGAACTCGACCTCACGACCCCCGAGGGACTCGCTCGACTCGCGGAGTTGCTCGAGGTTTCTGACGTGCTCGTATCAAACCTGCGCCCGGGGTCACTCGGCCGTTTTGGGCTCGACCGCGAGACAGTCGCACTCCGGTACCCCACTCTCGTCGTCTGCGAGATCTCCGGCTTCGGCCAGACCGGACCCTACGCCACGTGGCCGGCGTTCGACTCGGTGATCCAGGCGATGAGTGGTCTCAGCAGCCTGCTCGGCAAGTCTCCCGATGAGGCGCCCGGGCTCGCCCCGATGGCGACCATGGACATCCTGGGCGGGGTGTACGCCGCCGTGGGAATCCTCACCGCCCTCGTCGCCCGCCAGCGCACCGGGCGCGGAACCCACGTCGACGCCTCGATGTACGACATCGGCGCCGCGTTTCTTGAGCGACCCCTCACCCTTCACGAGTTCACGGGCGAGGTTCCCCTGCGCGGGTCCGACCGATTCAGCCCGGTCGGGAGCTTTCGCGCTGGTGACGGCGGCTGGGTCTCGATGGTAATCCCCACCGACGAGATGTGGCGACGCTGCTGCGCCGCCATTGGTCGGAACGATCTCGTGGGTGCACCCGAACTCGACACCGTGCTCAAGCGTGCCGAACGGATGCACGACCTCGTGATTCCGGCGCTCGAGGCGTGGGCGGCTCCGCTCACCCGCGTCGAGGCAGCGCGCCTGTTGCGGGAGGCCGGGCAGCCCGCCGGTGTCGTGCAGACCATCGACGAGGTTCGCGCAGACCCCCATCTCGACGAACGCGGCCTGTTCCAACCGGTCGAAGACCCGCGTGCCACCCACGCCGATGGTTCGCCGATGCGTTTGCCGAGGCTCCCCCTGCTCTTTGATGGCATCGGTGCCGTACCGGGGCCCATCCCCGCCCTCGGTGAAAACACGTCGGACACTTTCACCCGGGAGGCCCCATGACCGGCCGAATCGGCATTATCAACCCCTACTGGAGCTTCTGGGAGTCCGCTGTCGAAGGAGACTTCGCCCAGGACCGCCGAGATCTGGCCGCGATGGGCGAGACAACCCTGGCGAACTCGGCAGAAATCGCCTGGAGCGTTACCGTTCAGCCGGGCGACGACATTCCGGCGCTGGCGGAAACGCTGCCGAACGACGTCGATGCGATCGTTGTGGTGTCGACAATGGCCGCCTCCCCCGGTGCGGTCCTCGCGCTTCTGGCCAGCTTCCCCCGCACGCCCATCGTGGTGTGGGCGGCTCACCTCGGCCTCGCAGTCGACCAGGACCTGTCGCACTCCGGCATCACGCTGCGCGGCGCAACCGTAGGCACACCTATGATCGGCGCCGACCTCACCCGTCAGGGCCGGCCGGGTGGCGCTCGACAGCCTCGTCGACGAGGCGAGCTCAGAAGCGATCCTCGCCAAGTCGGGCGAGCACGACTCGCGCTTCGCGGCGGCGGATGGCCGACTCACCGTTGTCGTCGCTACGGGCCGTTTCACCGCGCGGACCGCTCCGGACTCTGGCACAGTCAACGCGGCGTTCGAGTTCGCATCAGGGCCTATTACTGAGGCGT
>Ga0105046_10009022_pt1 | contig 15629 bp, 2 predicted proteins | sample MAT03_FD_78385 | JGI IMG/M metagenome (GOLD analysis project Ga0105046, IMG submission 78385) | Freshwater microbial communities from Lake Fryxell liftoff mats and glacier meltwater in Antarctica - MAT-03 (megahit assembly) | ecosystem: Environmental > Aquatic > Freshwater > Ice > Liftoff...
TCGTCGTTGCGCGACAGTATTACGGTGCGTTGGACGGAGCCCGATGCTCGCCGCAGCACCACGGTGCTGTCGGCGTGGAAACCGATCATCGGACGATCGCTGACGCTCGACCTCGCGGCATTCCCCGCCGGCGCGTACGTGATGACCGTCGAAATGCGCCAGGGTGCGAGCGTCGCGGTGCGAAGCGAACGTCGATTCGAATTGCGCGAGTAGACCCCCGGTCGGGCGTCGTCGCCCGATGTATTGGCAGGGTGGGGACAGGCCGTTAGTCTTCCCATGCTTACCCAGTCCCACGTCGCGAGGCATCCAAGGCCACGAGCATGTCCGGCGTTTCCGCCCCAGAGGGCAGCTAACTCGCGCGGCGCGACGTTCCTGCGGCATCCTTCGAGTCTTTTTCCTCCGGTCGTTGCCCGCGACGCCGGTCTGCAGGTTTTCAGTATGAGCTTTGGTGCGGTTGGTGCGTTTCGTCCTACCGCGGTCCTGCCGGTGTTTGATGCCGAGGGGATCGCGGCCGTGGTGCGTCAGGTGCGGGAGCCGGTGCACGTGGTGTACGACCCGCGGCTGGTCACGCCGGCCCTTGGTCTCTGCGTGGGCGGCGAGGTACTCCCCCATCGCGAGCTGGGCCCAACCGACTACGCCCTGCTGGCCACCCTGCCGGCCACGTACCCGGAGTGGCTTGGCGATCGGAGTTTCAATGAGGCGCACGGCGTGCGATTCCCCTACGTGGCCGGTGAAATGGCCAACGGCATCGCGACCACGGACATGGTCATCGCGATGGCCCGTGCGGGGATGCTCGGGTTTTTCGGAGCCGGCGGCTTGGGCTACGAGCGCGTGGAAGCCGGTATTGCCACGATCAGCCAAGCGCTCGGGGATGACCCGCGCTGGGAGTGAATCTGATTCATTCGCCCGCCGAGCCGGAGTTGGAGGACCGCGTGGCAGACCTGCTTATCCGGCGTGGTGTCCCCCGCATCTCGGCTTCGGCGTTCATGGCGCTCACCCCCTCGGTGGTACGATGCTCGGCGGCCGGCCTGTCGGTCGATGCGGCCGGGCAGATCGTGCGTCGGCATCATGTGTTCGCCAAGATTTCGCGCGCCGAAGTGGCGGCCCAGTTTATGGAGCCCGCGCCGGTAGAGATGCTGCAGCAGCTGGTGGCGGCGGGGAAGATCACCGCGGCAGAGGCGGAGCTGGCGCGTCGTGTGCCGGTGGCCGAGGATGTCACGGTAGAAGGCGACAGCGGCGGACACACCGACAATCAAACGCTGGTCGCGTTGGTGCCGCGGATCCTTGCGCTTCGAGACGAGATCTGTGCCAAGCACGGCTACGCCCGCGAGATCAGGGTGGGGGTGGCTGGTGGACTGGGCACTCCTGGCGCCGTGGCGGCAGCGTTCGCCCTCGGCGCGGCGTATGTGGTGACAGGCTCGGTGAACCAGAGTGCGGTCGAGGCCGGGCTGTCGGACGCGGCCAAGGCCATGCTCGCGCAGGCCGGGATCGCCGACGTGGCCATGGCGGCGGCGGCCGACATGTTCGAACTTGGCGTTAAGTTACAGGTGCTCAAGCGCGGCACCATGTTCGCGGCGCGAGCCAATAGCCTCTACGAGGTGTATCGGAGTTACGACAGTCTCGAGTCGATGCCGGCTGAGGTCCGCACGAAAGTGGAAACCAAGGTCATGGGCGCAACGCTTGATACGGTGTGGCGTGAGACAGAAGCCTTCTGGACCATGCGCGATGCCGGACAGATCGAGCTTGCCAAGGGTGACCCGAAGCATCGGATGGCGCTCGTGTTCCGGTGGTACCTCGGGAAGTCCAGCCGCTGGGCTATCGAAGGCGATCCGGCGCGCCGCGCCGACTATCAGATTTGGTGCGGGCCGGCGATGGGCGCGTTTAATGCTTGGGTGGCGGGGACGTTCCTCGCCGAGCCTGGCGAACGCACCGTGGTCCAGATCGCGCTCAACCTGCTCGAGGGCGCCGTCGTGCTCGCTCGCGGTCAGCAACTGCGCGCGTTTGGCGTTCCCGTTCCCGCAACGGCGCTGAGTTTCCGTCCTCGTCGTCTTAGTCTCTGAATCCGACCCTGTTCTTTCCGCATCATCAAGCCCGCATGACCCACTCAGCACAGACGGACTCGTTGTCAAACACGCATCGCATGCATCCCATCGCTGTCGTCGGACTTGGTGCCCTCTTCCCCGGTTCGACTACCGTGGAGGGCTACTGGCGCGATATCATCGAAGCCCGTGACCGCCTGACCGAGGTGCCGCGCTCGCATTGGCTGCGCGAGGATTACTTCGATCCGACGCCGGGCACCGCTGACAAGATCTACGCGACGAAGGGGGGGTTCATGCCGTCGGTGGATTTCTCGCCGCTGGAGTTTGGCATGCCGCCCAACGCGATGCCGTCTACGGATACGGCGCAGCTGTTGGCACTCGTGGTCGCGAAGCGCGTGCTCGAAGAGGCCACGCGCGGCAAGTACGAGTCGGTGGATCGCTCGCGCATGAGTGTGGTGCTGGGTGTTGCGTCGGCCACGGAATTGGTGGCTCACATGTCGGGCAGGCTGCAGCGTCCGGTGTGGGAGTACGCAATGCGTCAAGCCGGGCTGGATGACGAAGAAGTGGCGCGCATCAGCAAGGTCATCGACGGTTGCTATGTGCCGTGGCAGGAAAGCACATTCCCGGGTTTGCTTGGCAACGTGGTGGCGGGTCGCATCACGAACCGTCTGGACCTTGGTGGCACGAATGCGGTGGTAGACGCAGCATGCGCCGGATCGCTGGCCGCGATCGCGATGGCGGTGAATGATCTCGCGCTCGGTAACTCCGATCTCGTGATCACCGGTGGCGTGGATGCGCTGAACGACATCCTCATGTACATGTGCTTCGCGCAGACGGGCGCGCTGTCGGTGAGCGGTGATTGTCGCCCGTTCAGCGATCAGTCCGATGGCACGATGCTTGGTGAAGGAATCGGCATGCTGGCATTGCGTCGTCTGGAAGATGCAGAGCGCGACGGCGATGCGATTTATGCAGTGATCCGTGGGCTTGGTTCGTCGTCAGACGGCAAGGCGAAGAGTATCTATGCACCATCGGCGCGCGGTCAGACGTTAGCGTTGCGTCGTGCATACGAGCGCGCGGGCTACGGCCCGGAAACAGTGGGGCTGGTAGAAGCGCATGGCACCGGCACGGTGGCCGGCGACATGGCGGAGTTTGATGCGCTCAAGCAAGTGTTCGAAGAAGCGCACACGCCTGTACAACACTGCGCACTTGGATCGGTGAAGGCGCAGATCGGCCATACCAAGGCCGCCGCTGGTGCCGCGGGCATGATCAAGGCCGTGCTGGCACTGCACCACAAGGTGCTGCCGCCTACCGCGAAGGTGCGCGCCCCCAACCCCACGCTGGGCATCGACGAGAGCCCGTTCTATCTCAGCACGGAAGCGCGTCCGTGGTTGCATGCGGAAGCGTATCCGCGTCGCGCATCAGTGAGCGCGCTGGGCTTTGGCGGCACCAATTTTCACGTGACGATGGAGGAGTACACCGGTTCCTCCGAGCATCCGTTGCGCGTGCGGGCACTGCCGGCCGAACTGCTGCTGTTGTGTGCGGAAAGCCCCGCAGCGTTGGCGGCGGCGTGTCGTGCAATGGCCACCACGTGCAGTACCGACGGCGCACTCGAGCATGTCGCGAAGCATTCGCAGTTCGCGTTCAGTGCATCGGCGGCGGCGCGTGTGAGTGTGGTGGCGACTGATGAAGCGGATGCGCGCGAGAAGCTCGCGTTCGCCGCCGAGACGATCGAGAAGACGGCGGCCAGCGGCGGGACATCGTTTTCGTCGCCCAGGGGTGTGGCGTATGGCACGGGCGCGCCTGATGGAAGCGTGGCGTTCCTCTTCCCTGGTCAGGGCAGCCAGTACGTGGGGATGGGCGGTGAACTCGCCATGCACTTCGACGCGATGCGTGAAGTCCTCGACGCGGCCACGGCCACGGTGGGTGAAGCGGCGCCGGGTGATACGCTCGCCATGCGGCTCTATCCGCAGCCGGTGTTCAGCGACGCGGCGCGTATCGTGCAGGGCACACGCTTGTCAGCCACCGAGTGGGCGCAGCCGGCGATCGCCGCGACCAGCCTTGGTATGTTGCGGATGCTGGAGAGCATGGGCCTTCAGCCGAGTGTGGTGGCGGGGCACAGTCTGGGTGAAGTGACGGCTGCGGTAGCGGCGGGGATGTTCGATGAGCAGACCGGGGTGGCCGTGGCGCGGGAGCGTGGCGTGCTCATGGCTGCTGCGAGCGATACGCCGGGGACGATGTCGGCGGCAGCGGCAGACCTGGCGACGGTGGCGCGCGTGGTGGCGGGGATACATGTGGTGCTCGCGAATCACAACGGCCCCAAGCAGGTGGTATTGTCGGGCGCGGTACCCGAGGTGGTGCGCGCGGAGCAGGCGCTCGAAGCGGCGGGTATTGCGGTGCGCCGTTTGCAGGTGTCGAACGCATTCCACTCACCGCTGGTAAGCGCATCGGTGCAGCCGTTTCAGGAGTTCCTGCGCAGGGTTGGCGCGTCGGCGCCGCGTGTGCCGTTCTACGCAAACGCGACCGCCGCGGCGTATCCCGATGATGCGGCCGCCGCGTGCACGCAACTGGCCGGCGCCATCGCGCAGCCGGTGCGGTTTGTGGAGCAGATCGACGCGATGTACGCCGCCGGGGCGCGCACGTTTATCGAAGTGGGCCCCGACTCCGTGCTGACTCGCTTGACCGAGCGGTGCCTCGCGGGGCGTGCGCATCTCGCGGTACCGCTCGATCATCGTGGGAAGTCGGGCGTGACCGCGTTGTTTACCGCGCTCGGTCGATTGGCCGCTGCCGGTGTGCCGTTTCATACGGACGCGCTGTGGCAGGGTCAGCGCTTGCCGGAAAATCCCGCCACAAAGAAGCCGGCGAAGTTCAGCATTGAACTCAACGGCGCGAACTACGGCAAGCCGTATCCGCCACGTGAGCCGGAAGTGCGCGTTGCGCGGCCAGCGGCGGTGAAGGCGACAGCGGCGCCAGCACTTGTCGCAGCACCAGTGCCCGCACCAGTCTTCTCGGCACCGCAGGCTCCTGCCGTCACGCCGCCGCGTGCGGCGACGGTGGCCGCGAGTGCGCCGAGCTCCTCTTTGCACGGCTCATTGATGAACACCCCGGATTGGATCGACTCGTTGCAGCGTCTGCAGGCTCCCGCGATCGCGGCGCAGATGGAATTCCAGCGTCTCATGGCAGACAGCCACATGGCGTTCCTTCGTGCGGTGGAAGGGTCGTACGGCGCGGTGATGCCGGGTGCGCCGATGACGCAGCCTCCGGTGTCGCAGCTCATAGCGGCTCCGGTGCCGACGTCGCAGATCGCAGCGCCGATCGTAGGCGCACCCGTTGCGGTTGCGCCGGTTGCGGTTGCACCGGTTGCGGTTGAGCCGGTTGCGGTTGCGCCGGTTGCGGTTGCACCGGTTGCGCTTGCGCCGGTGGCCGTTGCGCCAGTCGTGGTGATGCCGATGGCAACGCCAGTTGTCGTCGCGCGCGCTCCTGTGGCCGTTCCTGCTCCGGCAGCGCCAACGATGATTGCGCTGCAGCCGCTGCTGCTCGCGATCGTCGCGGACAAAACGGGCTATCCCGCTGAGATGATCGATACCGAGATGGACATGGAAGCCGACCTCGGCATCGATTCCATCAAGCGCGTCGAAATTCTGTCAGCCATGCGCTCGCAGGTGCCGGACCTGCCGCAGGTGGCCACAAGCAAGATGGCCGCTACACGCACGCTCGCGCAGATCATTGCGCTGTTCGGTGGATCGGTGGCGAGCGGTGGCAACGGTGCTGCTGCACCAGCCGCGACAGTCGCGGCGGAAGCTGTTGCTGCAGCGCCGGCAGCAGCGTCGCGCGCGTTCGAACTGGAAGCCATTCTGCTGGCAATCGTCGCGGACAAGACGGGCTATCCAGCAGAGATGATCGACACCGGGATGGACATGGAAGCCGACCTCGGCATCGATTCCATCAAGCGCGTCGAGATCCTCTCGGCCATGCGGTCGCAAGTGTCCGATCTGCCGCAGGTAGCCACAAGCAAGATGGCCGCAACGCGTACACTTGCGCAGATCATCGAATTGTTTGGCGGTGCAACGGATGGTGGTGCGCCGATGGTGACCAGTGTTGCCGCGAGTGTTGCCGCGAGTGTGGCTCCGCCAACCCCTGCGCCGGAGCCCGCATCGCGTGTGGCCGAACTGCAACCCATTCTGCTGGCGATTGTCGCCGAGAAGACCGGCTATCCCGCGGAGATGATCGACACCGATATGGACATGGAAGCCGACCTCGGCATCGATTCCATCAAGCGCGTAGAGATTCTCTCGGCCATGCGTACGCGCGTGGCCGATCTACCACAGGTCGCCACCACGAAGATGGCCGCCACGCGAACGCTGGCGCAGATCATTGAGCTGTTTGGTGGAGTCGCTGATGCTGGTGCGACGTCAGCAACGATCGTTACAGCAGCACCGGCCGCAGCCACTCCGGAAGTTGGGCAGTTGGAGGTCGCGAAATCGTCGGATGCGTTGCCGCCTGTCGCACGCATTGCGGTGCGTGCACGTCCGGCGGCCGCCCTTGGCTTTGCAATGCCGTGGCTGCATGGCGCCGCGCCCATCGTGGTGACGCCCGATGGTGCGGGGGTGGCGCACGTGGTGGTGCAGCTGCTTCAGGCCCGCGGCGTGCACGCGGTGGAAGCGTCGGTGACGGCCATTCCGGCTGCTGCGGGCGGTGTGATCTTTTTGGGCGGTCTGCGCCCAGTGGCCGGTGATGCCGCGATTGCCGTGAATCGCGAGGCGTTCCACGCCGCGCGCACGGTCGCCGCGCATTTTCGCGAGCAGGGCGGCTTGTTTGTCACGGTGCAGGATACGGGCGGTGACTTTGGACTTTCCGGACGCGACGTTGGCCGCGCGTGGCTGGGTGGCGTTGCGGCCCTCACCAAGACGGCGCGCGACGAATGGCCGTTAGCAACGTGCAAGGCGATCGACGTGGAACGCGCAGGCCGCAGCGATGCTGCCGTGGCCGATGTGATCGTGTCGGAGCTGTTCGCAGGTGGACCGGAAATCGAAGTGGGGTTGTCAGGCGCGGGCGAGCGGATCACGCTGGCCAGTGTGCCCTGTGCGGTGTCGTCGGCCGTCGCGCCGATGGCGCCTGGTGCCGTGATTGTCGTGACGGGTGGTGCACGCGGTGTTACTGCGGCCTCGCTGGTGGCATTGGGTCGTGCCGCGAAGCCACGCCTGGTGATTTTGGGGCGTACGGCGCTGCTGCATGAACCTGCTGTGTACCGCGCCGCAACAACCGAAGCGGCGCTCAAGCGCACCGCGATGGAAGAAGCGAAGAAGGCTGGTCGTGCAGTCTTGCCGAAGGACATCGGTGCCGAGGTGGAGCGTGTGCTCGCCGCACGCGAAGTGCGCGAGACGCTGGCGCAGCTTACGGCCACCGGCGCGCAGGTGCGCTATGACGCGGTCGACGTGCGCGATCCTGCGGCACTGGCCGCGCTGTTCGCCGACGTGCGCAACTCGTGGGGCCCGATTCAGGGACTTGTGCACGGCGCCGGCGTCCTGGCGGATGCGCTCATCGACAAGAAGACCGATGCGCAGTTTGATCGTGTGTTCGATACCAAGGTCGTGGGGCTGCAGGCGCTGCTCGAAGCTACATCGCGTGACCCGCTGCAGGTGATCTGCCTGTTTTCGTCGGTGGCGGCGCGTGGCGGCAACGCAGGGCAGTCGGACTATGCGATGGCCAACGAGGTACTCAACAAGGTGGCCGCCGTCGAAGCCCGTCGTCGTGACGGGCAGTGCCGAGTGGTGGCAATCGGATGGGGCCCGTGGGATGGCGGCATGGTGACGCCGGCATTGCGTGGACATTTCGTGGAGCGCGGCGTGGCGCTGCTGCCTGTCGCGGCCGGCGCCGATGCATTCGTGAAGGAGCTGATGGCGCCCACCACGGATGACGTGGAAATCGTGATCGGCGGTGGTGATGCCGGCTTGCATGGAGGTGAGACACCGGGCGGCGGCGTGTTGGCCCGCATGGGAATCACCGTCACGGCTGCGTCGCATCCACAGCTTGAAAGCCATCGCATTCAAGGCAAGCCGGTGCTGCCGGTGGTGATGGCGGTGGAGTGGTTTGCGCGCTTGGCGCGGGCGCTTTTTCCAGAGCGGCCATCGGTGCAGTTGCGTGATGTGCGCGTGGTGCGCGGCATTGTGCTGGCTGGCTACGACGGCACTGGTGATCATTTCACGCTGCTCGCGACCACGGGTGCGAAGGGTGTGGAGCTCGAACTGCGCGATGCCGTGGGCGCTCTGCGTTACGCCGCGGTGATCGAACCCGGTAACGTCACGGCGAAAGCGGAGCCGCTGAACGGCGCGGTGTTGGGTACGAGCCCGTGGCAGGGCACGGAGATCTACTCGCCGAATACGCTGTTTCACGGCCGCGACTTTCAGGTGATTCGCACCGTGGACGGTGTCTCACCGATCGGCGCGCGCGCGACACTGGCCAGCACGGCCGATCTCGCGTGGCCAAGTGATGCATGGGAAACCGATCCGGCCGCGATCGACGGTGCGTTGCAGCTGGCGATTCTCTGCGGCATTCCGGCCATCGGCGTCACGTTGCCGCTGCGCATTGGACGGATCGGCTACACCGGTGGTGTGGTGACCAGTCCGATTCATTGCGCGTTGCTGGTGCGCAGTCAGTCGCCGGAGCGTGTGGTGTGTGACATCACCCTCACCGACCGTGACGGCGCTACGATTGCTGATCTGGTCGACGTGGAGATGTACGCCGTACCGACGGGCAACACGACGAACACCGTGTTGACTGCCGCAACCGTATGACGCAGGCGGGTTCATCGTTTGCACCGATCGCCATCGTCGGGCAGGGCTGTGTTTTGCCCGGCGCGTTGTCGCCGGATGAACTCTGGTCGTTGGTGCTCGAGGGACGGTCGGCGATTGCGCCGGCCGCAGACGATCTGTGGCGAATCGATGCCGGCGCGGATCGTGCGCAGTTGCACCGCGAGATATCGAGCACGGTGGGCGGTCATGTCGAAGGCTTCGACCGCGTGTTCGACCGCAATGGCTTTGCGGTATCGGCCGATGCGCTGGACGGGCTTGATCCGGTGTTTTGCTGGACGCTGCACGCGGCGCGTGAAGCGCTGCGCAGTGCGGGGATGTCGCCACTGAACGCCAGCCCGCACGCGGCGCTGGTACTGGGCAATCTGAGTTATCCCACGCCGGGGCTCGTGGATTTTGCGCTCGAGCAGTGGGCGGCAGACAGCACGCGCACGGCGCACGAGGATCCGCGCAATCGCTACATGTCGGGCTTTCCGGCGCATCTGGCGGCACAGGCACTTGGCTTTGGCGGACGCGCGTTCGCCATCGATGCCGCGTGTGCCTCGTCGTTGTATGCCATCAAGCTGGCCTGCGATTTACTGCACGACGGCACGGCCAACCTCGCCATCGCCGGTGGTGTGAATCACGCCGACGATCTCTTCCTGCACGGTGGTTTCTCCGCGTTGAATGCGCTGAGCCCAACAGGACAGAGCCGTCCGTTTCATCGCGATGCCGACGGGTTGGTGCCGGCGCAGGGGGCCGCGCTGTTGGTGCTGGAACGTTTGAACGATGCCGTGGCGAACGGTCGCCAGATTCTTGGTGTCATTCGTGGCGTCGGGCTGTCCAACGACGGTCGCAGTCGCGGCCTCATGGTGCCGGCCGAAGAAGGGCAGGTGCGCGCGCTGCGTGCAGCCTATGCAGAGAGCGGCGTGTCGCCGCATGACATCTCGCTGGTGGAGTGCCATGCCACAGGTACGGTGGTCGGTGACGGCGCCGAAGTGCGCAGCATGCGCGAAGTGTTTACCGAGGCGCGCGCCCTTCCGGTGGGTTCGCTCAAGTCGAACGTCGGCCATCTGATCACGGCATCCGGTGCAGCGGCGGTGATCAAGGTGCTGGCCGCGATGCGCCATCAGGTGCGTCCACCCACGCGTACCGCCAACGAACCCATTGGCGAATTTGCCGATGGCATGTTCCGCGTGTTGCGTGACGCCGAGCCATGGGACGCGCCGGTGAGTGGGGCGCCGCGTCGTGCGGCGATCAGCAACTTCGGATTCGGTGGCAACAACGCACACCTGATTCTTGAAGAGTGGACGGGCACCGTTCCTGCAGCAGCGCCTGGTATGCACCTGGCGACGAGTGCTGGCGCGATTGCCGTGGTCGCGCAGTCGGTGCGTACTGGTTCGAGCGACACGCGATTCGCCGATGCCGTGTTTGCCACGGGTGCGCCCGGCGACGAACCACGCGCGAGCGACACGACCGCAAGCGTGATTGCACTCGATGCAGCCGGGCTGCGTTTCCCGCCCAACGATCTCAAGGCCACGCTCCCGCAGCAGACGATGCTGCTGTCAATGGCGCAGCAGATGACGGCGGTGCTTGACGCGTTGCCGCGTGAACGCACCAGTGTGCTGATCGGCATGCAGTGTGACGCCGAGGTGGCGCGTCACGCGATTCGGTGGTGTGGTGCGCGTGCGTGGGTCGCGGCGCTGCCGGCCTCGCTGGCCAACGAGCCGCTTACAGCGGCGTCGGTGGTGGGGTGTATGCCCAACATCGTGGCCAATCGACTCAGTCATCAGTTCGATTTTCGCGGGCCCAGTTACACCGTGTCGTCGGAAGAGCTGTCCGGCGTCGCGGCGCTCGAGATCGGCGCGCGTGCGCTGCGCATGGGCGAGATCGATGCCGCCGTGATCGGCGCGATCGATCTGTGCGCTGAGCCTGTGGCTGCGGCCGCCGCGCACGCGGTGCTTGGCGCCAGCCGCGCAGAAGCCGGTGATGCGGCCGTGTTGATGGTGCTCAAGCGCGAAGCCGATGCGATCCGTGACGGCGATACCATTCTGGCGCTGCTCGATGCAACGGACGTCTTCGCACCGGCACCGCACACGCTCGGCTTTTTCCTGACCGCCAACAACGTCGGCCTCACGCCGCGTGTGGGTCATGCGCACGCGGCATCAGGGCTGGTGCATGTGGCCGCGGCGATTGAAGCGTGCGCATCGCGTGCCGTGCCCTCCGCGGTAGGACCGATGCCCTGGTTGCCGCGTGACGCGGCGCGTGTGGCGCAGGTGCGGGTGGAGGCGCTTGGGCAGCAACAGCGGACCATCGTGGTACGCAGTGCGACAACACCAACGCCGTCACACGCGCTGTTCCCCACGTCGCATCCGCGATTGGCGGTGTTCGCGGCACGGACGATCGAAGGCATGATCGACGCGCTGACGCGGCGCGAAGAGTACGTGGATCGCACGGATGACGCGACGATCGTCACCGGCATGCGCGTGGCGATCGTCGCCGAGTCCGACGAAGAGTTTGAAGCGCGGGTGGAGCGCGCGATTACGCTGCTGCGTACGCCGGGTGCAAACCCCGCTCAGGGCACGATCGACGACGGCATTCACGTGGGGCGCGGCGCGCTCGTCGGCGAACTGTCGTTTGTATTTACCGGTGCTGCTGGCGCCTATCCGCACATGGGACGCGATCTTGCGCTGGCCTTTCCATCGCTGGTCGATCGCTTTGCCGCGCGTGCCAACTCGGTGCGTGATGCCGCGGGGTGGGTGTATGACGATGATCCTACGGCACAGACCACGCCCATGGAGAAGCTCTGGGGCGCGTCGTACCTGAGCCAGCTGCACACCGAGCTTACGCGTCACATGCTGGGACTCAAGCCCACGGCAGCGATCGGCTATTGCTCCGGCGAAACCAATGCGTTGTTCGCCCTCGATGCGTGGGGCGATCTGGATGGCTTCCGCGACGACGTGTCCAACAGTCGCGTGTACGATCGTTGGTTGTGCGGAGAGCTGCGCTGTTTGCGTCCGGCGTGGCATCTCGCCGACGATGCGCCAACGGATTGGCACACATGGCGCATCCGCGCACCGGTGGCCGACGTGCGCGCCGCCGTGGCCAGCGAAGAGCGCGCGCATCTTGTGATTGTCAACGCGCCCACCGATGTGGTCGTAGCCGGCGATCCGCAGGCATGCGAGCGCATTGGCGCGATGTTTGGACGACGTGCCGTGCGCACACCGGGATACGATTTCGTGATGCACTGCCCGGAAGCGCACGAGTACGAATCGCGGTGGCGTGCGTTGCACACGCGGCCCACAGTCGATGTGCCCGGCGTGCGCTTTTACACGCATGCCACGCAATCGAGCTACGTGGCCAGCACGCAAGCTGCGGCCGACGCACTGACCGGACAGGCCATGCACATGGTGGACTTCCCGGCGCTGGTGGAGCGTGCGTATGCCGACGGCATTCGCGTGTTCATCGAACACGGCCCGCACGCCGGGTGCACCAAGTGGATCAACGAAGTCCTCGGCGATCGTCCGCACGTGGCGATTGCGTTGGACCGCTATGGTCATTCGTCACTGTTGCTCGCCGTTGATGCCGCGGCGCGATTGTTCGCGGCTGGCGTGCCGGTCGAGCTGCACGCCCTGCAAGCCAGCTTGCGCGCTCCTCTGCGCGGCGCCGATGCAATGCTGCCCCGTTCACCGGGCGGCCGCTCGCTGCCGCTGTCGTTGCCTGCACACCCCATTGCCGTGCCCTGGATGCCGAACGTTTTGCAGGTCCCCGTGTCGGTGCCGTATGCACCGACAGTCGTTGAGTCGCATGGAGTGCAGAACGGCGCGCATGGTCGCGCGTTGAACGGCGCAAACGGTGCAACCAACGGCGCGTCGAACGGTGCCGCAAACGGTGCGGCAGGCGGTGCCGGTGAGTTCATGGCGCCCGCGCCGAGACTGGCCTCCGCGAGATTCGCTGTGCCGATTGCAGCGATGGCTTCCGCGCCTGTGGTGGTTCCCGTGATGGCGTCGCCCGTGATAGCGTCGCCTGTGATAGCGTCGCCCGTGATGGCGTCGCCTGTGATAGCGTCGCCCGTGATGGCGTCGCCCGTGATAGCGTCGCCCGTGATGGCGTCGCCTGTGTCGACACTCGTGGTCGCCCACGCGACTCCGGCGCCGTTCCCGGGCGCCACCGCACACTCCACCACATCGCAGAGCGTTGCCAGCGTCACGCCGGCCCTCGCGGTCGTGAACAGCTTGGCTGGGGCCCACGCTCAACTCGCTGATCTCCACACCGCGTTTCTGAGGCAGCAGTTCGAAGTGCAGTCGCGCTTTACCAACCTCATGCTCGCACCGCTCGCGCAGTGGGCAACAGGGCAGGTGGGCGCCGAGGGACTGCGCGGCACCGCCGAGGTGGTCGCTGTACCCGCAATCATGCACGTCGCCGCACCGATCGCAGTCGCACCGCCAGCGCCCGTCGCACCGGTCGCACCCGTGACTGCACCGGCGTCTTCCTCAGGGCACGCTGCCACGATCACGCCGGCCGCCACGCCGGTCGCCACCGCACCAACTCCCGCAGCAAGCCCCGCACCAGCCTCGGCTCCCGCCGCCCCCAAAGCCCCGCTGGTCCGCCGAGTCCCACCAGCACGCACCCCCACCGGCCCCACCTTCGATCGCGCCGCGCTCGAAATCCACGCCGGTGGAGAAATCTCCAAAATCTTCGGCCCGCTCTTCGTGCAGCAGGACGTGCACGCGCGCCAGGTGCGCATGCCCGAGCCGCCGCTCCTCCTCGCCGATCGTGTACTCGGCATCGAAGGCGAAGCGGGCACCATGGGCACCGGCACCATCTGGACCGAGACCGATGTCCGTGAAGGGTCGTTCTATCTGCACGAAGGGCGCATGCCCGCCGGCGTGATGGTGGAATCAGGGCAGGCCGACCTCATGCTCATCTCGTGGCTTGGCGCAGACTTTCACAATCAGGGCGAGCGCGTGTATCGCTTGCTTGGCTGTGAACTCACCAGTCATGGCCCGCTGCCCACCATCGGCGACACGCTGCACTACGAAATTCTCGTAGACGGCCACGCAGAACAGCAGGGCGTGCGCTTGTTCTTCTTTCACTACAACTGCTGGGTGAACGGCGAGCTGCGCATGAGTGTGCGCAGCGGACAGGCTGGCTTCTTCACCTATCAGGAACTCGAGAATTCAGCGGGCGTGTTGTGGTCGCCGGAGTCGGCAACTCCCAAGCCCGATGCGCGGATTGATGCGCCGATCGTACGCTCCACGCGCCAAGCGTTCAGCGCCAACGATGTCACCGCGCTGATCGAAGGACGTCTGTCCGATTGTTACGGCCCCGGCTTCGAACGCGCCGACGCGCACACGCGCACACCCACCATCGCCGGCGGTCGCATGCGACTGCTCGACGAGGTCACGCACTTCGATCCAACCGGCGGCCCGTGGAAGCGCGGCTACCTTCGCGCCACCCTCGGCCTTACGCCCGATCGTTGGTTTTTCGACGGACACTTCAAGAACGATCCCTGCATGCCCGGCACCCTGATGCTCGAGGGAGGGTTGCAAGCGATGCAGATCTTCATGACAGGACTGGGTTTCACGCTCGATCACGACGGTTCGCGCTTTGAGCCGGTGCCCGAGCAGAACTACAGCCTGCGTTGCCGCGGTCAGGCCACGCCGGCGTCGAAAGAAGTGGTGTACGAGATCTTCGTAGAGGAGATTGTTGGTGGTGACACGCCCATGCTCTACGCCGACATCCTGGGTTCGGTCGACGGACGCAAGGCGTTCCACTGCAAGCGCATGGGATTGCGTCTCGTGCCCGCGTGGCCGCTCGATGCCGGTCGCACGGCTGTGGCGATCGCACACGATCCTCGTCCCGTCGCCGTGGTTGATGGATTCACGTTCGACTACGCATCACTGCTTGCGTGCGCATGGGGTGTGCCGTCGTCGGCGTTCGGTCCGATGTACAAGCGCTTCGATGGCACGCGTCGTGTGGCGCGTCTTCCCGGTCCGCCGTACCACTTTATGTCGCGTGTGGCGCGTGTGTCGGGGCCGATCGGTGGTATGCAGGTGGGCAGCGTCGCCGAGATCGAATATGATGTGCCGCCAACCGAGTGGTACTTCGCGAACAACAACGCGCCGGCCATGCCGTTTCCCGTGTTATTGGAGACGGCGTTGCAGCCATGCGGATGGCTTGCGTCGTACGCAGGTGGTGCACTTGCGTCGGAAGAAAATCTGTACTTCCGCAATCTCGACGGCACCGGAACGCAGCACATGGAAATCACGCCGGACATCGGCACCGTGAGTGTGTCCACCACGCTCACGTCTGTGTCAAAGGCCGATTCCATCGTGATCATGAGCTTCGACGTGATCATGCGCGCTGGCGAACGCACGGTGTACACGCTGAAAACCGTGTTCGGGTTTTTCCCCGGCGACACCATGAAAGACCAAGCCGGCTTGCCGATGACACCGGCGCACCGCGCGCGCTTGGTAGACGCGAGTGCTGTGCGCGTGGAGCTGGGCGATGTGCCCGCGCACTATTTTAACGCGAGTTTGCGTTTGCCCACCGAGCGGTTGGTGATGATCGATCGCATCACGGGACGGTGGACCGAGGGTGAACTGTCGGGCAAGGCGCAACTCGGCCGGTTGCGCGCCGAGAAAGACGTGGCGGCGTCGCAGTGGTTTTTCAAAGCGCATTTTTATCAGGATCCTGTGCAACCTGGGTCGCTGGGCATCGAAGCGTTGTTGCAGGCTGTGCAAGCGCTTGCCATCGATCTCGATCTCGGTGCAGGGCTCACCGCGCCACGTTTCGAAACGCA
>Ga0105046_10009027_pt1 | contig 15626 bp, 8 predicted proteins | sample MAT03_FD_78385 | JGI IMG/M metagenome (GOLD analysis project Ga0105046, IMG submission 78385) | Freshwater microbial communities from Lake Fryxell liftoff mats and glacier meltwater in Antarctica - MAT-03 (megahit assembly) | ecosystem: Environmental > Aquatic > Freshwater > Ice > Liftoff...
GGAACGATGGGAAACCAAAACCCCTCGGTTCAAAAGATAAGCTCCCGAAGCATCCGCTGTTCCAATTGCTGGCATCGGAAGCGAAAGGAACCCAGATCTCCGTCGCGGCGTCCGCCGTGGCCAACATCGCCAGTCCGATCACTAAGAACCCGGCCGAAGGGTTGGCCCTGAATCGGCAGTGGGGCGTACGCATTTGGTCGGACCATCTTCGCTACCCCGACTTCTTGGCGGGAGGATGGTTGAAGCTAGCGCCATTGGAAACCGACCCCGTTGTCCGTCGGGAATTGGCCTCAATGTGTATCCGCCTCGGTGACAAGCACGATGTCACCGAACTCGTCCACGCGCTGATGAAGCGCAAGGAAGACGCCAACGATCCGCTGATTCCGCACCTAATTTGGCTGGCGTACGAGAAGGTTCTGATCAACCCGAGCGGTGGGCGTAAGCCCTCCGAGAAAAGCGATAAGGACACACCGGGCAAACCCTCGGAGGGCTTACGCCCACCGCTCGGGAAGATCGCCGAAGAGCTGGAATTTCTCGCCAAAGAAGCTCCGGACAACATCTTCGTTCGCGATTCCGTCGTTCCGAAAGTGATGCGACGGCTCGTCGCTACCGGGCAAGCGGACGACCTCGCGCTCTGTTTGAAGTTCGTCAAAGATGTGACAGACCTCAACACCCGCGAGAAAGCGCTCGGCGGTTTGACGATCGCACTCGCCGGGCAAACGGTGAAGCCACCGGCGGAATGGGCCGCGCTGCAAACCGAGTTGCGGATGGAAGCGAAACTGACGGGATTGGTGAACAAGCTCGCCGTCAGCTTCCGCGACCCGGCGGCGTTGAAGCGGGCGTATGACGCGTTGCAGAAAGGGACGAATTCGGATCAACACGTCCAAGCGCTGCGCGAACTCGTTCAGTTACAACACCCCGAAAGTGCCTCGCTCATCGAAAAAATTCTTCGCCGCGAAGAGCAGGATACCGCGCTCCGTCTCGAAGCGGCCCGGCAACTCGCCAATGTCAACGATGCCAAACTCACCTCGACCGTGCTCGGGTTTTGGGCCAAATACCCCAAAGAACTGCACGGCGAACTCGCGAACAGCTTGGCATCACGCCGGGAAGGCGCCAAGGCACTACTGACCGCGATGAGCGACAAGAAGATCGAACGCACCGTCCTCACCGACAACACCGTGCTGAAGATGCAAGCGTTCAACGACAAGGACATCAACGCCCTCATCGAGAAGGCGTGGGGCCGCACCCGGCCGACTCCGGACGAACTGAACAAGCTCATCGCCAAGACCCGCGCCGAACTCTATACTTCGCCGGCGAGCTTCGCGCGCGGCAAGAAAGTCTTCGAGAACCAGTGCGCCAAGTGCCACCAATTCGAAGGCAAAGGTCAACAGGTCGGCCCGCCGCTCGACGGCGCCGCCCGGGACATCGAATACATCTTGGCCAACGTCATCGATCCGAACCGCGTCATCGGCGCGCCCTACTTCCTGCGCACGGCCAACACGCTCGATGGCCAAGCGATCCAAGGCGTGCTCGCCGAGGAGGACGATTCGTTCCTCACGCTGAAGATCGAAAACGGCGTGCTGAAGAAGATCGCTAAGAAGGATTTGGACGGCCCCGTGAAGATCACGGAGAAATCGATGATGCCCGAAGGCCTGACCGCCGGGATGACACCGCAGGACTTCCGCGACCTGCTGCGCTATGCGATGAACAGCCCGTACCTCACGGACGTGGCCGTCGCTGGCAAGCCGGTGTCAGCGGGTGTGCCGGGGCGGATCGCGCTGGCGAAGGGTGGGGAAGTCGAAGCGAATTTCACCGCGACCAAGGAACTCAAAACGAAGCTGCTAGTCGGGTCGAGCGCTGCCTTCACCGTGGAACTCGACGGAAAGCCGCTCGGCAAAGGTGCAGGCACCGGGAAAGCGATCCAGCCCGATACCGACGGCTTCGACGTGACCCTGCCGGCCGGGGAGCATACGCTGAAGATCGTTGTGGCGGGGACTGCGGAAGCGGTGCTGTATGCGCGTTTCCTCGATCCCGAGCGGAAGCTGAGTTACCCGGAAACGAAGTGAACGAATTCACTTCACGACTGCGAAGACGATGTACCGCCCCCGGCCGCCGTCGGAGCGAAACACGGCCTCCGGGCCGTTGTAAGGGTACTGCTGCTCGTCCTGCGGCGACAGCGCCGGCACCAAATTGTCCGGGCTGCGGCCGGGGCGGTAGGGGATCGGCCGATCGCGGCGCTCGGAATCGGTGTAGGCGAGCCATTCCAGATCGCTCACGACGAAGCGAACGCTCGGGTTGGTATCCACCTCGTCGCGGATTGCTTTCGGCGCGTCGCGGCGAATCCCTTCGGCGCTGTGAATATGCATGAACCGCAAGCCCGGCTTAATCTCCAAGCGCAAATAGAGAGGGTGGATGCCGTCGTCCCAGCAGATCAATTCGCGATCCTTCACGTTTTGGGTTCGCAGGTACGCTTCCACTTCGGCGAGCTCTTCCCAGTTCGTGGACGAGACGTAACCGCGCGTCTGCTTCAACGCGTCTTTCAAACGGGCGTCGTCCGGCCCCGTCGTCGGCGCCGTGAAGCAACGGATCCAACGGTCTGCGAAACCCGGGCGGGAGAGGGCGTGGCGGTATTCTTCTTCGAGCTCCGTATAGTCGTAAAACTCCGCGCTGCGCAACGCGTTCTTGACCGCCGGCGATTCGTCGGCGATGCGGAACATCAATCCGAACGATGCGAGCCACGCCAAGATGAACGCCGGCAGGCAGAGCCGGTGCGAAGCCCAGACCGCCATCATGATCAGCGTTTCGGGGACGTGGACGTAATGAAAACCGCGCTGGAAAAAGAACGCCTCGAACGCCCACGCGACGTACAGCCCGGCGAGCACGGCGCGGGCGAATCGTGCCGGGTCGCTCGGTGCGGGGTCGTACCACCTCGCGGAGACCAACCGGCCGATCGGGCCGCGTGAGCCCTCCGGTAACCACCGCGCCGAGAAGACGCGCCCGTCGGTCAGCGCCAACAGCACCAAGGCCAGCGACGGGATGAGCATGAGGCTCCAAGCGGGGAACCAGAACAGGGCGTAAGGGGTGCGGTACGGGAGTTCTTCGAAGATGAGCTCGGTGTAATGGCCGTTCCAATTCACCATCACATCGACGATGTGCGGCCAAGTCCCGGAGCCGACGAGGTACGCGATCCCCGCGAGACCCAGAGCGATCCCCGCGGCGAGGTTGCCGGCCAGGTCGCGGCCGGCGATTCGCCACGAGCCGCCGCTGAGCCGGCGGACGGTGAGGAGCCAGACGGCGAGCGCCAGCGGGATGGCGTGCGGTTTGATCCACGTGGCCAGCCCCCAAAGCAGCCCCTCCGCGAAGGCGGGCCAAAATATCCGGGCGGGGCGGTCGATGCGGCGCAGGCGGATGTAGACGGCGGACAATAGCGGGAGCGCGAGCCAAACATCCCGCTGGCCGTGGATCGACTCGGTGCTGAATAGGTAGAACGCGAGCATGCCGGCGATGGCCCACCAACGCGCGGTCCGCGATGCGCCGCCGAGGTTGGCCAATCGATCGAGCAAGAAGACAACGCCGGCAAAGATGCCGAGGTCGACGGCGCGCACGGTGATGTCGGCGTTGCCGAGCGCGGCACGGATCAACGTGAGGCACCAAACGTAACCTGGCGTGTTGGTGTCGAAGACATCGCGGTAGTGGACGCCGCCGGAAAGGATCGTGCGCGCGGCGACATCGTACAGGGTGACATCGCACCAGAGGGGCAAGCGCAGAAAGATCGGCACGCCGAGCGCTGCCAAGATCGCCGAGAGAATTATCGGGAGTTGCGGCAATCGCCAGAACCGGAGGTATCTGAATCGCGGCGATACGGGCCCAAGTGGATCTGCCATACCCGTTCGACCCCTGCGAAAGTTCGGCCAAATAATCGTTGTAATTGTCGCGGCGCTGCTTTACCATTAGAAATCAGTGGAACGGATTGTCCGCAAAATCGGCGAACCCGAATGGAATCGACCATTTCTTAGCACGATTTTTGCAACGCATTGTTCCGGAGTGGGGATCTCTCCCCATTTCACTCGTCCCAGCATCGCGAATGCCACTTTGTCCCCGCCGGGAGTTAGCCATGAGCACGGAGTTACTCACTCTGCCGGTCGAAGCGTCGGTCTTAACGCAGCCACCGAATTCCGAATTGCGCCACATCCGCATCGTGGCTACCGACGAAACAATCGTCCTGAAGGGGAAGGTTTCGTCGTATTACGCCAAGCAACTCGCACAGGAATCGGTTCGCTCGGTCGCCGAAGGTCGCCGCATCATCAACCTGCTAGAAGTGCGGCGCTAAACGGGATTCAACGCCCCGCCGCCGTCAGTCCGGACATTAGCATCATCAGCGTCAATTGACCGCTGGCGCCGCGAACGCGCAAATCTTTCCCGCCCCGGATGTCGACCGAGTAGAACGAGATCGCCCGGTCGGGCACCGGGAACTGCTCCAGCTCGCGCAAATTGCCACCGGCCGATTTCACCAATTCCTTACCCTTCGCCAGATTCACGACGATGTCGAAAGCGGTCGCTTCGAGCGGTTTGAGAGCGAGAGCCCGCTTCAACTCCACTTCGGCCCCGGGGCCGACTGCGAGGAACAAACCTTTGTTGCCCACGGCGATGTTCAACGCCGGCTTCTCGCCGAAGATTTTCAAGAAGTCTTCGGGCAACAATTTGTCCAGCGCGAAGGTGTGCGCCGACACGTCACCAATCTTGTACGCGTTCAACTTGATCGCTTCCACAAACTCCTTCGGCAGATCCTTGGCCAAGCCGAGCACGAGTTTCACGAGCGGCGTCGGGTCGTCCAAGCCGAGCCCCGCGACCACCGTGTAATGGCCTGCTTTATTCGGGCCGGACACCGCCGCGCCCAAATCGATTTCGCCCGCGGTGATCGCTTTCTGGGCGATGGAAGCCATGGTGTCGAATAGTGGCAGGAACTCCGCGGGGAGAGCCGTTTCTTTCTGGAGCATCGGGATCCACTCGGCGATGAAGTTCGCAAAGGTCGCCCTCACGCCTTTGGGAATCGGCCCCGGCACCACGAGCCAGCCGCCGCCGACGGAATCTTTCGTGACCAATTGCTGGAAGCGACCCTTGGCCGGCGTGAAGCTGGCCAAATCTTGGGCGAGTCCGCTCTTCGCCGTCGGCGTCAGAATCGCTTCGGCATCGAGATCGCCCATTTTCTCATCAAAGGTGATGCGCAGGCCGAGTGTGTCGCCGTCGGCGATCATGAGGTCGTAGCTACGGCGACCCCAGCCCAGCAGTTCCTTGATAAACGGCGGGAAATTCTTCGGCATGCCCGCCGGGGCGCGCACCATCAAGCGATCCACGTCCGCGTTCGCGCTATCGAAGAGTGGGTAAGCTTCGTCGGTCAGTCCTTTCGGTATCCGTTTGCCGGTGAGTGTCGCGGCCAGTACGGCGGTCTCCTTGTCGTCCACGAGCCGGGCGATGGGGATTAGTTTTTCGGTCGCACCCAGCGCGTCGATGGCGTCGTTTTCTTCGACCGGCTTGGCGTGGATCGCAACGTAAGCGTGTTTGTCGTGGAAACGGATGTGCCCCGTCAGATCGCGTGCGAATGGCCCGCCACCCAGTTCATAGACGGATTTTACCTTCGTGATCTTCGCTTCCAGATGGATGCGTTCGACGAGTTCCAAAGCGTCTTTCTCGTTCGTGATCGGCAACACGAGAACCATATACGACGTTTCGACCTTGGCCCGCAGGTAGACGTACCCGCCGAACGGCCGGGTCAGGTCGAGGCCGGCGAAGCCTTTCTCGCCGAGCAAGCCTTTAAGCAGATCGTCGATCCGGGTCACCATCTCGGGCGTGCCGCCGTTGAGCTTCACGTACTTCTTGGCGCTATCGAGGAATTTCTGCCCGTGCTGGGTTTGGAAGACGATCGTCGGTTGTTCGTATTTTGCGTTCGGCAGCGGTACCGGCGCCGCGGTGACCGGCGACGTGAGCCACAGCGCGGTGAACAGGACCCCGAGCCAATGCAAGCCGGAACTCATGGCGACCCCCCTCCGTTGAAACTGGTGGCGATGGAGTTTTTATACAGAGCCGGCTCGAAGTGATTGCGCGGACGCAGATTCGGAGCCGATCCGCCGGCGATTTCTATATTAGTCCCCGTGGGGATTCCGAACATTTTGATCGGCGGAACGGAATGAAATCTATCGGCGAAATGCAAGCGGTCTACCACCTACCGTTGACCGAGTTGATCCTCCGCGCGGCGGACGTACACCGCTCGAATCGGGGCCATACCGACATACAACGGTGCGCCCTCCTGAGCATCAAGACCGGCGGTTGCCCCGAAGATTGCAAATACTGCAGCCAGAGCGCCCATTACGATTCACCCGTGACCCGGCAGCCGTTGATGACTGTGGCGGAAGTCCGCGAAAACGCCGAGCGCGCGAAGGCCAGCGGCGCGACGCGGTTCTGCATGGGCGCGGCGTGGCGCCAACCGAAAGACGGCCCCGAGTTCGACAGCGTCCTCGAGATGGTTCGCACCGTCCGCGGCCTCGGGATGGAAGCCTGCGTGACCCTCGGCATGCTGAGTGAAGATCAAGCCCGGCGGCTGAAAGAAGCCGACCTCACGGCGTACAACCACAACCTCGACACCTCGCGGCGGTACTATCCCGAAGTGATTTCGACCCGCAGCTACGACGACCGCATCGACACGTTGAAGGCCGTGGCCAAAGCCGGGATCAGCGTTTGCAGCGGTGGAATCGTCGGTATGGGCGAGACCATCGACGACCGGCTGATGATGCTCGCGGAGTTGGCGAATCTGGAAACTCCCCCGGAGAGCGTGCCGATCAACTGCTTGATGCCGCAGGCCGGGACGCCATTGCAGATGGCCGGCGATGTCGATTCCATCGACATCGTACGTTTGGTCGCCACGGCCCGGATCACCTTCCCGAAGGCCCGCGTTCGGCTGAGCGCCGGCCGCGATCGCATGGGGAAGGAACTGCAAATCCTCTGCTTCCTCGCCGGGGCCGATTCGGTCTTCTACGGCGACAAACTGCTGACGGCGCCGAATCCGTCGTCGTCCGACGACGCCGCCCTGTTCCGCTCGATGGGACTGCCCGAACCGGGGACGTTGGTCTCATGAGCCTCGCGGCGCGATGGGAGACGGCACTGGGCCAACTCCGCGAGCAAGGCCGCTACCGGAGCCTGCGTGCGCCGGCCGGCATCGATTTCACCTCGAACGATTACCTCGGTTACGGTGCCCGACTCCATTGCGCCTCCACTTTGCCGATCAGCGGTATGGCGTCCCGATTGCTGCGCGGAAGCCACCCGATTTGGGACGATGTCGAATCGGCCCTCGCGGGGTGGCACGGCGCGGAAGCCGCTTTGATGATGACCAACGGCTACGCGGCCAACGAAGGATTGCTGGCCACGGTCATTGACCCGGGCGACTGGGTCGCGGTCGATGAACTCGACCACGCCTGCATCCTCGATGGCTTGCGATTGGTGCGACCCCGGAAGTTTTGCTTCCGCCACAACGATCTGGATCACCTCGAAGAAGGCCTGAAAGCGGAAGTCGAACGCGACCGAGCCGGGCGCGAGCGATTCGTGGTTACGGAGTCGCTCTTCAGCATGGACGGCGACCGGCCCGATTTGTATGCCATGTTCGAGCTCTGCGAAAAATACGGGGCGCATCTCATCGTCGATGAAGCGCATGCCACCGGCTGTTACGGTGAAACCGGTTCGGGGATCGTCGATGAGTTGGGCCTGCGCGACCGCGTGCTGGCGACGGTCCACACCGGGGGCAAAGCGCTCGGCGTCTGCGGTGCTTACATCTGCGGATCGCGGCTGCTGAAGGATTGGCTCGTCAACCGCTGCCGGCATATGATCTTCACGACGGCGTTGCCGCCCGTGGTCGGCGAATGGTGGCTGGCGATGTTGAATCGGGTCCAAATCGACGGGGAAGGGCGGCGGCGTTTGCACACCAACAACGCCCGCTTCCGTAGGCAAATCGCCGGAGCGATCGGCACCGAGTTCATCGTCCCGGTGATCCTCGGCGACGACGAGCGTGCCGTGCGAGCGGCCACTCGGATTCAATCGCGGGGCTTCGATGTCCGCGCGATTCGCCCGCCGAGCGTCCCCGCCGGCACGGCTCGCTTGCGGATTTCCATCCACGCCGATCACACTGATCACGAAATCGACGGACTTGCAGCGGCATTGAGAGAGGCGGTGGCGGAATGACGGGTTTCATCGTAGTGGGCACCGATACCGACGCGGGGAAGACCGGCTTCTCCGCCCAGTTTTTGCAGGCGTTCCCCGGTCGATTCGCCTATTGGAAGCCTGCGGAAACCGGCGACTCCGACACGGAAACGATTCGCCGCAGGGCGCCGTCGGCGACCGTGTTCGAACCGCTGGCGCGATTTGCGGAGCCGGTGGCGCCGATGCTAGCGGCCGCGCGGGAGGGCCGGCGGATGCCGAGCATCGCCGAAGTCGTGGCGGGGGTTCCCGATTCGCCGCTACCGCTGTTGCTCGAAACCTTCGGTGGGCCGCTGTCGCCTTGGGACAATACTGCACTCCAAGCCGAGATGATCGCGGCGCTGGGCTGGCCGACAATCTTGGTGACGTTGTCGAAGGTCGGTGCGGTCGCCCGGATTCTTCAAGCGCTCGCCGGGCTGCGCGAGTTCGGGATTTTGCCGGCGGCCGTGGTCCTACTCGGGCCTGAAGATGAGTTTGCGGTTCGGCAGATCGAAAAGCACGCCGATGCGGCGGTGGTTTCTTTGGCATTCACCGACAGCGGGGACGCTACGGAGATCGAATGCAATCGAGCCGCATTCGACCGGGTGTCGACAGCATTACAAACGCCGTTCACGCATCCGGCTCCGACGATCGCCGACTTCATTCGCCGCGATCGCGCGTCCGTTTGGCATCCGTACACTTCGCTGGAATCACCGGATGACCCGCTCGTCGTCGTCGGTGCCCGCGCGGAGTTTCTGCACCTCGCCGATAGCCGCCGGCTCATCGATGGAATCGCGTCGTGGTGGACGATCCTGCACGGGCACCGGCATCCACCGTTAATGGCGGCGCTGCATCGTGCGAGCCGGGAGATCGATCATGTGCTGTTTGCCGGGGTCACGCACCCGGCCGCGATCACCTTGGCCGAGCAGTTGTTGGCCACCGCGCCGTGGCCAGGTGGCAAAGTCTTCTTCAGCGACAACGGCAGCACGGCGGTCGAGGTCGCTTTGAAGATGGCCTATCAAACATGGTGCCATCGCGGTGACCCCCACCGCCAGCTTTTCGTCGGCTTCGACAACGGCTACCACGGCGATACCTTCGGCGCGATGGCGGCCGGTCGCGACCCGCTTTTCTCCGGCCGCTTCGATCCGCTGCTGTTCGAGACGTTGAAGATCCCCGTCTCGGCGGGGCGACTGGATGACGCGCTCACCCGGCATCGGGATCGGGTCGCGGCCGTGATCCTCGAGCCGTTGGTGCAGGGCGCCGGGGGCATGCGAATGCATTCGCCCCAGGAATTGCGGGACATCTTCGCGGTCACCCGGTCGCACGGCGTCTTGTTCGTCGCCGACGAAGTGATGACCGGCTGCGGCCGAACCGGGTCGATGTGGGCCTTCGAACAAGCCGGCATCGCCCCGGATTTGATCTGCACCGCCAAGACGCTGGCGGGCGGAGTGCTGCCACTCGCGGCGACGCTCGTATCGCCGGACGTGGTCGCGGGGTTTCAGACCGAGGATAGAACCAAGACCTTTTTCCACGGGCACTCCTTCACCGGCCATCCGCTGGCCTGCGCCGTCGCCGTGGCCAACTTCCACGAGATGGCAACGGGCCGATGGAAGAACGACGCCAATAGGATCGAAGCCGTGTGGCGCGAACGATTGCGACCGCTGAGCGAGAATCGGGACGTGGCCGTGCGAATCCGCGGGAGCATCGCGGCGATCGAGTTCGCTGGTGCTGGCGGGTATCTTTCCGAGCTAGGCCAACGGATGCGGGCGATCGGCTTGAGTCGGGGCGTGATGCTCCGCCCGCTCGGCAACGTTCTGTACGCGATGCCGCCGCTTCGGACGAGCGACGATTCACTCCATCGCATCGCCGATGCCATGATCGCTTGCGCCGGGAGTGGGGAATGACGCGGATCGCGGGCGTTGGCCACTTTGCGCCGGAGCTGCGCGTCACGAGCGCCGAGCTCGAAATTCGACTCGGGCTCGAAGCGGGGTGGATCGAGCGCCGCACCGGTATCCGAGAACGCCGGCACGCGGCACCGGGTGAGGCGACCTCCGACTTGGCGGTGCGGGCCGGGGCCGACGCGTTGGCGAACGCGGGAAGTCTGGCGCATCCGGTCGGGTTGTTGCTGCTCGCCACGAGCACGCCCGATCATCCGCTGCCGCCGACGGCGCCGCTGGTGGCCCATCGCTTGGGCCTGAAGAATTGCGGGGCGATCGACCTCGCCAACGCCTGCGGCGGTTTCATCGCGGCGCTGGCCCTCGGCGATTCGTTCTGCCGGATTCAGCGTTGCTCGGTGTTGATCATCGCCGCCAATGTCCTCAGCCTGCGGTTGAATCCGGACGATCCCCTCACGGCGTCGCTCTTCGCCGATGGCGCGGGGGCGATGGTTCTGTCCCCCGGCGGCAGCACCGACAGCATCCTGTCGACCCATTTCAATTCTTATGGCGAGCACTACGGCCAGATCGTGGTGCCCGCCGGGGGGAGCCGCGAGGCGATGACGATGGAAGGGTTCCAACTCGGCCGACAGTGGATGCGGATGGAGCACGGCCCCGAGCTGTACCGTTTGGCCGTGCGCTCGATGATCCGCGCCGGGGAAGTCGCGTTGGTGAAGTCCGATTCGACGGCGGCCGAGATTGCTTGGTGGGTGCCGCATCAAGCGAATGCCCGGCTCATCCGCGAGGTCGGCGATCGCTTGGGAATTGGCCCCGATCGCACCGTGACCATCGTCGAGGAATTCGGCAACAGCTCCGCGGCGTCGATCCCGATGGCACTCTCGATCGCCCGACGGGATGGCCGCATCGCGGACGGCCAACGGGTCTTGCTCACGGCGGCCGGCGCCGGCCTCGTCGAAGCCGGAGCAGTGATCCAATTTGACGAAGATCGCTGAAGCTGTTGAACTTCTCACATCTGAGCATTGGCGTGCCTGACAATCAGGATTGGATCTGCGCAAGGCTATTTCTTAAAAAAATCGGGATTGGCACGGTGGTTGTCAATCTAATTCTGCCAGTGGCCATTGGGCCAGAGTATTCGCTTTCACTCTCTGAGGATTCAACATGTCGGTCAAAGAAAAAGTCATGGACGCCGGTCAAACTGTGAAAGACAAAGCAGTCGATGCGGGCCACGCTGTCGCGGAAACGGCCAAGAACGTCGGTCAGAAAATCGCGGGTGGAGCGAGCCAAGCGACCGACTGGGTTCAGCAGAAAACCGGTATCGGTATGGAAGGCAAAGACCTCGGCGTCGCCGGGATCAAGGAACATATGGACGTGATCGCTTCGTGCGGCCACAAAATCGGCGTGGTGGATCGCCTCGAAGGCAACACGATCAAGCTGACGAAGAACGACAGCAACGACGGCCAACACCACTTCATCCCGACCGCTTGGGTCGAACGCGTCGACGGCCACGTGCACCTGACAAAGAATTCGGTTGAAGCCACGCAGCAGTGGAAGACCGACGCCGCGAACTGTGGAACGTGCGGATAATTGCTAATGGCTCGAATCAAAAGACCCCATCCGACATCGGTTGGGGTCTTTTTCGTTCGCGAATGCGGCTGGCACAGCCCTTGCGTCGCAATGAGAGGTTGGATTCATTATCGAGAGAAACTCTATGCCGGGCGATGTTTTCGCACAGCGACTCACTCCCCTCAATTTCGCGGCGCTCGCTTCCGAAGGAATTACGGCCACACCGCGTCGTTCCCGTATCCTCCTCCGCCGGTTGAACGAGAATGCACGGAACATCGAACGCGTCTACCGCATTTTGGTTTCGATGTCTGCCGCGCGGGAACCGATCCCTTTGGAATCCGAATGGTTGCTCGACAACTATTACGTGATCGACGAGGCCATCCGGCAGACATACGAACATTTGCCGCGATCCTATTACGTCGAACTGCCCGTCGTACGCACCGGTCGGCACACCGGGTTACCGCGGGTATACGCGCTCGCCGATGCGATCATCGGCGCGGGCGAGAACGTGACCACAGAGAGTCGAATTCTCGATTCCTTGAAAGAGTATCAACACACGTCCGCACTCACGAGCGGCGAAATCTGGGCCGTGCCGATCATGCTCCGGCTGGCCGTGATCGAAGTGCTCCGCAAGTTGTCCGATCAACTCTTGGCCACTGTCGAATCTCGGCGGAGTGCCTTGGCCGCGCACAAAGCTCAATCGCGCGGTCGCCGGATCGTGCTTCCCGATGAACCGAGCGATGCGTACGCCGCGGCGATTTGGGAGTCGATCCGCGAAGAAGGCCCGTCCAGCGAGGCGATGGCGGAGTGGGTGACGGCGCACCTCGGCGATTCGCACGCCCTGACCCACCGCGAATTCTGCCGCCAAGCCTCGAACCAATTGTGCATCGGCAACGCGGTGACGACCCTGCGGTTATTGGGCGTCATCGACTGGAAAGCGTTCTTCGAAAGCGCCAGTTTGGTGGAAGCGATCTTGCGGAACGACCCAGCCGGCGTCTACGCCCGGCAAGATTTCCCCACGCGCGATCGCTGCGGATGGGCCATTCAAAAATTGTCCCGGGGCAGTGGCCGTCCGGAGGTCGACGTAGCTCGGACGGCCATCGCGACGGCCCGCCGAGAACTTCCGCAGCGCACCGTGGCCGATTTCTTGATCGGCGACGGGTTGCCCGATTTCCGCAGGCAACTGGGCTACAAGACCCGGCTTGCGGAGTTACCCCTCGAATGGGCGATGCGGAATCCGGGGACGGTCTATTTCGCACTGCTCGGGGCATCGACACTCGTCGCACTCGCCCCGGCCATCGCGTTGCTTATCGGGGGCTACGGATTTTTCGGAATCGCGGCGTTGGCTATCTCCGCGATCCTGGCTTCGGAAATCGGCAACACGTTGACGAACTACATCGTGCGAAAAGCGATTCCGCCGCGGATTCTGCCGAAGTTGGAATTCAAAAAAGGCATTCCGGCGGACTGCGGCACTTTCGTGGTGGTGCCGACGCTGTTGGCGAACGCGGCGCAAGCCGATGAACTGGTCGCGCGGTTGGAATTGCACGCGTTGGCCTGCGCCGATCCGGCGTTATCGTTCGCATTGCTCACGGATTTAACCGATGCCCCCACACCCGTTCTGCCCGACGATGCGGACGCCGTCGAAGCGTTGCTCGCGGGGATCGCCCGTTTGAACGCGACGTATTGCCCAGTGGGCCGACCGCAATTTTTCCTGTTCCACCGCCGCCGTCTTTTCAACGCCGCCGAAAATTGCTGGATGGGCTGGGAGCGGAAGCGCGGCAAGCTCGACGAGTTCAATCGACTTCTGCGCGGCGCGACCGACACCAGCTACGCGGTCCTCTCGTGCGAACCGGCCGAAGTGCCCCGCGTGCGCTACGTGCTCACCTTAGACACCGACACGGTATTACCGCGCGATGCGGCCCGGCAGATGATCGCCACCTTGGCCCACCCGCTGAATGCGCCGCGACTCTCCGCCGATAGACGCCGGGTCGTCGCTGGGTACGCGATCTTGCAGCCGCGCGTCAGCTTCTTATATCGGGCCGGGTTCCGCTCTTGGTTCGCCCGCGTCTTCGCCGGTTCGACGGGGGTCGATCCTTATGCCTCGGCATCGTCCGATACGTCGATGGATCTCTTCGGCCGAGGCAGCTTCACGGGCAAAGGGCTGTACGACATCGATGCATTCGCCGCGACCGCCGGGCACGCCTTCCCGGAAAATACGATCCTGAGCCACGATCTCATCGAGTCGAATTACGCCCGTTGCGCCTTGGCGACCGACATCGAAGTCTTCGACGAATTCCCGGCGAAGTACCACGCCTACGCCAAGCGGGAACACCGCTGGATCCGCGGCGATTGGCAACTGATCCCTTGGCTCGGACGGTCGGTGCCCACGGTCGATGGCCCGGCATTGCCGAACGCGTTGCCGCTGCTGGAGCGTTGGAAAATAGCCGACAATCTACGGCGCAGCTTCGTCGCCCCCGCGGCTTTGTTGCTGCTAGCCTTGGCTTGGACAATTCTCCCAGGCCCGGCGTGGGCTTGGACCCTCTTCGCCCTATCCGCGTGGCTCGCACCGGCGTTCTTTTATCTGGCCGACACGGTCGTTCAGTTGCGGACGCGGGCCGCATTCCGTTCGCTCGCATCGAAGTTGCGATTCGAAATGGCGAATACGCTCGGGCAGGCCGCACTTCAAATCGCGTTGCTTTCGGACCAGGCGCGACTCGCGATCGACGCCATCGTTCGCACCCTATACCGCGTGCTCGTGACCAAACGACGAATGTTGGAGTGGGAAACGGCCGCCTCCGCCGAATCGCGGCTCGGCAGCGGTCTGTACCAATTCTTCGCCACGATGTGGCCGGCTCAGGCTCTCGCGTTGGCGGTGGGTGCGGCCGTCGCAATCGCGGCGCCTGGAAATCTCGTTTTGGCGTCGCCCTTCGTCCTCGTCTGGCTGATTTCGCCGGTCATCGCCTATTGGGTCAGTCGTCCGAGAACCATTGCGGATGCCGTGCTCACCCCGTCGGACGAAGCGGAGCTTCGACGGGTCGCGCGCATCACTTGGGACTTCTTCGAGACGCACGTCGGCCCCGCTGACAACTGGCTGCCACCGGACAATTTCCAAGAAGCGCCACTGGGCATCGCCGCGCATCGCACCTCGCCCACCAACATCGGCCTGTATCTCTTGGCGGTGCTCGCGGCACACGATTTCGGCTACATCACCACCGCCGAAATGGAGGATCGACTCCGGCGGGCGTTCGACGCGCTCGACAAACTCGAACGCCATCGCGGGCATTTGTTGAACTGGTACGAAACCAACACGCTGGCCACTTTACTGCCGGCGTATGTATCGACGGTGGACAGCGGCAATTTCTTGGCGTGCCTGCTCGCGCTGAAGCACGGCGTCACAGAGGGGAATTCCCCGCCGATGGCAGCGGGTTTGTCCGATACCCTCGCCGTGTTACGCTCGACTTTCGATGGCGAAACCAGCCCGGCAATCGCGCTCGCCCTCGGCGCCGCAACGAATGCGATTGCGGCTGGCCAAGTCGCCGCAATCTGCATGCGGACGTCGGAATTGCTGAATGCCGTCCGTGAAGTGCATCCGAACACGCGTGCCGAGTATTGGGCGGAACGGCTGAACGGCCTCGCGATTCGCCACCGGGATGCGGCGGTTAGCCCCGGCAGCGCGCTGACCGAAGTCGCCCGCCGCGCTTCGGCGTGGGCCGGTGGCATGACATTCGGGTTCCTGTACAATCCCGATCGTGAGCTATTCTCCATCGGGTACAACGCCACGACGGGCCGGCTCGATACCAGCCACTACGATCTCCTCGCATCGGAAGCTTGCATCGCGAGCTTCCTGGCCATCGCCCGCGGCGAAGTGCCCCGCAAGCACTGGTTCCGGCTCGGCCGACTCGTGACCCGCACCTACGGCGAAATTTGTCTGATCTCTTGGGGCGGTAC
>Ga0105046_10009028_pt1 | contig 15625 bp, 14 predicted proteins | sample MAT03_FD_78385 | JGI IMG/M metagenome (GOLD analysis project Ga0105046, IMG submission 78385) | Freshwater microbial communities from Lake Fryxell liftoff mats and glacier meltwater in Antarctica - MAT-03 (megahit assembly) | ecosystem: Environmental > Aquatic > Freshwater > Ice > Liftoff...
GCGTTGCCGGCGGCGTGCGATCGGCGCGTGCGGATGGGCGGGTGACCTGTCCCGAAGACCAGGTTTCACGCGCTGGATCCGCGGGTGCGATCTCCCGCCGCGTTGGCGCCGCGGGATCGCGCAGCGCGCCATCCGAAGCGGGTGCAGTGGCTGAAGTGGAGGCGGGCTGGGCAGATCTCCGCGGGGCCTCGTCGGGCGGATGATCCGCGGTGTCGGGCCGCGTTGTAACCTGTCCTTGCGGCCAGGTCGCTGAAAGTCCTCGCTCGCGCACGTCAGGGGTCGCGTCGCTGGGCGGCTGCGTCGGCGCTGCGACCTGTCCTTGCGGCCAGGTCGACGATGCGGCCGCGGGCGCGTTGACGCTGCGCGGCAGCGGGGCGGCGCCGACGTAGGCCTGGCCGCGAAACTCGCGGAGGTGTCGCAACTGGACCGCGAATTGTCGGGCCAGCGCGCGGGCCTCGTCGCGGCTCACTGCGCCTCCGGCCACAGTCGCGTGGCGAGTTGTAGGAGCAACCACCGCGCGAGCTGTTGCTTGGCGACAGGCGGGCCGGAGGCGATGACCTCGACCTCGGCGCTGGTCTCACGCACGAGCAACTGGCCGGCGTTGGTGGGGCTGGCGAAGCCGAGGCCGGGCACGCCCACGCGGTTGACGAACAGCGCGTCGACTCCTTTGGCGGCGAGCTTGACGTGGCCGAGGCGCAGCAGCTCGGCCTCGATGTCCGGGCCGTCGTCGACGGTCTGCGCGGCGAAGCCGAGGAAGCGCGGGCGCGGCTGTCGGCCGGCGGCCTCGGCCGTGAGGGCCGCGAGGATATCGACGCCGTGGCGCCAGCGCAGGCCGGCCATCGTGGGCAGCAACGCGGCCTTGTCGAGCTTGCTGGCGGAGGCGTCGACCTCGAGGTCGGAGACGGCGGCGACCATCGCTACCAGGTCGATCGGCGCCTCCGAGATCGCGGCTTGCAGGGCCGCATGCAGTTGCGGCGCGGTCTCGACGTCGATCCGACGCACGCCGGTCGGGGTGGCGAGCTCGACCGGGCCGGCGACCAGCGTGACCTCGGCGCCGAGCTGCTGCGCGGCCGCGGCGATCGCAAAGCCCATCACGCCGGTCGAGGCGTTGGCGAAGAAGCGCACCGGGTCGATGTAGCTGCGCGTCGGTCCGGCGGACACGAGCACCCGCCGGCCCTTCCAGGGAGCTGTCTGTTCGGACAGCTCGAGCACGCTCCGGGCGGCTGCGACGATCAACGGCGGATCGATCATGCGGCCCTCACCGATCCAGCCGCAGGCCAGCTCGCCGCGGTCGGGGCCGATGAAGTGCGCGCCGCGGGCGGCGAGCGTGGCGAGATTTTGCGTCGTGGCCGGATGGCGCCACATGTTGCTGTTCATCGCCGGGGCCCACAGCACCGGCGCGCGGGTGGCGAGCAGCACAGTGGCCGCGAGATCGTCGGCGAGGCCGGCGGCCGCGCGCGCGAGCAGGTCCGCGGTGCCGGGCGCGACGATCACGAGGTCGGGCCAGTCGGCGAGCTCGATGTGCCCCACCCTGCCCTCCTCGGCGGGGTCGAGCAGGCTGGTACGCACGGGCCGGGTCGAGACGGTCGCCAGCGACAGCTCGCTGACGAAGGCACGGGCGGCCGGGGTCAACACGACCTGCACTGTGAAGCCGGCGGCGATCAGCGCGCGGACCAGCTCGGGGGCCTTGTAGGCGGCGATGCCTCCGGCGACGACGAGCAGGATCCGGGGCGCCGCCCCGGCGACGGCTTCACGCACCGCCGTCCTCCTCGAGCGCGAGGGCGCCGAGGGTCTCGATGCCGAAGCCCGCGAGGCCGACGATCTTGCGGGGGTTGTTGGTCAGGATCCGGATCCGGTGGACGCCGAGGCTGCGCAGCACCTGGGCCCCGAGGCCGAACTCGCGAAAGCCCGCCTCGGCCGGCTTGAGCGCCGGCGCGTGCGACCCGTCCGGCGATCGCAGCAGGGGCTCGGGCGGCCAGTGGTGGCCGAGCACGTAGAGGAACACGCCACGGCCGGCGCGCTCGATCTGGCGGATGCTGGCGCGCATGCGCGAGGCGCTGTCGTCGTCGGCGAGGCCGAACACGTCGCCCATGATCTGGGCCCGCTGGGCCCGCAGCAGCACGCTGTCGTCGCCGGTGGGCGCCTGATGCAGGTCGCCCTTGCACAGCGCGACGTAGAAGCTGTGCGGCGAGACTGTGGAGCGGTAGCTGTGGACGGTCCAGCCGTCCGCGACGGTCAGACCGAGCAGCTTCGAGGCCAGCGGCGCGGTGGCGAATTCCTCGACCAGCAGCTCGCGCTGCAGGCGGTAGCCGATCAGATCGGCGATCGTCAGGATCGGGAGGTCGTGGCGCTGGGCGAAGTGCTCGAGGTCATCCATGCGCGCCATCTCGCCGTCGTCGCGCATGATCTCGCAGATGACGCCCGCGGGGCGCAGGCCGGCGAGGCGGGCCAGGTCGACCGAGCCCTCGGTGTGGCCGGAGCGGACCAGGACGCCGCCGGGCTGGGCGCGCAGCGGGAAGATGTGGCCGGGGCTGACGATGTCGGCGGCGCCGAACTGCTCGTCGGTGGCGACGCGGATCGTCTCGGCGCGGTCGGCCGCGGAGATGCCGGTGGTGACGCCGCGACGCGCCTCGACGGAGATGGTGAACGCGGTGCCCATGTGGCCGGGGTCGGTCGGGACCATCATCGGCAGGCGCAGCTCGGAGACCCGCTCCGGCGTGAGCGCGAGGCAGATCAGGCCGCGGCCCTCGCGGCACATGAAGTTGACCTGCTCCGCCGTGCAGGCCTGCGCCGCGATCACGAGGTCGCCCTCGTTCTCGCGATCCTTGTCGTCGACCAGGATGATCATGCCGCCGCGGCGGATGACCTCGATGCAGCGCTCGACGTGGTCGAAGTTGTGCTCGCTCATACTCCTGTCCCTTCACTCGGATCGACCCCGACCGCGCCGCCTGGAATGAAGCCGGCGCGCGTCAGGGTCTCGTGGGTCACGTCGGTCGTGCCGACGGCGTTGGCCTTGAAGTCGAGCAGGCGCGCGACGTAGCGGGCCAGGAGGTCGACCTCGAGGTTGAGGGTGTCGCCGACGATCCGCTCGCCAGGGTCGTGACCGCGAGGGTGTGCGGGATCAGGCCGACCGCGAGGCCGTGATCGTCGACGGCGTTGATCGTGAGGCTGACGCCGTCGAGGCAGGCCGAGCCCTTGACCGCGACGAAGGGCAGCAACGCACGCGGCACATCGAACCACAGCAGCGCCGCGTCGCCGCGAGCGTCGCGGCTGCGCAGGCGGGCCAGACCGTCGACGTGCCCGGACACCAGGTGGCCGCCGAGCGCGTCGCCGAGGCGCAGCGCCGGCTCGAGGTTGACGCGGCTGCCGACCGCGAGCCGCCCGAGGCTGGTGACCGCGAGGGTCTCGAAGGCGGCCTCGACGGTGAAGTTGTGCGGGGTCGCGGCGGTGACCGTGAGGCACACGCCGGAGACACTGACGCTGGCTCCGAGAGCGCGGTCCGCCTCACCGAGGGCGGCGGCGATGACGAAGGTCTTCAGCTCCGCGCTGGCGCGCACGCGCTCGACGCTGCCGACCGACCGCACAAGCCCCGTGAACATGCGAGGGGTTATGGCACAGACCCGCGCCAGGCGGCACGCCCGGGCGCGCCGGGGCAAGCTCACGGCGGGGCGGCCCGGGACCGGCGTCAGACGGCGTTTGGGCCTGAATTTAGCGTGGGGTCGCGGCGGTCTCGGGCTGCAGGACCATGAGTTCGTCGCCGCCGACGCGGCCACGCAGCTCGATCCACAGTCGCGGGGACTGCGCGACCGCGGGCCATGACAGCCCCGGAAGCACCGGCGTGCCCTCGCCGAGCAGGCACGGGGCCTGAAACCAGTACCAGCGATCCCACGCGGCGGCGGCGACGAAGCTGGCGATCAGGTGGCCGCCACCCTCGACGAGCAGCGATCGGACCGCAAGCTCGCCGAGAGCGTCGAGCGCGGACGGGCGCGGGTCCGCGGGGTCGCGGCGCTCTGCCCGTGGTGCGGCGATCGTCACGCGCCCTTGGGCATCGGCCGCGACGGCGATCGGGCGCACGCCGGCGTCGAGGAGGCTGCGGCGCCGGTCCTCGGGGGCATGTTCGGTGTGCAGCACGATCGTGCCGGCGCGCAGCAGTTGCGGCCGTGGGGCCACCAGCGCGGTGCGCAGCCGGCTGTCGACGATCACGGGGATCGGGTCGACGCCGCGGACCAGGCGAACATCGAGGCGCGGGTCGTCGCGCAGCAAGGTGTCGGCGCCGATGACGATCGCGTGGTGACGCGCGCGCAGCCAGTGACCGACGCGCCGCGCCGGCTCGCCGGTGATCCACTTGCTGTCGCCGCCGGCCGCGGCGATCCGTCCGTCGAGCGAAGTGGCGGCCTTGAGCGTGACGAACGGCCGGCCGCTGCGCTCGTGGTGCAGGTAGTGCTCGTGGGCCGAGGCGCAAGCGGTCAGCTCGACCGCCTCGCGCACGACGACGCCGGCGGCCCGCAGCAGCCCGCTGCCCTTGCCCGCGGCGTGGCGGGCCGGGTCCTGCACGCCGTACGCGACCTCGGCGACGCCAGCGGCGATCAACGCGTCGGTGCACGGCGGGGTGCGACCTTGATGTGAGCAGGGCTCGAGCGTGACGTAGACCGTCGCGCCCTGGGCGGCCGCGCCGGCCATCGCCAGCGCGCGTACCTCCGCGTGCGGGCCTCCGGTCGCCGCGCTGTGGCCGGCCCCGACGACCCGCCCGGCTTGCACGACCACCGCGCCGACGCAGGGGTTCGGGTAGGTCGCTCCGGTGCCGGCGCAGGCCAGGCGGACCGCGGCGCCCATGAACCGGCGGTCGCGCTCCTCGGCCGACTCACCGACCGCGTCGACCACCGCCAACGCGGCGCGAAGCGCCCCCGCGACCGCGTCATCGTGCTCGTCCGGGGCTGTCCCCGCGGACATGTCCTTCGCGCCAGGTCCGGCGATCAGGGCCAGCAGCTCGGACAGCTCAGGTCGCATCGCCGGGCGCTCCGCCGGGCGCTCCGCCGGGCTCGTCACCGTCGCCCAGGCTGTCGTTGGCGACCTCGCCTTCGGGTTCGCCCTCGGCGGAGCGCGGTGTCACCTGGATCTGGCCGCGGGCGTCGATCTCGAACAGGGCGCGCTGGCCCTCGGGGCTCGAGCGGGCGGCCTTCTCCATCTCGTGGAGCAGGTGCGCGAAGGCCTGGACCGAGTCGAAGCTGCGATACACCGACACGAAGCGGACGTAGGCGACGGGGTCGAGCGCGTGCAGGTGCTGCATGATGCGCTCGCCGATCTCCTCGGCCTGGATCTCGCGCTCGCCGCGGGTCGCCGCCCACAGTTCGACCGAGGCGACGATCTGCTCGAGCTGTTCGTCCTCGACCGGGCGCTTGCGGACCGCGAGCTTGAGACCCGCGAGGATCTTGTTGCGATCGAAGGCCTGCTTGCCGCCGCTGCGCTTGAGCACCATCGGCAGGCTGGTCTCGATCCTCTCGTAGGTCGTAAAGCGGTGGGCGCAGTCGGAGCAGGCGCGGCGGCGACGGATCGCCACCCCGTCGCGGCTGTCGCGGGAGTCGAGCACCTTGATGTTCGCGCCGCGGCAGACCGGACACAGCACGTTAACCCCCCGCTGCGTCGATCTTGGCCACGCGCCTGGCGTGCCGGCCGCCCGCGAATTCGGCGGCCAAAAAGGTCTGGAGCAGCACCCGGGCGAGCCCAGGACCGGCCACGCGGGCGCCGATGCACAGCACGTTGGCGTCGTTGTGCTCGCGGGCCATGCGGGCGCTGAAGTCATCGAGCACGACCGCCGCGCGAATGCCATGCAGCTTGTTGGCGGTCATCGCCATGCCCTGACCTGTCCCACAGACCAGGACGCCGATCGATCCCGGGTCCGCGAGCACGCGCTCGCACACCTGGACGGCGATGTCGGGGTAGTCGACCGACTCGGTCTCGACGAGCGGGCCCGCGTCGCTGGCGATGATGTGGCCGTCGGTGCGGGCCGACTCGGCGAGCTCGAGCCGCAGATCGGCCGCCGCGTGATCGCTGCCGAAGTGGATGCGCGCGCGGACGGGCGGAGGTAGCGATGGCTGGGTCAAGGATCAGGCCTCCACTCGCTTGAAGATCAGGGCCGCGTTGGTGCCGCCGAAGCCGAAGCTGTTCGACATCACGTACTCACACTGCACGTGGCGGGCCGTGTGCGGCACGTAGTCGAGGTCGCAGGCGGGATCGGGATCGTCGAGGTTGATCGTCGGCGGCAAGATCCCGTGGCGTAGCGCCAGCACCGAGATCGCGGCCTCAAGGCCGCCAGCGGCCCCGAGCAGGTGGCCGTGCATCGACTTGGTCGAGGACACCGGGAGCCGCTCCGCGTGCGCCCCGAACACGGCGCGGATCGCCTGGGTCTCGATCGCGTCGGCGGCGGTCGAGGTGCCGTGGGCGTTGATGTACCCGATCTGCTCCGGCGCCAGACCTGCGCCGCGCAGCGCCATCTTCATGCAGCGCTGGGCCCCCTCGCCGCCGGGCGAGGGCATCGTGATGTGGTGCGCGTCGGCGGTGAGACCGTAACCGACGATCTCGGCGAGGATGGTCGCGCCGCGGGCCCGGGCGTGACCGAGCTCCTCGAGCACCAGCAGGCCGCAGCCCTCGCTGAGCACGAAGCCGTCGCGCGAGGCGCTAAACGGGCGGGAGGCCCGGGTCGGCTCGTCGTTGCGGGTGCTCAGCGCCCGTGACGAGCAAAATCCGCCGACCCCGAGCGGGGTTACAGTCGCCTCCGTGCCGCCGGCGATCATGACGTCGGCGTCGCCGCGCTCGATCGTACGGAAGGCCTCACCGATCGAATGGGCGCCGGTCGAGCAGGCAGAAACGTGGCTGAGGTTGGGACCGCGGGCGTCATGGCGGATCGAGATCTGCCCGGCCGCGAGGTTGACGATGATCGCCGGCACGAAGTACGGGCTGATGCCGTGGCGCGGCCCCTTCGCGTGTAGCGCGGCGATCGTGCTCTCGAGCGTGGAGATCCCGCCGAGCCCTGCCCCGACGTACACGCCGAACATGTCGCGGTCGCGCGGAGGGCTGTGGTCGAGGCCGGCGTCAGCGACCGCCATCGCGGCCCCGGCGATCGCGTACTGAATGAAGGTATCCATGTGGCGGACCTCCTTCTTGGCGATCCACTGCGTCGGCTCGAAGCCGCGGACCTCACCGGCGATCTTGACCGGATAGTCGGTGGTGTCGAAGCGCGTGATCAGGCCGATGCCGGACTCGCCGGCGCACAGTCGGCGCCAGTTGTCGGCCACGCCGATACCCAGGGGGCTCAGCACCCCCATGCCTGTAATGACGACCCTGCGTTTGTCCACGAGGCCTCCCGCCGGTGCCGTAGTGGCCGGCGTGCCGGCTCAGCTCGCGCTGCCGGAGTGCTGCTTGATGTAATCGATCGCGTTGCCGACGGTCTTGATGCTGTCGACCTCCGCGTCAGGGATCTTGATAGCGAAGGCCTCCTCGAACGCGAGGACCAGCTCCACGATCGCGAGCGAGTCGGCGCCCAGGTCCTCGGTGAAGGTCTTGCTGGGAGAGACGTCGTCGCGCTTCACGTCGAGCTGCTCGCAGACGATCGCGATGACCTTGTCCTCAATGCTTTGTGTCGTCATGGCTGGTTTCCTCTTGAGTTCACACGGCGCAAGTAGTTGTGCAGCAAGTAGTTGTGCAGCAAGTAGCTGCGCAGCAAGTCAAATGTGCAGGCCTCCGTTGACCCGCAGGATGTGTCCGGTGATGTAGCCGGCGGCCGGCGCGGCGAGGAAGGCGACCGCTTCAGCGACGTCCTCCGGCCGGCCGATCCGCGCGAGCGGGATCTTCTTGAGCAGAGCCTCGCGCGCGTCGCCCTGAAGGGCGGCCGCGGTCATGTCGGTGTCGATGAAGCCCGGCGTGACCGCGTTGACGGTCACGCCGCGGCCAGCCAGCTCGCGCGCGAGCGACTTGGTGAGCCCGAGCAGGCCGGCCTTGGCGGCGGCGTACATCGCCTGGCCGGCGTTGCCCTGCTCGCCGACGACGCTGCCGATGTTGATGATGCGACCGTCGGTCTTGGCGCGAAGCAGGTGTCGTGACGCCGCCTTGCAGCACAGGAAGGCGCCTTTGAGGTTGATGTCGAGGAGGCGCGAGAAGTCGTCGAGGCTGGCGCGCATCAGCAACGCGTCGATCGAGACGCCGGCGTTGTTGACGAGGATGTGCAGGCCGCCGAGCGACGCGACGACCTGGGCGACGCCGGCCTCGACGGCGGCAGCATCGGCGACATCGAAGCCGACCGCGATCGCCTTGCCGCCCTCGCTCGCGATCTGCTCACACAGCGTACGGGCCGCGTCCTCGCGCTGACTGTAATTGACGGCCACGACGGCGCCGCGGGCCGCGAGCGTGCGGGCGATCGCCCGGCCGATGCCACGCGACGCGCCGGTGACCAGCGCGACGCGTCCCTGCAATGACAGGCCATTCAGGCCATTCAGGCCATTCAGGCCTGACGCGCCATTCAGGCCTGACATGCCATTCAGGCCTGAATCGCCTGCGGCAGCGCCTTGCGAAGCGGGCGGCTGGGTTTGCTCCGTCACCTGGCCCCGACCTTTAGCACATCGATGTCGTCCGGGGAACCGAGGGCCGAAAGCGACACCACGGGTCCGGCATCACTCGCTGGCAGCGCAGCGACGATGCGTTTAATCAAGCCGGAGAGGACCTTGCCGTGACCGAGTTCGAGGCAGCGCGTGGTGCCCATGTGCAGGGCCTTGCGCACGGAAGCGTCCCAGCGCACGCGGCCGGTGATCTGGCGGACGAGGAGGTCCTTCACGCGGGACGGATCGTCGTTGGGTTCGGCGTCGACGTTGGCGATCACGGGCACCCGCAGCGGCGGGATCGTGATCTGCTCGAGCGCCGCCGCGACGCGCTGCGCAGCCGGTTGCATGAGCGAGCAATGAAACGGCGCCGAGACCTGCAGCGGGATGGCCCGGCCGCGCGCCGCCTTGGCGAGCGCGATGACCCGCGCGACGGCCTCGGCGTGCCCGGCGACGACCAGTTGACCGCCGCCGTTCTCGTTGGCGACGCTGACCTGCGTGTCGCCGCTGCCGGCCTCGAGGCACAGCGCTTCGACCTGGGCGGGCTCGAGGCCGACGATCGCCGCCATCGCGCCGAGGCCCGCGGGGACCGCCTCCTGCATCGCCTGACCGCGCAGTCGGACCAGCTTGACGGCGTCAGCGAAGCCCAGCGCACCGGCGGCGACCAGCGCCGAGTACTCGCCGAGGCTGTGCCCCAGACACACGTGCGGCTCGATCCCGAGCTCCTCACGCGCGACGGTCCAGGCGGCGATCGAGCAGGTCAGGATCGCCGGCTGGGTGTTGGCCGTCAGCGCGAGTTGCTCCTCCGGGCCCTCGAAGCACAACCGTGAGAGCGACTCGCCGAGCGCGTCGTCAGCCTCCGCGAACACCCGCCGCGCGGCCGGAAACGCGGCCGCGAGCGCGGCGCCCATTCCTGGCTTTTGACTGCCCTGGCCGGGGAACACGAAGGCAAACAGTTCGCGCATCATGCACCTGATCGAAGAGGAAGGAGCCGGGTTGAGAGGGTCTGGTCACGTCTGACCGAGCTGTCCTCAGGGACAGGTTCATGCGCAGACGGTCACGCTGGACCGCGAGCGATGAGCAGGACGGTGACGATGAACGGGGCGACCGGGAGCACCGTGAGGAAGAGAGGGAGCATGAGGAGCAGCGGGGACATGAGCAGCAGTAAGATCATCAGGCGGTCCCCTCCTCGCGCTTGGCGGCGGCGAACAAGTCCTTGTGGGCCGCCACCGCCGTGCGCAAGGCGGGCGTCAGGTCGCGCGCGGCGAACTGGCCCGCGAGGCGGATGCCGTTGTAGAGGGCCGTGGTGCTGGCGCTGCCGTGGCAGATGATCGTGACGCCGTCGACGCCGAGCAGCGGGGCCCCGCCGTAGCTGTCGGGGTCGAGGCGTGACTTGAGGAGGGCGAGCGCCGGTCGCATCAGCAGCGCCCCGACCTTGCTCAGCGTGCGCTCCTCGACCGCCGCGCGCAGTTGGGCGGCGAAGGCGACCGCGGTCGCCTCGATCACCTTGAGGGCGATGTTGCCGGTGAAGCCATCGGTGACGACGACATCGACGGTGTCGCGGAAGATGTCCTTGCCCTCGACGTAGCCGACATACGAGAAATCGGGGCTCGGGCAGCCGCCGAGGGCTCGGTGGGCCGCGCGGGTCAGCTCGGTGCCTTTGCCCTCTTCACTGCCATTCGACAGCACGCCGACGCGGGGCCGGGCGACTGCGTGACTGGTGCGGGCGAAGATCGCCCCCATCACGGCGAACTGCACGAGGTTGATCGGCTTGCACTCGACGTTGGCACCCATGTCGAGCAGCACGCACTGGCCATCCATACGCGGCAGGCTGGCGCCGATCGCCGGGCGGTCGATGCCTCTGAGGCGACCGAACTTGAGCAGACCGCAGGCCAGCATGGCGCCGGAGTTACCGGCCGAGACCACCCCCTGCGCCTTGCCCTGTTTGACGAGGTCGAAGCAGACCGGCATTGAGGCGTCGGTCTTGCTGCGCACTACCTTGGACGGGGTGTCGCCCATGGTGACGATCTCGGATGCGTGATGGACCCGCAGCGGGAGGCCCGGGACGGCGCCATCCGGGCCGACCTCGTGGAGATCTTGGCGAGCAAGCGCTGCGGCCAGCTTGTCCCGATCTCCGACGAGGATGACCGCGATGCCTTCGCGGCTGGCCTGGACCGCCGCCTTCACCTCGACATCGGGGCAATTGTCGCCGCCGAATGCGTCCAGTGCGATCGGCAAGCTTGTCGCGCTTGTCGCGCTTGTCGCGCTTGTCGCGCTCGTCATCGCAGCCATCGAGCCTGAAATGGACGCACGGCCGGGATCCTGCACCAACGCTGCCCGCGGAGGATCACTCCTGGGCGACGGCGACGACCTGGCGGCCCTTGTAGAAGCCACAGGCCGGGCATACGCGATGGCTGAGGGTGGCCTCCTCGCAGTTCGAGCAGGCGACGAGCGTCGGCGGGGAGCGCTTGTCGTGGTTGGCGCGACGCATGTCGCGGCGGGATTTGGACTTCTTCTTCTTAGGAACAGCCATGGCGAGTTACCGTTATCTCGGAGGGGCGGGAGTGTAAACACTTTTGCCACGCCGCGAGGCACTTTTTGCCGCGCGACATGACACGAGTGAACCTAGTTTGAGGACTTCTGGACAGTCCAGGTGAGGTTTGGGAGGCGAATGTGAGGTCTCTAGGGGGTCGGACGGCGGGAGCCCGGTGGGGATCCCGTCGGATCGCGCGGCCAAAGATCAGTTGCGCGGCGCCTTGCGCGGCGACGCGAGTGCTGATGAGGAGGATGAGGATGACGAGGATGATGAGGATGATGAGGATGAGGACGATGCCGGTGAGGCCGGTTCATCGTCGGGATCCTCGAGGGCGATGGTTCGCAGCGCGGCCTTCCATGGGGCCTCGCCGTCGGCATCCTTTATTTCGCCGGGGCGGGTCTCGCCGGGCTTGAGCGGGGCGCCGGGGGGGACCGGCGTGTCGTCCTCATAGCCGGGCGCGGCGACCACGGGCACGCGGGCGCCGGTGGTGCCGCACACGGCGCAGCGGGACGCGGGTGGCTGCTCGTTGAGGTTGGCGCCGCAGTGCATGCACAGACCGCGACAAGCCTCGCCGCGGACGCACAGCGCCCGGATCGGGTAGGCGACCAGGATCTGCTCCTCGACCATCGGGCGTAGATCGAGGTGATTGCCGAGGAAGGAGCGCTGGTCGGTCTCGCCGGGATCGGGTTGACCCTCGCGCCAGTCGCTGTCCTCTTCATCGTGCAAGCTGTCACTGGCCCCGCGGACGAAGTGTACACACAGCTCGCCGCCGGCCGGGACGTTCGCGGGATCCAGGCAGCGGGCGCAGGGCACCACGAAGTCGAGGTCCAGGGTGCCACGGACGAGCACGCTGCTGCCCTCGCCGATGAGCGTCAGCTCGATGTCCACGGTGCCGTGCCGCTGGATCTCCGCGTCGGTGTGCGCGAGTCGGGCGGCGATCCACGCCGCCGGGAGCTCCACCTGGACGCGGTACGGGCCGGGTCCGCTGCGAGAGAGGGCGACGAGATCGAGGTCCAGGTCGGCTGCCGAGTCGTATCGTGTGGTGGTGTCGCGTGCCATTGGGCCCTCCACGCGGCCACGGGACGCTTGCCATAGCGCCGCGAGCCTCCGAAGTCAAACCGGCTGTTGCACTCACCTGCGCGTGAGGTCGTGGCCGCGATCGCCGGGCTGGCAGCCTTGACACAACAAACGAGGATTCGCTATCCCCACACCGCCGTGGATGCCTCTGAGCCCATCGCGCGCGGAGCTCCATATCTCGGGGGCCCCGGACGTGCGTCCGTGCGATGCCTCGGCGTCGTCGTCCTCTCGACACTCACGCTCGCCGCGCTCGTGCCCGGTGACGCGTCGGCCTCTGTACCGACGAGCTTTGATCGAAGCTTCGGTCAGCTCTTCGCGGGTCCACTCGGCGACGTACTCGAGTCGGACCTCGGTCTCGACGCGAGCTTCCGTGCGCACGCCAGCGGCGGTTCATTCGCCCCGGCGTTGCTCGGGCCGCCGACGCGACTACCGCGACGAGCGCCCAGCAGCGACGCACCGGTCACCACACCGGTCGCCGCACCCGAGGATCCGGACGCGCCGCCACCTGACCCTTCGGCCAGGCCACCTGTCGCTTCGGACAGCGACGCGAGCACGACCTCCGCGCCGACTACTACGCCGAAGATCCCGGCGCCGACGGCCCCAGCCGAGCCCGACAGCGCGTCTGCAGCGCTCGACGCGGACGCGGCGGTCGGCGAGTCCGACGCCCGGGTCAGCGGCGAGACCTCGGACGCCGCGATGGCGCGGGCGTTGCCGACTGAGGCTGGTGCGCCGCCCTCGGCTGAGGCCGAGGCTGCGCTCGCTACGGGCCCGTCGCGGTTGATCCGCGGCAAGAGCGTGCCGCCGTTCTGGATCGATCGCACGTGGACGACCCACCGCACGCGCGCGCTGACCCTGCCGCCGGTGTTCTTTCATCGCAGCGGCGGCGCCAACAACCCCGAGAAGCTGGCGCACTTCGATCTGTCGCTGACGGGCGGCTGGTACAGCAAGCGCATGCAGAAGCGCCGGTACCTGTCACCGGCGATCCTGTTCTTCGGGTCGTTCTCGGAGCGCACCACCGGCTGGGCCGCTGGCGCGCTGCTGATGGGCTACAAGCGGGTCGGCGAGCAGTTCAACTTCGGTCAGTTCCCGTTCGTGTGGCGGTGGGGCAACAAGCAGGTCAAGAACCTCGTCGTTGTCCCGCTCCACTACCACCAGAAGACGCCCGACAGCCTGCGTGGCTTCGACGCGATCCTGTTCTGGTACGGCCACAAGAACCTCAACGACGCCGACGCACAGAACGACCTGCGCTACTTCGTCGGCGCGCCGCTGTTCCTCAAGCTGACGCAGGGCACCCGGCGCACGACGATCGGCCTGCCGTTCTACTTCGGCGGCGGCGACGTCACCCGCGGTCTGACCCACCGCACGGTGTTCCCCTTCGTACACTGGCAGAGCCGCGAGTTCGGCAACCGCAAGGAGCTGTGGACGATCCCCTTCGTGCGCCGCACGGACGTCGCCCGCAAGCGCAGCGCGTGGGCCGTGCCGCCGGCGCTGACCTTCGGGATCGACACGCCGCAGCGCAAGCTGCTGTCGGCGACGCCGCTGGTGTGGCGCAGCGAGAACAAGGTCAAGGGCAGCGTCGCGTGGTCGGTGTTCCCGTGGGTCTCGTACCGCGACACCGAGCAGCGAAACCGGGTCCTGTTCCCGCTGTACTGGCAGTTCGACGACCTCAAGACCAAGTCGACCACGGCCCTCGTGTTCCCCCTCGGCGGCTGGACGCGGCGGCCCGGCGGCGGCTCGCTGGTGCTGCCGCTGCTGCTGACCTCGGTGCGCCACGACCCGCTGCACCGCAGTCACCAGGTCGTCACGCCGCTGTTCTGGCGGTTTCGTGATCGCAAGGCCTACGGCGGGCTCGGCTCGCAGCAGATCGTGGTGCCGCCGCTGTTCGTCTACAACCAGCGAGGCAAGCGGCGCGACATCGGCGTGCTGCCGGTGCTTTCGTTCTTCGGCAAGGACGCGACGCGCCGCTACCAGGTGATCGCGCCGCTGCTGTTCGGTCACGTCCGCGACCGCGATCCGAAGCGGGGGCACGACACCTGGGTCGGCGGCCCGTTCTACTTCAAGCGCACGGCCGTCGCGGGCACGAGGCCCGGCTGGCACGCGGGGCTGCTGCCGGTCGTCGCGGCGGGTAGCGACGACACCCTGCGCTACACCGTGGTGCCGCCGCTGCTGTTCGGTGACATCACCTTCGTGAAGGAGAACCGCCGGCTGACGATCTCGCCGCTGTTCGCCCGCTCGAAGGGGCCCGATCACCGCACGCTCGGGGTCCTCAACCTGTTCTGGGACGTCAAGCGCGCCGGCGACGAGCGTCACAGCGTCCTGTTCCCGCTGTATTACCGGCGGCAGCACGCCGACCGGGTCCTGACGATCACGCCGCTGGGTGGTGGTCTCCGCGACAAGAACCGCCTGACGTGGATGGCGACCCCGCTGATCTACGGCGCGCGCGACCTGACCGGTCCGGTGGCGCAGCGGCGCCGCAGCTTCGGCGTCATCCCGATCGTGTTCTTCGACACCCGCCCGGTCGAGGGCGGCATGGCGCGCAACCTGGTCGTCGCGCCGCTGTTCGCGTTTCACCGCGCGCCGAGCGAGGACCTCGACATGTGGACGCCGCTGGTCTGGCGCACGCGCACCGGCGGCGAGAAGCCGCGCCGCGACCTCGCGGTGGTGCCGTTCTACTTCCGGCAGCGCCAGCCCGGGGGCGTCGACGTCGACGCCGGCCTGCTGTTCTTCTTCAGCCGCGATCCGGTCCGCCACACGCACACCCTGATCGCCGGGCCGTTCTTTCATCGCCTGAGCCGCAAGAGCTTGCACACCGGCGTCGCGCCGCTGGCGTGGTGGATGGACTCGGCCACGAGCCGGCGTTTGGTCTCGCTGCCGATCATCGTGCACATGCTCAACAAGCAGACGCGCGAGCACACGACGATCGCGGTGCCGTTCTGGTTCGACCGGCGCCGCGCCAACGGGCGTCGCGCCTGGGTCGCCCTGCCCTTCGTGGTCGGCACCAAGGGTCAGCACAACTTCACGCGCTTTAGCCTGGTACCGCCCGGCTTCGTCGACGTGTTCCGTCTGGCCAAGGACTTTCGCTTCACCGGCTTCGCGCCGCTGCTGTTTCGCCACCAGAAGTGCGGCTTCCGCGAGGAAGACGACGACAAGTGCCGCTACACGCTGTGGGGCAGCCCTCTGCTGTTCCTGGCCGGATCCGACGGCAAGGGCCGGCGCACCCACTCGGCGCTGGCGCTGTACTACTTCGACCGCGACAAGGCCGGCTTCAAGCTCTACACCTGGCTCGGCGGCGCCAACGTGCGTCCGGGCGAGCGCCTGACCTGGTACGCGCTCAACGTCGGGCGCACCGTCACGCGCACGCACGCGACCACGGTCGTGTTCCCGCTGTTCTTCCGCAAGGCGCACCGCACCGAGGACCGCAGCA
>Ga0105046_10009033_pt1 | contig 15619 bp, 15 predicted proteins | sample MAT03_FD_78385 | JGI IMG/M metagenome (GOLD analysis project Ga0105046, IMG submission 78385) | Freshwater microbial communities from Lake Fryxell liftoff mats and glacier meltwater in Antarctica - MAT-03 (megahit assembly) | ecosystem: Environmental > Aquatic > Freshwater > Ice > Liftoff...
GCTCAGCTCGGTGGCCGCTGCGAACCCCGACGCCTGGATCCGGACCCCGATGTCCACCGCCGAGGTACTGGCGGCACCGATGATCGCCACTCCGTACACCCGACCGTCCATCAGCCAGTGGACGGTGGACCAGGCGGCCGCTTCGATCATGACCTCGGTCGGCACGGCCGAACGGCTGGGCATTCCCCGAGACCGGTGGGTTTTCGCCGTGCTGGGCGTCGAATCCAACCTGATGGTGCCGCTGACCGAGCGGGCCCTGATGGGCCGCTCCCCCGCCATGGCCGCCGCTGCAGCGGGCGCTCGTTCGGCTGGCGTCGACCTGGCCGCCGCCGACCTGCTCGAGATCTACAGCTGTTTCCCTGCCGCGGTGTCCGTTCAGTGCGAGGAGCTGGGCATCGAGCCCGGTCGGCAGCTGAGTGTCACCGGAGGCATGCACTTCGCCGGCGGACCGTTGAACTCCTTTTCGCTCCAGGCCATGTCGATGATGGTGGACCAGCTCCGGGAGGGGGCCGGTGCCACGGCGCTCGTCACCTCGATCAGCGGGATGATCACCAAGTTCGGCGCCGGCACGTGGTCCACGGCGCCCCCGCAGCGACCCTTCCGGTCACTGGATGTCAGCGACGAGGCAGGACGGCGGACCGCCAGAGTCGCGGTCGATCCGGACTATGCCGGCCGATCGGTGATCGCCGGCTGGACCGTGGGCCATACCCGGGGGGTCCCGGCTGAGGCCGTCGTGGTGTGCGACACGCCAGACGGCATGCGGGCCGTGGCCACGTCGACAGATCCGGACCTGGCCGCTGCCCTGACCGCCGGCGAGTGGGTGGGGCGCACCGTCGAGGTGCGCGGGCCGCTGCTCCTCGGGTGAACGGTGTCCGGTCTGCCTAAGCTGCGGCCGTGACCGAGAGCCCTGTACCGACCGTCGACGCCGTACCGCCGGTGGATGCGGTCCCGCTGGTTGATTACCTGGTCCTGGGCGAGGACCCGCATCTCACCGCCCATCAGTGCACCTCGTGCGGCGCCCGGTTCTTCGACCGTCGAAACGCCTGCGCCAATTGCGGCGCCAACCAGTTCGACACCGTGGCGATCTCCAGCTCGGGGGTGGTGCGGACCTTCACCATCGTGGCGTTCGCCGCACCCGGTGTCCCCGTTCCGTTCGTGGCCGCGGTGATCGACTGTGACGGGACCAGCGTGCGAGGCAACATCATCAACTGCCCGCCCGATCCAGAGCACGTGAGGACCGGCATGGCGGTTCGGCTCGCCACCTTCGTAGTCGGTCAGGACGGTCAGGGCACCGACGCCATCGGGTTCGGTTTCGAACCCATCAACAGCTAGCGGGGAGATTCCGACATGGCATCTGACGACATCTGGATCCTGGGCATTGCCATGACGAAGTTCGGGAAGTACCCCGAGCTGGACCTGGTGGACCTGGCCGCTCAGGCCACCACTGCCGCGCTCGACGACGGTGGCGTGACCATGGCCCAGATGGGGATCATCGCCGCCGGGAACCTCATGAACGCCAATGCGGGACTGGGCCAGCAGTTGCAGAAGCAGGTGGGCCAGACCGGGATACCCGTCTACAACGTGGCCAACGCATGTGCCACCGGCGCCACTGCGTTGCGGACCGTGATCATGGCCCTGAAGGCGGGCGAGGCCGAGATGGGCCTGGCTGTCGGGGTGGAGAAGCTGGCCGGCGCCGGTCTGCTGTCCGGCGGTTCACGCAAGGACGACGGCGACGAGTGGACCCCGCGGGGTCGCTACGGCGCGGTGGCGCCCATCGATGGACGGATCGGGACAGACACCATGCCCGGGGTCTTCGCGCAGATCGGGATGGAGTACGGCCACCGCTACGGCGGCACCAGCTTCGAGCTCTTCGCCCGGATCAGCGAGAAGAACCACGCCCACTCCACGCTCAACCCCTTCGCGGCGTATCAGAAGGCCATGTCCTTGGAGCAGATCATGGGAGATCTGATGATCGCCTATCCCAATACACGGCCCATGTGCTCCGCCAACTGCGACGGCGCCGCCGCCGCCGTTCTGGTGACCGGCGCAACCCTTCGCACCCTGTCCAGCGAGCAGCAGCGGCGGGCGGTCAAGGTTGCGGCCTCGGTCCTCACCACCGACCCGTGGGACGAGGCGTGCCAGATCCTGCCCGATGTCAACACGCTGACCCGAAATGCCGCCCGCCAGGCCTACGAGCAGGCGGGCATCGGCCCCGAGGACCTGGACCTGGTGGAACTCCATGACTGCTTCGCCACCGCCGAACTGGTCCACTACGACAACCTGATGCTCTGTGAGCAGGGCGGAGCGGTGGACTTCTTCGAATCCGGCGCACCCTTCCGTGACGGCCGGCTCCCGGTGAACGTCTCGGGTGGCCTGGAGTCCAAGGGTCATCCCATTGCCGCCACGGGAATTGCCAACGTCTGGGAGATCGCACACCACCTCCGGGGCGAGGCCGGAGACCGCCAGATCGAGGGTGCCCGGGTCGGGCTGGCCCACGTCATCGGTCTCGGTTCGGCCTGCGGCATCCACATTCTCGAAGCCTCAGCGGCCTGATGGGCACGACATGACCGAGGAGCAGAACGTGTTGGGCGGCGAGCTGGCCCCGTGCTCGCTCGATCCCTTGACCGGCTTCTATCGGGACGGATGCTGTTCGACCGGCCCGGAGGATCGTGGCGTGCACACTGTCTGTGCGGTGATGACCGAGGAGTTCCTCGATTTCTCACTGAGCCAGGGCAACGACCTGATCACCTCGGCGCCGCTCTACGGCTTCCCGGGCCTGAAACCCGGCGACCGTTGGTGCCTCTGTGCCAGCCGCTGGGCCGAGGCCCTGGATGCCGGCTGCGCGCCGGCTGTGATCCTGGAATCCACCCATGCCGGCACGCTGGAGTACGCGTCGCTGGACGACCTCCGCGCCCACGCAACCGAGTGAGCGACCAGCCCGCCAGACCCCAGCCCACCACGGAAACCAACCGTGTGGCCGTTCGGGTCACCAAGGACGCCCTCCGCCAGATCCGGGGCGGACACCCGTGGGTGTTCGACGCGTCGATCGTCAAAGCCGGTGCAGGGGCACCGGGCGACCTGGCCGTGATCTTCGATGACGATCGCAGGTTCGCGGCCATCGGACTGTGGGACCCCGACTCGGCCATCCCGGTCAAGGTGCTCCATCACGGTGAGCCCGCGTCGATCGACCGGGCGTTCTGGGCCGGGCGAATCGCCGCCGCGCTGGTTCGGCGGGCCGAGCTCGCAGCGTCGAAGAGCACCACCGGCTACCGGCTGATCCACGGCGAGAACGACGGGCTGCCCGGCGTGGCCGTGGACCGCTACGCCGACACACTGGTCATGAAGATGTACAGCGCAGCCTGGTTCTGCCACGCCGAGCTCATCTGCGACGTGTTGGCCGAGCAGATGACGGTGGACCGGATCGTGGTCCGGTTGTCCCGGACCCTCCAGCTCCTTCCCACCCACCTGCTGGCCGACGGACGGCCTGTCCTGGACGGGGCCACCATCCTCGGTGTGCCCGGACCCAACCGGGTCGAGTTCATCGAGGGTGGACTGAGTTTCGAGGCGGACACCGTCGACGGCCAGAAGACCGGATTCTTTCTGGATCAGCGGGACAACCGCCAGCGGGTCCGCGCCCGCGCCGCGGGACGCCGTGTTCTCGATGTCTTCAGCTGCACCGGTGGGTTCTCGGTCAACGCCGCGGCCGGTGGAGCCGAGTTGGTGCACAGCGTGGACATCAGCCAGGGAGCCCTGGACGCGGCCAAGCGAAACATGGCCCGCAACACCGACAGGCCCAACGTGGCGGCCTGTCGTCACGAGCTGACCACGGGCGACGCCATGGCGGTCATGCACCGGATGGGCGACGCTCGCCGGTTGTTCGACATGGTGATCGTGGACCCACCGTCGTTCGCCTCACGCCGCTCTCAGGTCGCCGGGGCGCTCGAGTCCTATACCCGGCTCACCGAATTGGCCCTGGGGCTCCTGGTCAGTGGCGGGACGCTGGTCCAGGCGTCGTGCTCGAGCCACGTGACAGCCGAGGAGTTCACCGCCGTGGTCCGCGAAGGTGCTGCCAACGCCGGGGTCGAGTTGACCGACGTGGTCACCACCGGCCACGGGATCGACCACCCCGTCGGGTTCGCGCAGGGCGCGTACCTGAAGGCGATCTACGCCCGTGCCATCTGAACAGACTCCGCCGGCCTCGATCACTGTGGCGTCATGGAACGTCCACCACGGAGCCCCGGCGTCGGGCCGGGTGGACCAGCGAGGCCTGGGCCGAACGGTGGCGGGACTCGGTGCAGACATCGTGGGGCTCCAGGAGGTCGAGCGGCGGGTCGGCCGGTCCCGCTTCCGCGATCAGTCGCGAGTCGCAGCCGAGGCAGCGGGCTTGTCAGCCATCTACGGCCCGACTCGTGAGCACGGCTGGTTCGGCCAGATGGGCAACGCGCTCCTGGCCCACCGGGAACCGACCGAGGTCGAGTTCCTCGACCTGCCGGGACCAGGCGAACGCCGGGGGGCGATCATGGCGTCTGTCGAGTCGGCCATCGGTCCGGTCCGTGTCGTGGTCACCCACCTGTTGAGCAGCTCTGATGGCAACCGGGCACAGGCCGTCGAGCAGCTCCGCTTCCTCCTGGACCACGCCGTGGCCACCGGCGGACCGCTGGTCGTGATGGGCGACCTCAACCTGCGAGATGAGCACGCCGAACCCGTCTTGGCCGACTTCGGCCTGACCGTTGCCGCCACCGGCCCCACCTTCCCGGCCGCCGATCCCCGAATCCGGCTGGACTGGATCGCCGTCGCGGACCTGCGCCTCGGGGTGGCGGGGGTCGGTGCGGCCGGCCCGAGCGACCACCTGCCGGTGTTCGCCGAGCTCTCGCTGGTGCCGGCCGATTCCTGATTCAGCGTGGATCAGTGATGGCGGTTCAGCGCTCATCGCGGCCGCTGGACACCGCACCAGGGCTCGATGAGCGCTTCGCTGACAGACTCGGTCGGTGTCCGACCCCGCCGAGCCCTCCGACCCCTCGGTGTCGGAGCGGATCTCGGGGGCGCTGGATCGAGTGACCGGGGCGGAGCGACGGGTGGCCGACGTGGTCCTCACCGACCCTGAGGTGATCGCCTTCGGCACAGTGGCCGAGGTCGCCCGGTCCGCTCGAACCAGCGGCGCCACGGTGGTTCGGGCCGCCGCCAAGTTGGGCTACGACGGCTTCCCCGCGTTGCAGGCAGCTGTACGAGCAGAGCTCAGCCGACGTCTCCGCCCGGCCACCGAGCGCATCCGCGAACCCGACGCCGATGACATCGTCGGGCTGACGTTACGCATCTCACTCGATGCCGTGGAGGCTTCGGTCCGACAGATCGACCGGACGGTCTTCGCCGGGGTCACCCGGCTCCTGGCCACCCGCGGTCGAGCCGTGCGCATCATCTGCGGCGACGAGTCCGACGGCGTCGGCCTGCTCTTCGCCACCCGCCTGTCCATGCTCCGGGATGGAATCTCCACCATCGGCGGGTCGCCGGTGGCAACAGGACGCCAGGTGGCTTCAGTCAGCAATACCGACGTCATCGTGGCCATCGACCTCCGCCGCTACGACCGCTGGCTCCTCGATGCACTGGACGACGCCCTGGAGCGCGGCGCGACAGTCATTGCGTTGACCGACTCCCCCATCTCACCCCTGGCCGACCGCGCCGAGTTCGTCTTCGTGGTGGCCGCCGACGGTCCCCGCCCGTTCGACTCCTACGTCGGAGCGTTGGCCGTGCTCGATGCGGTGGCCAGCGGAGTCGCTCAGCGACTGAAGGCCGCGGCTGCGGAACACCTCGACCGGATCGAGGCATCGTGGCAGCGATCGGGAGCGCTCACCGACGGGACGAACTGACGGCCGCTTCGACGCCCGCCACGAAGTCAGCGATGTCCGCTTCGGTGGTGGCCCAGCTGGTCATCCACCGCACCTCGTTCCGGGCGGTGTCCCAGTCCCAGAAGAACGACCAGTCCTGCAACATGGCGATGGCCGAACGTTCCAGCGTGACGAACACCGCGTTCACCTCGGGGTCCTGGGTAACGGTCACCCCGGGAAGGGCACGGACCCGGTCGGCCAGGACCTTGGCCGACCGATTGGCCGAACCGGCCAACGACAACCAGAGGTCGTCGCTCAGCAGCGCGTCGAACTGCGCCGAGACGTACCGCATCTTCGAGGGGAGCTGACCGGCCATCTTGCGGACGAATCGAACCCGGTCGGCCAGGCCCGGGGTGAGAAAGCAGACCGCCTCGCCGTACATCATGCCGTTCTTTGTCCCACCGAAGCTCACCACGTCGACGCCGGTTCGGGTGAGCATGGCGGCTGGCGAACTCTGCGATGCGGCCACCGCGTTGGCGATCCGTGCCCCGTCGACGTGTACCAGCAGTCCTGCAGCGTGAGCCGTCTGACAGATGGCCCCGATCTGGTCCTCGGTGTACAGAGTGCCGTACTCCGTGGATTGGGTGATCGACACCACGGCGGGCTGCACGTGGTGCTCGTCGCCCAGCGCCCCGAGGACATCGGTGATCTGCTCGGGCGCCAGTCGACCGTCCGGGCACGGCAGGTCCAGCAGCTTGGCCCCCGTGAACCGTTCGGGCGCACCGCACTCGTCGACGTTGATGTGCGCGCCTGCGGGGCAGACGATGGCATCGCCGGGCCGCAAGAGGCACTGCAGCGCCACCACGTTCGCACCCGTGCCACCCCAACAGAACGCCACGTCCACCGGAGCATCGAAGAGCTCGCAGAAACTGACGGTGGCCGCCTCGGTCCACGGATCGGCGCCATAGGCCAGCGCGCTTCCTTCATTGGCCGCCACCAGCGCTTCCAACACCACGGGATGGACCCCGGCCGCGTTGTCACTGGCGAAGCTCGAAGCCGGGGCGGGTGGGAGATCGTTTCGACTGCTCACCGAACAGAAGCTACCGCCGCCGCGCCAAGAGGTGACATCTATGCCGCACCGGTCTATCCTGGAACATATGTTTCAGTGCGTGCTCGATCAGCTCCCCCTCGGCTTGAGGCCCGACGACGAGGAGTTCCTGGGCGCGGCCGCCCGGTCCGGCACTGACCTCCCGCCGATCACGCTGGACCGGATCCGATCATTCGCCGCCACTCCCCAGGGGCCCGGCGCGCTCCTGATCCGAGGCCTGCCCACCGGTGAGCTCCCCGCCACCCCCGCCACGCCGACGTCGCCGACCGCCAAGGACCGGTCCTCAGAGTTCGTGTTGAGTGCCATCGCCCAACAGTTGGGTGAAGTCGTGGGCTACGCCCCGGAGCACGGCGGGGCCGTGATCCAGAACCTGGTCCCGGTTGCTGCACAGGCGACTCGCCAGACCTCGACATCGTCCGGCGTCGACTTGGCGTTCCACACCGAGACCGCCTTTCACCCATATCGGCCGAGCCATCTGGTCCTGCTCTGTCTTCGTGGGGACCCCAGCGCCTCCACCACTGTGTGCTCAGTCGAGGATCTCGTGACCGGACTCACCGACGACACCCGACACGTGCTGTGCCAGCCCCGTTTCCGTTGCGGGGTCGACGAGAGCTTCGGAGGTCGCCCGGATCAGCTGGGTCGGCCCGGCTCGATCCTCTGGGGGGATCCGGATGACCTCCGTTTGTGGTTCGACGAGCAATTGATGGTCGGCACCGATGATCAGGCCGCCGAGGCGCTCGATGAACTCACGACCCTCATCGCCGCACGACGCCGCGAGATCGTCCTGGAGGCCGGTGACTGCCTGATCATCGACAACGAACGCGCCGTGCACGGCCGCTCGGCCTTCTCAGCCCGCTACGACGGCACCGACCGGTGGCTGCAACGGGCCTTCGTCGTGGCGTCCCTCGAGCCTTCGATGACGGAACGCCACGGACGGATCATCACCACTCGGTGGTGACCCCGAACCTCTCGACATACGGGGCAAACGCCGCACGCCGCTCGGCCGCGTCCACGCCGAACACGTCGAGGTCGTACTGGATGGTCCCGTGTCGGTTGCGTTGATGGCCAGCGAGGTACTCGGCCTGAGCGACGCGGGCCGCTCGGTCGAGGGGTTGGCCCGCCAGCTCGTAGACCGCGGCCACCGTGCCCAGATCGTCGGACATGAACCGGCGGAACTCGACGTCCATGGAACGGGCCGGGTCCAGCAGTTCGCGATCGCGTCGGCAGGCATCGAGCAGGTCCTCGAGTCGAGCCACCCAGTAGTCGGCGACTCTCACGGGATCTGGCCGGGCCACCTGTAACCGGGCGGTATAGGCCAGCATGACCAGCATCGACGCAGTGACCGCAACGGGATCACGGTGGGTCACCACGACCGTGGCGTCAGGGAACACCGCTCGAAGCGGCCCGAACTGCTCGAGGTGCTGAGGAGATTTCAACACCCAGCGACGGCCGCCCCGCAGGAACGTCAACACCTGCAACACCGTGCGGAGGTACTGGTAGTGCGGCGTCTGGTCGTGACTGCGGTAATGGTCCCGGTATGAAGGAATGAGGGCCAACGTCTCGAAGAACATGGTCGAGAAGTCCATGCCCAGGAGCTGGATCTCCTCGTGCACATGGTCAGTGGTCATCTCGTGCATGGCCACGAAATGCGGCATGGCGGCATTCATGAACTGCACCCCGCCCTCACATCGGGTCCAGCGAGGATCGATGCCGTCGTCGCCGATCACGTCGCCTGGGGCCGGCACCGGCTCGATGCTCTCCCAGTAGGGCAGCGATCGGAGGTCCGGGTCAGCCGAGATCAGGTTGTGCAGGTGCGTCGTGCCCGTCCTGGGGAGCCCGGCGATGATGATCGGTGCGGCGATCTCGATGTCTCGGATCTCGGGGTGCCGGCTGAGCTGATCCTGGATGAGCAACCGGTTCTTGGCCATGGTGAGCAGCTGGGTGTGGACGCTGATCCGCCCGAAGCCAGACAGGCCCGCTTCGTCGCGAAGGCTGGCGAGGAGAACGGCCAACGGTTCACGGAACCCCTCGGGTCCGAAGTCGCTCAGGCCCGTCTCCAGGGCCGCTTGTCCGAGGATGGCCGGCTGGGACAGCTCCAAGGCGTCGCCGAGCGGCCCAGCCAACTCCATCATCTCGGCCACCTCGGGGGCGAACCTCGGAGCGGCGAAGTCGTCGATGACGATCGGATCGCTCATGGCGCCACCAGCGTGGTCCCGAGGTCGCCGAGCTCCACGATCTCAGCCGTGATCGGCGCCGGGGTCTCAGCGGGCATGAACCATCGGAACCAGATCCGCCCGGCCGGATGCCCTTGGGTGGACACCCAGTTCCGGTGGCCCGGATCGGTGGGGGCGATCACGATCACCCACGAACCGTCGGGCTCGTGCACGGCCTGCATGCCGTTGATGGTCACCCGGTCATAGGTCGAGTTGTAGGTGTGCAGCAACGGGTTCCACAGGCACATGTTCCAGAAAGCGCAGTCGGGCGACCGCCCTCGCAGCACCAGGGCCTGTCCATCGGCCAGGTCGAACGAGCCCATGGCGTAGGCGGCATCGCCCGCCGCCCACCCGAAGGTGGTGGCCGGAACCGGGTACGGATCGTCGACGTGGTTCGCCTGGCCCGCGGCAATGGGCACGATCGCCGCCTGATCACGGATCCACCTCAGCGCGGCCCGCATCCGTCGGGCCAGTCCTGCGTCGGTCTCGCGCCACTTCGGGGCCGGAGCACCGGGATCGTCGACGGACTCGATCGACCAGGAAGTCCGCTGCTGGCTGTCCGGATCCGCCAGGTAGTCCCGGGTGATGGCCACCACGGCGTCGGGTTCAGTCCTGATCCACGCCGCCTGGGGGTCCGCCGGTGCCAGCGGACCGATCCAGAGCTCGAAGGACCCGTCGCGGTCCACGACCACCTGTCGGTCGTTCAGCGAGCCGACGATCCGTTCGGAGTACCGCCCGTCATCTGGTCCGCCATAGACCGTGAGGGAGAAGTAGACGGCGTCGCCAGCCCGTCCCCGGACCCGGTACGTGCGGGACGGATCGATCGGCGCGTGCTGATAGAAGGCATCTGCGTTGTCGCCGCCCCACTTCTTGGACGGCCCGACGATGTCCACGAAGCGCGGCCGAACCGGGTCACCCCACACGAAGCAGTCGAAGGCCACCTGGGTGATCGAGAAGATCCACTTCGTGGCCTCGCACCGGTACTGCTCGTCGTCGAGGGCTGCGGGGTGATCGAGCAGGTGTCGCTCCAGACCTCGCAGCTCGTCCAGCAGTTCGCCGAACACCGCAGACGTCTCAGTCACCTGACCTCGCTCCCGAGGGCCGACGGGAGGACCCGGAACCCCCCGACTCCTCGTTCAATCTAGCCTCGGGCCATGGCCCTTCCCCGTCCTGCCCCCGATCGCACCGCCCTGGTCACCGGGGCCTCCTCGGGAATCGGGGCCGAAATCGCCCGGAACCTGGCGCAACGAGGCCACGGGGTCACCCTGGTGGCCCGCCGTGAGGACCAACTCCGGGAACTGGCCGACGAACTGGCGACCACCGGCGTGCGGACCGAAGTGCTTCCCACCGATCTGGCGGAACGATCCGCCCGAGCCGCCCTGCCCGGCCGCGTCCAGGACCTCGGTCTCGAGGTGGACATCCTGGTGAACAATGCGGGGCTGTCCACGTTGGGGCCGATCCACCGGTCCGACCCTGACGCCGAGATGCGCATGATCGAGGTCAATGTCATGGCGGTGATCGACCTCTGCAGCAGGTTCCTACCCGGCATGGTCGAACGGGGGCGTGGCGCCGTCCTGAACGTCGCCTCGACCGCGGCCTTCCAACCGCTCCCCGGCCAGGCCGGCTACGGCGGGTCGAAGGCCTTCGTCTTGTCCTACACACGTGCGATCGGCGGTGAGCTGAAGGGCACCGGGGTGGTCGCCACCGCGTTGTGCCCCGGGCCGGTCGACACCGGATTCGGCGAGGCGGCCGGCTTCAGTCACGAGGACGCCACGAACGCGTTGCCCGCATTCATGTGGGAGACAGCCGTTGCCGTTGCCGAGTGTGGCGTCGATGCGCTCGCCGCCGGCCGACCCGTGGCCATCCCCGGTTCGGCCAATCGGATCAGCGCCATGGCTGCCCACCTGTTCCCCAAGCAACTCCTGGTGCCACTGGTGGCCGGACGGCACCCGGGACTGCGCGACTGATGCGCTCGATGAAAAGACATCGACTGGCGGTCGGCCTCGCCGCCGTACTCCTCGTCCTCGTCACCGGCTGCCAACCGCCGCCGGTTCGAACCATCGACTACCGGCGAGTCGTCATCCTGTCCGACAGCCTGTTCTGGGGATTCGGGCTCATCCCTGGGAACCCCCAGCTCCAGCCGATCCTCCAACCGATGCTCACCGGAGCCGGTGTGGAGCTCCGGATGCTCGGCGGTTCCGCCGCGACGCCACTGGAGCAGAACTGGACCGCGCAACTCCGTGCCGTGGTCGCAAATTGGAACCCCGACCTCATCATCCTGGCCTCGACCATTCCCGTGGCCGTCAACGACAACCGACGCCTGTTGGCCGTGGAATGGGCCAAGTTGGGCTTCACCGCTGCGTCGCGTGGCGCCGACGTCTGGCGAATCTCGCCACCCGCTCTGGTCCCGGGAACCTTGTACGACGCCCAGTACTCGCAGGACCTTCCCGGCCTCCGCTCATTGCAGGACCTCGGGGTGAAGTACGGCGCCCCGAACCGCCCGGTGGTCCTCGACCTCCAGCCCACCATCGACGCCTGCCCCGGGGGCAGAATCTCCGACGGCCTGCACTTCAACGAGACCGGCCAGCGATGCCTGGCCAACGACCTGTTCCGACGGATCACCCGGCGGGAGCCACCCAGGTAGAGAAGACGGCTACCTACGATCTTTGATTGCCGAATCCGAATTCGTACGTTACGGTTCCGGTCATCGGGTGACCGCTGGATGTCACCGATGACCCAAGGAGTCCGACATGACTGACACGCCCGTTCCCATCACCGTCGCCCGAGGCGATGGAATCGGACCCGAGATCATGGATGCGACACTCCGGATCATCACCGCAGCCGGTGCCTCCATCGACATCGAGGAGATCTCGATCGGCGAGGCCATGTACTCCGAGGGCTACACGGCCGGCATCTCACCGGAGGCCATCGACTCCATCCGGCGCACCAAGGTGTTCCTCAAGGCGCCGATCACCACGCCACAGGGCGGCGGCTTCAAGAGCCTGAACGTGACCATCCGAAAGACGTTCGGCCTCTTCGCCAACATCCGGCCCTGCGTGGCCTACAGCCCGTTCGTGGAGACCAAGCATCCCGGGATGGACGTCATCATCGTCCGGGAGAACGAAGAGGACCTCTACGCCGGCATCGAGCACCAGCAGACCGACGAGGTCACGCAGTGCCTGAAGCTGATCAGTCGTCCCGGTTGTGAACGTATCGCCCGATACGGCTTCGAGTACGCCCGGATCCACGGCCGCAAGAAGGTGACCGCCTTCACCAAGGACAACATCATGAAGATGACCGATGGTCTCTTCCACAAGGTGTTCGACGAGGTCGCAGCGGAGTACCCGGACATCGAGTCCGAGCACTGGATCGTGGACATCGGCGCCGCCAAGCTGGCCGACACGCCGGGGGCATTCGACGTCATCGTGCTGCCGAACCTCTACGGCGACATCCTGTCCGACGTCGCGGCACAGATCGCCGGATCCGTCGGCCTGGCCGGCAGCGCCAACATCGGCGCCGAGATCTCCATGTTCGAGGCGATCCACGGCTCGGCGCCGCGTCGGGCCGGGCAGAACCTGGCCAACCCCTCGGGCCTCCTGCTCGGAGCAGTCCAGATGCTGGTCCACATCGGCCAGGGCGACGCCGCAGCGCGAGTCCACAACGCGTGGCTCCGCACCATCGAGGACGGCATCCACACCTACGACGTCTACGACGAGTCCGTGTCGACCGAGAAGGTCGGCACCTCGGAGTTCGCCGACGCCGTCATCGCACGCGTCGGAAAAACACCCGAGACCCTCAAGGCCGTGGAGTACGCCGCGGGCGAGACCATCACGGTGAAGGTCACCGAGCACGCACCGGCCACCAAGACCCAACTGGGTGTCGACGTCTTCCTGCACTGGCGCGAGGGTCGGCCCGAAGCGTTGGCCGAACTACTCCTGCCCCACACCGGCGACGACCTGACCCTGGACATGTTGTCCAACCGCGGCCAGAAGGTGTGGCCGGGCGGAGCGCCCGAGACGCTGCTCACCGACCACTGGCGTTGCCGCTTCCTCGGCACCGGCGGGTCCACGGTGACCGCTCTCGAGGTGATCGATCTGCAACGCCGCATGGCCGAAGCCGGACTCGAGCCCATCAAGACCGAAGGGCTCTTCACCTTCAACGGTGAGCCCGGCTTCAGCAAGGGCCAGGGACAGTGATGACCTTCACCTTGGACCCACCCCCGGTGGCGCGAGCCGACGACTCGGTTGCGGCCGTCGGGGTGACCAACCATCCCGATTCGCTGGAGATCCTGCGCACCCTGGTGATCGAGACGCAGGACCCGGGCGACGCCGCCACCTTGGCCCGCGTCGTGTCGGCCATGGTCAACGACACCAAGGTGTATCTGGCCTCCATGACTGTCGGTGACACTGCGGTGTACCCGGTGGCCGGGCACGAGCTTCCCGACCACGATCATCGGGAACTCAGGTTCCGGCTGCGCGACAACAGCCTCGTTCTCGACGGGCTGCTCACCGAGCAGATCGTCACGATCGTGGCCTCGGTGGCGCCGGTCAAGTCGATCAACTACGTACTGTGACGGCGACCGCTGATGACTGGCGTGTCCCCTGTCTGATCGGAACTGCTCGCCGTACGTGGCATCCGGGCGACGGCCCGGCCCCCGAGCCCTTGGACATGTGGGATGCGGTCTCCAGGTCGGCCGCATCCGATGTGGGGATCAGCCGCGACATCATCTCGTCGGTCGATGACCTCAGCCTGGTGCACTGCCAGTCGTGGGCCTACGACCAGCCCGGGGAACGATTCGCCGAACAACTGGGACTCGGCGGGTTGCACTGCAACGAGTCCATCCTGGCCGGCACCTCCCCGCAACGACTGATCGATGCCGCGGCCGGAAGAATGCTCCGAGGCGAATCGAACGTGGCGTTGGTCGTCGGTGGCGAAGCGTTCAACACGCTCAAACTGCACCGCCAGGTCGGCGAGGCACCCCCGTGGAGTCATCCGCACCCCGATCCCCCGGCCCTGCCGGTCGACCTGGACGAGTGGTACCTCCCAACCGAGATCGCTCATGGGGTCCTCCCGGCGTGGTTGACCTTCGCCCTGTTGGAGCAGGCGCGGTGGGCCGGCCGTGGCGGCCGGAGCGAGGACCGGGCACAGCTCGGGAGCATCATGCAACGGCTCAACGACGTCGCCACGCAGAACCCGGGCGCATGGTTCGGCGATCGGTTGACCGCGGCGCAGATCACCACGCCGTCCAGTGGCAACAGGATGATCACCACGCCGTACACCAAGCGGATGACGGCGTTCATGGACGTGGACATGGCGGCTGCCAACCTGCTGGTCACCCGAGCCACGGCAGACGAGTGGGGGGTTCCCGACGAGCGCCGGGTCTACCTGCGGGGATGGGGATTCGCCCGTGATTCGGTCCACCTGGGCGCCCGGGACGACCTCACGTCGTCGGCCGCCATGCGGGCCGCCACCGGCGAGGCACTCCGAATGGCCGGCCTCACCACCGATGAGATCACCACCTTCGACCTGTACAGCTGCTTCGGCGCCGCCGTGCAGTTCGCCCAGGACGCACTCGGGTTGTCGCCCGATGATCCCCGTCCGATCTCGGTGACCGGAGGACTGCCATATCACGGCGGTCCCAGCAGCAACTACATGGGTCACTCCATCAGTCACCTGGCGGATCACCTCCGAGCGGACCCCAGCCGGGTCGGGTTGGCCACCGGCGTGGGCATGCACATGACCAAGCACGTCGCCGGGGTCTGGTCCGCCACTCCGGGACCGGTGCAACTTCCCGACCACGACGACGGTGCGCAGCGTTGGGCCGGACCGTCGGACTCAACCGAGGTCCAGGTCGTCGATCGGGCCGACGGGCCGGCCACCATCCGAGCGGCCACGGTGATCCACTCCGCCGACGGCGTGCCGGACCATGCCGTGGCCATCTGCGAACTGCCCGACGGAACGCGTTGCTATACGCGGAGCACCGATGCCGACACGCTGAAGGCCGTCGGCGCCGACGAGTGGGTGGGCGCCTCGGTCACGGTGTTCCCGCAGGACCAGACGAACGACTTCCGGCTCGCAGGCTGAGCATCGCTGTTTGAATCGCACTCAAACGATCGGCGCGCTGGCGTCGGTGATCTGCGCCCGCCCACCGAGGACGACGCTGCCGATCGCTGCCACCAAGAGCGTGATGGGAATCATCGTCAGGATGGCAGCGCCCTGTCCCGGCGTGATCAGTGACGAGCTGAGACCGATGCTGGCTACTGCCGCCGGAACACCGAGTTGGGCCGTGGCGATCAGTCCGGTTGGAATCGGAAGGCGCCACACCGCCGCTGCCAACACGTGGACAACCGCGGCCGAGACACACAGCGACGCGGCCAGCACCAGATTGTTCGACGACCGGAACAGCGCACCGCGTCCAGTTGAGTACCCAGGTGGACGAAGAACAGCGGGATCAGGAACCCCTCGCCGATCCCGAC